>VMBT01000278.1_pt1 | contig 34495 bp, 37 predicted proteins | sample 4404301 | NCBI WGS metagenome assembly VMBT01 (sample SAMN12238535, study PRJNA552566) | marine metagenome | isolation source: Coastal seawater | place: USA: coastal Georgia, Sapelo Island | collected 2008-08/2009-08
CGTGGCTCAACTGGATAGAGCAGCCCCCTCCTAAGGGGCAGGTTGCAGGTTCGAATCCTGCCGGGGTCGCCAACAAGTATGTATTTAAAAAATATTTTGATCGGCCATCAAACTACGTTGCCCGCTCGTGCCGAAACTAAAAAATCTTCTTTACTACCTATAAAGTTTTTACCCCGCTGACCTAAGAAAGCTGCATCTATAATATTGGTAGTCTCTTCTTGGTTTGCTCCATAATCCCTGAAGCGCATCTTTACTTGCATAGCACTTAAGGTTGAAGTTAACATATCAGCTCCCTTCAACAGGTTTGTGCCAAAGATCTCTTGCAAAGCTTCTCCACGAAATCCACCAATTTTAGCAACTGACCTTAGAATTGTTGGAAGTGTGAATGAACATGCAATTCCATGTGTCACGCCATACTTTAGAGTAATGGGATAGCTCAAATTATGGGCAATAGCTGTTTTTGTATTTGAAAATGCCAATCCCGACATTAATGCTGCTTCAGCGAGATTTTCTCTGAGAGCTAGATTTTTTGGCATCGAAAGCAATTCTGGTAAATCGCGTATAATGGTTTTTGCTGCAAATATAGCGTAACGTGCCGAAACTGGATTCGCGTTGCAATTCCAAATACTCTCTAACGCGTGTGACAGAGCGTCAAGTCCGGTCGCCATTGTTAGATCAACTGGTTTATTTACCATGAGGGATGGATCTATAATAGCATACTTTGGGTATAGATCAGGATCAGCTAGTGAATATTTCTTTTGCTCTGTTTCGTCCCATATTGTTGCCCAGCATGTAACTTCACTGCCAGTTCCAGCCGTAGTGGGAACAGCAATAATTGGAATAGAAGGCAGATTTAGCTCTTTTTTTTCATTGGTAACAAAGTCTAAAACTTTGCTGAATCCTAGAGTTGAGGCGGAAAGCACTTTAGCTGTATCGATTACTGAACCGCCGCCTAGTGCCACAATTATTTCTATATTAGTCACCTTAGAGTTTAGCCGTTCACATTGCTCATGCAGTATTTGGCAATCAGGATTAGGCTGCACATCATTAATTGTACATTCAGCAGGCCCTACCAAATCCTCTAATTCCTTACAAATTTTGGCAAAATATGGCTCATCATATGTTACAACAGCATATCGATGGCCTCTTAATTCAGTTACTAATTCAGTGCTGGCGGACACATTAAATTTTATATTCACTGGATTAAAATAGGACCAAGCATGAAAATCGTCATTTGGCATTTTTGGAACTTCCCAAGAGAATGGAAACTATTTATTGGTAGCACACCATCGTCGATGCACGCGGTAAATAAATCTATTACTTCTGTGGCGAGACTGTCAAATATATTTCCCATATTAGAGGGTAAAGGTTTGGTTCATAATGCGGTAGTAATTTGATTGTAAAATCAACTTTTATTATTCTATCTATTAGAGTTAGGATTGGATTATAAGATTGTGAAAGAATTTTAAACGTGTCTCCAAATTTCTTATTAGAAAAAGATTTAATCCACAGTGGTTACTCAATAATTGCAGGTGTTGATGAAGTTGGCCGAGGACCTTTAGCAGGTCCTGTCACTGCCGCAGCAGTGATATTAGACCCGCTAAATATTCCGGAAAATTTAAATGACTCAAAATTATTAAGTTTGAAAAAAAGAGAAAAAATATACGAAGAGCTTATGTATACTTCTACTTTTGCAATTGCACACGTCTCACCTGAAGAAATTGATAAACTTAATATTTTGCAAGCTTCGTTGTTGGCAATGGTAAATGCTGTTTCTAAATTAAACGTAACACCAAACCACATATTAATTGATGGAAATAAAGTTCCGGAACAATTAGGTGGTATGGCCACCGCAATAGTCAAGGGAGACAGTAAGGTTGCATCAATTGCAGCCGCTTCAATAATTGCAAAAGTAACTAGAGACAGGTTAATGCGTGATCTGGATTCAGACTTTCCTGTTTATGAGTGGGCCAAGAATTCTGGATACCCCACAAAGTGTCACATGAATGCAATACTTAAGTATGGTATTACCCCTCATCATAGACGTTCATTTAAGCCGATACACAAGATCTTGTGTGGTTAAAACAATCAGAGATTTAATTCAAAAACGAATTGACGGATTCGTGTCGATGAATCATTTTAGTGACAATTAAAGAGCGCATAAGCGCCGGTTAATGAGGCAGTAAAATGAGTAAACCTTTGCAGCGGATGGCGAGTAGCCTTCCAACTGATCGGATTTTGGTTGGAGATTGCGTAGAATTAATGAATTCTCTTCCGGAATGTTCAGTAGATTTAATTTTTGCAGATCCACCATATAACCTTCAGCTTAAAGGCGATTTACATAGACCAGATAATTCGCGCGTTGATGCAGTAAACGACCATTGGGATCAATTTGATAGTTTTAGAGCTTATGATGACTTTACGAATGCTTGGTTGTCAGCTGCCAGGAGAATTTTAAAAAAAGATGGAGCTATTTGGGTCATTGGTTCTTATCACAATATTTTTAGAGTTGGATCCGCTGTTCAAAATCAAGGCTTTTGGATTTTAAACGATGTTGTGTGGCGAAAGTCCAATCCAATGCCTAATTTTCGGGGTATGCGTTTTACAAATGCTCATGAAACCTTAATTTGGGCATCTAAATCTGACAAGTCAAAATATACCTTCAATTATGAGGCACTAAAGGCGCTTAATGAGGGTACGCAGATGAGAAGTGACTGGACGCTGCCCATATGCACTGGTCACGAACGTTTGAAAAATGAGAAAGGTGAAAAGGCTCACCCAACCCAAAAACCTGAAAGTTTACTTTATCGTGTTTTGCTCGGGACAACAAATGTGGGTGACCTTGTTCTAGACCCTTTCTTTGGCACGGGTACGACTGGTGCAGTGTGCAAAATGCTAGGTCGTAATTTTATTGGGTTGGAGCGTGAGGAAAGTTACGCAAAAGTAGCAGAAAAGAGAATTAAAAATACTAGATCCTTAGATAACTCATCTCTGAAGGTTTCAGCGGGAAAACGTTCAGAACCACGAATACCTTTTGGTCAGCTGTTAGAAAGAGGAATGCTTAGACCCGGAGAACGGCTCATGTCCAACAACGGGCGTTTTACAGCAAAAGTAAGGGCTGACGGAACTCTTGCTGGCGATAGTGTGGTAGGTTCCATTCATCAAGTAGGTGCAAAACTGGAGGGTGCTCCGAGTTGTAACGGTTGGACTTACTGGTGTTTCAAACGGGATGGTAAAAGGGTTTTGATTGACCAGTTGCGTAAACAAATTCGTGATGAAATGGTTGCAGTCTAGTTTTGTCTATGCCTCTTGATGAACGTCGAAAGCTTTTTTAAAAACGGTTGGTAATTCGTTAGAATTAAATTCACCTACAAGTGCAAAAAAACCTCTTTTAGGTTTGCAATTGAGATTAACGAAAGCAGTCTTAAGCGTTATTTCAAGATGAAAATGCGTAAAAGTATGGCGTATTTTTGTTCTGTAAGTTTTCCATTCAGAGACGATTGGGGGAGACTCTTCGGGGTTTTGTGACCATTCAGAAGTAGGCCATCCGAGCATGCCGGCCAATAAGCCCTTGTCTGGCCGCCTTTCTAAAAGATAGGCGTCATCAGTTCGTTTGACAATATACATATATCCATATCTGGTTGGCTTTTTCTCCTTCTTGCGTTTGTAAGGTACTAAATTTTGTGATCCATTTTTGTAGGAGAGGCAATGCTGCTGAAGCGGACAAACCAAACATTTAGGTGCAATGGGAGTACATACAGTTGCGCCTAAATCCATCACCGCTTGGGCGTAGTCGCCTGGTCTAACTGAAGGCGTTAAGTTTTTGGCAATTTTTGTTATCTCCTTCTTAGACTCTGGCAAAGGTATTTTGATATCAAACAATCTTGAAATTACTCTTTCTACGTTACCGTCGACAACAACCTCTTTTTTATCGAAGGCGATAGAAGCAATAGCTCCCGCTGTATAGGGGCCTACACCTGGCAGTTTGAGGAGCGTTTTGTAGTCGCTTGGGAATTTACCACCGTAATCAGAAGATACTATTTTGGCACACTTAAGTAAGTTACGGGCTCTTGCATAATATCCTAACCCAGCCCATGCTCCAGTAACTTCACCTTCTTCGGCTTGCGCCAACTTTTCTAGTGTTGGCCATTTACTAATAAATTTAATGAAGTAACTTTTAACGGTAGCAACAGTAGTTTGTTGAAGCATTATCTCTGACAACCATACATGATAGGGATTGGGGGTAACACCCGCTATCCTATCTGAGGGACTTATACGCCATGGCATTTCTCGAGCATTTGTATCATACCAATTTAAAAGTAGTGGAGGTTTTACTTTTAAGTTCATTTTCTTATATTTTTTGTCATAACGAGTTTTTTTGCTTAAGGTATATGTAAAGCAGGAATGTTGAAATGCAAAACTCGGGTAAAAAATCTGGTGGATTTAAAAGAACGTCTGAGCTTCTAAAGCGGAGGATAACTCAAGCTAGTGAGGGAAGGGGTTTTTCTGAGACTAGGCTCCTTACGCATTGGAGTAGTTTTGTAGGTAATGGCCTTGCAGAAAAAACACATCCAGTAAAAATTAGTTTTTCGTCCGGCGGATTAGGAGCTACACTAACGATACTAACGACAGGCCCTCACGCTTTAGAGGTTGAAATGATGAAAAATCAAATCAAAGAAAAGGTGAATGCTGCATATGGATATAATGCAGTAACAAGAATAAATATTACACAGACCGCCGGAATAGGCTTCGAGTTTACAAAGCTTGGTGTGTCTAGTGAGGGACAGGATTGGGATCCAAATTCGTCAATTATTCGTAAGAAGGTAAAAACAAGTCAACAGGTAGAAAGTGTGCAAGACAAAGACTTAAGAGAAGCTCTTGCAGATTTAGAAGAAAAAGTATTAACAAAATTGGAAGAAAGTAAATCATCTAGAAAGCAATAGTATGGGATTTAAAGTTATAAGAACTACAGGATTATTTTTTTTAGTGATCGGCGCCATCTTTTGGTTACAACAGCCAAATTTAAATTCGGTTGGAAAAAATCACAAAAACTATTCATCACTACTAGCTTTTGCTGATGAAAATGTTGAGGTGACTATCGCTGAGATGACACTGGGCAGCGAGGAGGCAGAAGTACATATTGTGGAATATGCTTCGTATACATGTCCGCATTGCGCCACATTTCATACCGAAATTTATCCGAGGTTAAAAAAAGACTATATTGAAACGGGTAAAGTCCGTTTCACATACCGAGAGGTTTACTTTGATAAATATGGATTATGGGCTTCTATGATAGCGCGTTGTGCAGGTCCAGAAAAATTCTTTGGCTTAACAGATCTTATATATAAGTCACAAGAAAAATGGACCCGAGCTGGTGATGATGCTGCAATTGTAAACGAGCTATCTAAATTGGCGAGAGTTGCTGGGCTAAACGACCAGAAAATCAATACTTGTCTCGAAGATACAGAAAAATTACGCGCGCTTGTTGAGTGGTTCAAGACAAACGCCTCAAATGATGAAATCAAATCTACTCCATCTTTTGTAATTAATGGAGAAAAGTTTTCAAATATGGGTTATGATGAATTCTCTTCGATTATAGAAAGTAAAATTTCCCAGTAATGGCAGCCCCACTTGAAGGAATAAAAGTAGTTGAATTAGCTCGTATTCTGGCCGGACCCTGGGCGGGCCAGTTGCTGGCGGATCTTGGAGCTGATGTAATCAAGGTTGAGTCAGAAAAAGGTGATGATACGCGGGCATGGGGCCCGCCATTTATTGAGCGAGAGAATGACATTTCAGCTTCTTATTTTCATGGGTGCAATCGAGGTAAGAAAAGCGTAACTGTCGACTTAAGTACCTCAAAAGGTCAAGATCGCATCAAGGAATTGGTAAAAAATTCTGATATTTTAATTGAGAACTTTAAAGTAGGGGGTCTAAAGAAATACGGTTTAGACTATGAAAACCTGAATGCTATTAATAGAGGGCTTATTTATTGCTCAATAACGGGGTTTGGTCAGGATGGTCCTTATGCCACTAGAGCAGGATACGACTATATAATCCAAGGGATGTCAGGTCTGATGTCAATAACAGGCGAACCGGGTGGGCGTCCTTTGAAGACAGGCGTTGCAGTAACAGATATTTTTACTGGCATATACGCTTCAACGGCCATACTCGCAGCACTTCACCAACGCGCAGAAACAGGCAGGGGTCAGCATATTGATATGTCGCTTTTAGACTCTGCAGTGGCCATCTTAGCAAATCAGGGCATGAATTACCTATCTACCGGAAGCCCTCCAGGTAGAATTGGAAATTTTCATCCAAACCTTAGTCCCTATCAAGTTTTTGAATGTTCCAATGGTCATATTATAATTGCGACGGGAAATGATCAACAATATCAAAAGCTCTGCAGTATTCTTCAATGTCCAGAATACGCTACAGATCCTAAATATGAAACTAATGCCAAGCGTGTGGAAAACCGATATGAGCTAGACGATATTATTAGTCAAAAAACAAGAAATTGGGAAAAGTTGCATTTATTAAAACAGTGTGAGGAAAATGGTATTCCAGCTGGACCGATTAACTCATTAGATGAAGTTTTTGCAGATGAGCATATCATCCATCGTGGAATGAAGCTTAGTTTGGAGGGTATACCCAGTATCCGTAGCCCAATAAAGTTCAGCGAAAGTGAATTAGTTTTAGATAAGCCGTCCCCAAATTTGGGCGAACATAATTCTGTTATTTTCCCTGACAACTTAAAATAGGTTTGAAAATTTTCTCCCAGCTCAAAGTTTCATTTAATTTAATTCTAACTGGCAAGGTCATTACCTCGCTTCTAAACTCCTTTGGTAATCGCATATAATCCTTTTCCGTGGTAATAAGTTGAGCATTTTCTGCTCGAGCGTCTACGATCAAGCGCTTCATAATTGTTGAAGAAAGTTTCTGGTGATCCGCTAGAGCCTGATAGTCAACTATCTCTGCGCCTTGAGCTCGGAGCGTATCGAAGAAGTTTTCTGGATGAGCAATTCCTGCAAATGCCAAAACTTTCATATTTTCTAAAGATAACCCCGTATTTAAAACCTCAAGATTTGCTATTCCTAGTGGCATATTAATGTAGCTTTTATATATGGATTTGAATGTTCTCTGAGATGTTTCGGTCCCGATTGAAATTAAAACATCTGCCCGTTCCAAGCCATTGCTTAGTTTTTCTCTCAATGGCCCAGCAGGAATGCATCGGTTGTTTCCGAAGCCTTTTTTTGCATTTACGGTCAAAATAGACAGATCCTTGTAAACACTTGGATCTTGAAAACCGTCGTCTAACAAAATTATGTCAGCACCTTCTTTAATTGCGCTTTGTATTCCATCTGACCGTTTGGTGGCTACCCATGTGGGTGCAAAGGCTGATAGCATCAAGGCTTCATCGCCTACGTCATCTGCTGAGTGCTCTGTGTCATTGACAGATAGAGGCCCCATGGCATTACCCCCATATCCACGGGAAACTATATGAACATTGTACTTTCTGTCTCTTAAAAACTCAGCTGCTGAAATGGTTGTTGGAGTTTTCCCTGTGCCGCCAGCATTTAGATTGCCTATGCAAACAATAGGAATATCAAATTGCTTCTTTACAGCTTTTGACATTCTTAACTTTGATAGAAGTGAATAGATATGCCCGAAAGGGATAAGTGCTAGGCTAGAAAAACTTTTTTCATTGTTTTCTGGATACCAAAACTTTGGAGCTAGCATTGTTTATATCTTTGAAGTTAGTTGGTAGCATAAGGGTTTTTAACTCATACTATCAGCGTAGAAAAGGCCACCCGATGGTGGCCTTTTGAGAATATTAAATTAAAATCCCAAACCTTCGTACTTTTTCTTAAATTTTGACACCCGTCCGCCTTGATCCATTAAACGAGTATTGCCTCCCGTCCAAGCTGGATGCGAGCTGGGATCAATATCCAGCGAAAGTGTGTCTCCATCCTTACCGTAGGTAGATCGCATTTTCACAATCGTGCCATCGGTAAGCTTTACATCGATAAAATGATAGTCTGGGTGTATATCTTTTTTCATAGCCGCACTCCTCAGGCTTGATTATCGGCTGGTTTGTAATTTGAATCTTCAGCAATTCTTGCGGATTTACCTCTCCGAGAGCGTAAATAATAAAGTTTTGCCCTGCGCACTCTACCTCGTCTTACAACAGTGATGCTCTCAATGTTCGTAGAATGTAAAGGGAAAACACGTTCAACGCCTTCACCAAATGAAATTTTTCTTACAGTAAACGAACCGGCTATTCCACCGCCATTTTTGCGGCTAATACAAACGCCCTCGTAATTTTGAACTCTTGTTCTAGTTCCTTCGGTTACCTTGTAACCAACACGAATTGTGTCGCCAGCTTTGAAATCTGGAATTTTTTTCCCAAGCGCCTCTACCTGTTCGGCTTCTAGTTTAGCGATAAGATCCATTGTGATCTCCTGTCGATATGTGGTTTGCCCACAAAATTGAAGTGTTCAAGAGCTCTTGGTCTTCATTCGGATCCCAACATTAAGCCAGTCCGCCAGAGATAAAACAACCATTATTAATTCATCACAATTCGCCCTTTTATGCCGAAGAAAGCATTAAGCTCATTGCTCCCAAGAATGCATACACAAAGCTCACTCAGGTTCGACAGCGTATAGTAGCCGCAAATGAAAAATACAAGTACTTTGTAAAATCTAGATAAACGTTTATCCGATAAGTTCTAACCCTTACTAATTATTGGGTTTTATTGGGTTAGATTTTTCCCACATATCAGCCCTGTATTTCTTAGTATTTGATTTTGATTGATTTTCTCGCCAAGATTCGATTTTGCCGTGATGACCAGAAGTAAGTATCTTCGGTACTTTTTGCCCTTTCCAATCATCTGGGCGCGTAAATTGATCATGTTCTAATAGGCCGCTGCTATGACTTTCAGTCTTCAGACTATCTTGATTCCCTATTACATTTGGTAATAATCGAACAGTGGTATCGATCATAGCCTGAGCTGCAATCTCACCACCTGTCATCACAAAATCACCCATAGAAACTTCTTCAACCCCGTAGTGATCTATAACACGTTGATCTATTCCCTCAAACCGACCACATATTAAAATGATGCCTTCAGTCTTTGACCAGTTTTGTGCCAATGACTGATTAAAAGTTTTTCCACGAGGCGATAGGTATACCAATGGCGTAGAGGCTCCTGCGCGAGATAATGCTTTTTCTATAGCTGGTCCCAGAACGTCTGCCCGTATGACTAGTCCTGGACCACCACCACTTGGAGTATCATCAACTTTTTTATGTTTCCCAATGCCAAAATCTCGCAGATTGATAGTAGATAAAGTCCAGACTCTATGTTGCAAAGCTTTTCCGGTCAGACTTAAACCCAGAACTCCGGGAAATGCCTCGGGGAATAAAGTAATGATTTGTACATTCCATGCGCCGTTTATAACTTCATTGTTGGTAATTAGCGATGTCGGTTTTTCGGATAAACTTATCCTTTTAAGTCCGTGGGATTTTGGCTGTTTCACCATGCTAAACTCCCGGCAACAGCCCATCGGGTGGATCAGTTACAATGCGCCGAGCCGCGATGTCTACCGTGGGGACTGCTTCTTTGGTAAACGGGATCAATATACTCGTTTTCAAATTTACTCCATGAATCTCCAAAAGATCTCCGGCGCCATGGTTTAAGACAGCCTGAACTTTGCCTAATTCATTCCCTCCAGTATCATAAACTATCATTCCAATAAGGTCACTGTAATAAAATTCATCCTCTTGCAACGATGGCAATCGATCGCGTGGAACAAAAAGCTTTGTGCCCTTTAGATCATCTGCCTGTTCTTTATTCACTATGCCAGAGAGACGGGCCGCCAGGCCATTTTTCAACCGCCCAGTGACCACAATCTCGAAGCATTTATCTCCATTTTCTGTAAGTAATGGAGCATAATTCTCAATATCGTTTGGGTTCGAAGTAAAGGATTTAAGTCTCACCTCTCCCTTTACTCCGAAAGCTCCAGCCAAAGCGCCAACACATATTAATTTAGACCCATCTATCAATAATTTACCTTTAATATATTTCTATACGTAAGATCAGTTAGCCTAAAAATATCATAAGCATGGATGAGATATGGATTAAAGCATATCTATTTGCTTCAAGTGGCGGCTGCCTCTTTATTGTCTCCCGACGCCTCTTCTGCTGGAGCCTCTGCGGCGGCTTCTTCTGCCGGTGCTTCCTCTGCTGGCGCCTCTACGGCTGTTTCTTCTGCTGGTGCCTCTGCTGCTTCTTCTGCTGCTGGCGCCTCTGCAACTGCTTCTTCAGATTTTGCTGCTTTTGCCTCTAAGCGCTCTTTTGCTTTAGTGCCCAACTCTGCTTTCTTTGGATTGTTTCTTTCAGTTTTGGGAAGAACACCTGCTGCTTCTAGCATCCGTGCTATTCTATCTGTGGGTTGAGCTCCGTGACCCAGCCAATGTTTAATTCTATCCATATCCATTTTCACCCTATCTTCACTGTCTTTGGGCAAAAGTGGGTTGTACGTCCCAAGCTTTTCTATAAAACGACCATCCCGAGGCATGCGGCTATCTGCAGCAACTATTCTATAGAATGGCCTCTTTTTACTGCCCCCTCGGGCTAAGCGAATTTTCATTGACATTTGTTAATCTCCTTCAGAAATGTAAATTAATTTTGTTGTTGTTTATGGTGATGAATAACTTCTTCAACAATGAAACTCAGAAATTTTTTTGCAAATTTAGGATCTAGGTCTGCTTCAACTGCAAGTTGCGAAAGACGTTTGATCTGTTCTTCTTCTCGAAGTGGATCGGATGGTGGAAGATTGTGTTCGGCTTTTAGTTTGCCTACAGCCTTTGTGTGGTTAAATCTTTCACCAAGAGTATAAATCAATATTGCGTCTAGCCGATCTATACTTTTCCTATGATCTTTTAAAATTCTTTCAGCTCTTTCTGAGTTATTTTCTATTGTCAATGTCTTAGATCCTTAAGGTAGAGCAAAAATAAAAATTTAAGTAATATGCTACTGTTTTGGTCATAATAAATTTAATTAGTTTTTATATCTTCAGCGGAGGGATGACGATACATGTAGCAAAGCCCCATATTGTCATTCTGGTACTCTTTCTCATATGTAGCATTTAGTCTTTTCGCTAAAGCAATTGAACGTTTGTTGTCTGGTACAATGTTACTTGTTATCGTGGTGAACCCTAACTTAGAATAGGCCCAAGATCTCACTGCTTTTGCAGCCTCGAACGCGATACTTTTCCCTTCAAAATTTTCGAAAACAACCCATCCTAACTCAGGTTCTGGCCAACCTTCGGGAAACCATACCCCACAGAGACCGGCTATTTCTTTTCCCTTTGTTACTATTGTAAAATAGCCAAAACCGTGCAGATGCCAGTGTCCAATATTTAATGCAAACCAGCGCCATGCGTCTCCGCGGTTCAACAAAGCACCAAAGAAGATCGAGCGATCCTCGTTTTGTAAAAAAGCTATGGTCGGCTCTATGTCGACCTTTTCGGGCCCACGTAAGATTAAATTTTGAGTTTCTATTACTGGAGAGTTTGTTAGTGACATTATATTATTTTCTAACTCTAGAGAAATCTGGTGAAACCTGACCTAAAGACCAATTTGCAATTAAAAAGGTAATCATTTTCTTTTACCGAACCCTGAGAGACCTGGTGGAAGACCTAAACCGGGTAATTTCCCCGATGGAAGGCTTCCCCCTAATTGTTTGGCAGCTTTTTCCAGGTCTTTCGCATCCATATTTTTAGGATTAAAGTTTTCGAGGTCAGCACCTTTCCCAAACATCCCACGCATGGCCTGTTTGAGCATTCCTCCTCGACCCATTTTCTTCATTACATCCGACATTTGACGATGCATCTTTAGAAGCTTATTTAGTTCACTAACTTCCATGCCGGAACCTATCGCAACCCTTTTCTTCCTACTGGCTTGTAAAATTTGAGGGTTAGCCCTTTCCTTTTTTGTCATGGAGTTAATCAGGGCAATTTGCCGCTTAAATACCTTATCATCCATACCTGCTTCAGAAGCTTGTTTAGCCATTTTTGCAGCACCAGGCATCATTCCCATAATACTTTCCATGCCGCCCATTTTCATCATTTGCTCAAGCTGTAACTTAAGGTCATTCATATTGAACTGGCCTTTTTGAAATCGCTTCATCATTTTTTCGGCTTGCTGGGCTTCAATTGTTTCCTGAGCCTTTTCGACTAAGGCTACAATATCACCCATACCCAGTATTCGACCTGCGATGCGTTCAGGTTCAAAAGTCTCGAGAGCGTCGACTTTTTCGCCAACGCCTACAAATCTAATTGGCTGACCCGTCACAGCACGCATCGACAGAGCAGCTCCTCCACGTCCATCGCCATCCATCCTTGTCAGTATGACGCCTGAAACACCTATTTTATCGTTAAATTCTGTAGCCACGTTGACAGCGTCTTGTCCTGTTAAGCCGTCAACTACGAGCAAGGTTTCTCGTGGTTTTACAATATCGCGGATTGCTGCTGCCTGATTTATTAGCTCATGATCAATGTGCAGCCTGCCAGCAGTGTCCAATAAATATACGTCATAGCCTCCAAGCGCTGCTTGAGTTTTAGCCCTTTTTGCTATGGTTAGGGGGTCCTCGCCTTTAACTATGGGTAGTGTATCGATACCGATTTGTGAGCCAAGGATTTGTAATTGTTCCATTGCAGCGGGCCGATTTACATCAAGTGAAGCCATTAAAACGCGCTTATTATCCTTATCTCTTAAACGTTTGGCTAATTTCGCCGACGTGGTTGTCTTGCCAGATCCTTGCAAGCCGACCATCAATATTGGTGATGGTGGATGGTCAATTTTTAAATTTTCATCTGTACCCGTGCCCCTCAGCATCGCTACCAGTTCGTCATGAACAATTTTTACCACTTGCTGACCAGGTGTGACGGACTTTGTTACATTCTGACCAGTTGCTTTAGATTCAACAGATTTTATAAAATCTCGGGCGACTGGTAAGGAAACATCAGCCTCTAAAAGTGCTATCCTAACTTCTCTAAGTGCGGTCACCACATCATCGTTTGATAAAGCACCTTGCTTGGTGAGGCGACCGAATACGCCAGATAACCGTTCTGACAAATTTTCAAACATGTACTGACCTTTTTAAACCTATCTGTCACCTTTAGTATTCTGGATGTGAAACAACAAATGCCCCCGTGGGCGAAACTCGCTGACGGGGGTCGATTCCATCTTCGACAGAACCGGAAGTCTCACACTTCCCTGAATTACTTGCCGCTTATTCCAGATTTAGTATCAAGTCAAGGCTTGAAGCAGAGTAAACTTTTCCATTCTATTCACTTAGTGACATCTAATTTGTTTGTGTTAGGTCGATGTGTGATTCAATTAGCCTTTCAAGGTCTTCAATATCTGGAATATCAAATTGACCAAAACTAAGCATCCAAACACTAGCTTCACGAAGTCCATCTGGCTCTAGTTTGCACCAATTCACTCTTCCGCGCCTTTCTTGTGTAATAAGACCTGCATTACTAAGGATATTTAAATGCTTGGATATGGCTGGCAGCGACATATCAAATGGGTGTGCTACGTCGGTTACTGCCATATCGTCCTCCAACAACATTATAAGTATTTCTCTGCGGGTAGCATCTGAGAGTGCAGAAAATAGCTCATTTAACTTTGCTTGCATGCTGGTCTGATCCTTTTATCAATACTTAACCATATGGTTAAATATAATAAAATTTCAACTTTATTGAAAAAGTCGCAGGTGGGTACACTTTTTTATAAAAAAACCAAATAAAAACAATCGGTTAAAATTTGAAGGATAAGCTTAAACCAGAGGTTGACAGTAATCGAATGAAATAATAACTACGAAGTAAATTTGGAAATTCGTTCATGTCGGACAATGATCCATTAAGAGACCTAGGGCAAAGGATTCAGTCGGCTAAGCAGAGTTATGAAGTCGAGCCAAAGGTTGAAGACCACCATTCGGGGTTGCAACATGCCTGGAGGATGGTAATTGAGCTGGTAAGCGGCATGGCTATTGGCTTTGGTCTTGGGTATGGATTAGATGTTTTATTTGGGACGTTGCCCATATTTATGATTGTTTTTACGCTGCTTGGCTTTGTGGCGGGTGTTAGAACCATGTTGTCAACGGCGCGAGAGATTCAAAAAGACCAGGTCATAAATCGATCTGAGAAAAGTGAGAGGAATAAATAAGTGGCTGCATCAGCGCAACCGTCAGAAAAATCGGATGGACTTGTATTTCACCCAATGGATCAATTTATTGTAGAACCTCTATTTGGGTCAGGTCCTATTCATTGGTATACTGTTACAAATGTGACTTTGTGGATGGGTTTGAGTGTAGTTGCCCTTGTTTTGGTAATGTTGGTAGGGACATCCAAAAGAGCGCTAGTTCCAGGAAGAGCACAATCTATTGGTGAGCTTGCATATGGATTTGTGCATAAAATGGTAGAGGACGTAGCGGGACGTGACGCAGTTCCATATTTTCCGTACATAATGACGTTGTTTATGTTCATCGTTCTATCGAATTTCCTAGGTCTTTTGCCTATGTCATTCACAACAACATCCCATATAGCGGTCACTGCAGTCATGGCAATTGCCGTTTTTCTTGCCGTTACAGTCCTTGGATTTGTGAAAAACGGCGTTGGGTTTTTCTCTCTCTTCTGGATATCTTCAGCGCCACTAGCACTTCGTCCGGCATTGGCCCTAATAGAAATTATTTCTTATTTTGTTAGACCAGTTAGTCATTCAATTCGACTGGCTGGAAATATGATGGCAGGTCATGCCGTTATAAAGGTCTTTGCTGCATTTGCAGGTGTGGCATTGATTTCGCCATTGTCTGTGGTGGCTATAACAGCAATGTATGCCCTTGAAACGTTGGTTTCTTTTATACAAGCGTATGTGTTTGCGATTTTAACATGTGTGTATCTTAAGGATGCACTTCACCCTCATCATTAATCAGTTTAAAAATCAAGGAGAATTCGAATGGAAGGCGATATAGTTCAAATGGGTGCTTATGTGGGTGCAGGTTTAGCTTGTACTGGCATGGGTGGTGCTGCTATCGGTGTTGGTCATGTTGTAGGAAACTACATTTCTGGCGCACTCAGAAACCCTTCAGCAGCAGCTGGCCAAACGGCCACAATGTTTATTGGTATAGCGTTTGCCGAAGCACTTGGAATCTTTTCGTTCTTAGTAGCATTGTTGTTAATGTTTGCCGTATAAGGTTTCTACTTTGCAAGGACACGAGCCAGTCTGCGCTCTGTCCTGCAAAAAGTAGCACAGGAGTTTGTTATGGCCGCGAGTACAGATCAGGTTGCTAGTAAATGTATTGACGGGTACGGTAGTGCCATTGGCATGCCGCAACTTTGTGGTGATTGGATGGCCAACCAAATTTTTTGGTTAGTTGTTACGCTAGTAGTAATCTTTTTAATTCTTTCGAGAATAGCGTTGCCACGCATTGCAGAAGTGCTGGCAGACCGGCAAAGCACAATTACCAATTATTTAACCGCGTCTGAAGAATTAAAATCAAAAGCAGAAGAGGCGGAGCGCGCTTACACGCAGGCTTTAAATGATGCACGCAGCGAGGCCTCACGTTTATTGGACGCCTCAAAAGCAGAAATGAAAAAAGAATTGCAGGCTGCCATTAACAAGGCAGATGCAGAGATAAGCGTTAAGGTCGGTGAAAGTGAGAAGTCAATAGCCGAAATTAGAAAGAACGCTATGGCTAGCATTGAGAAGGTCGCAAAAGATACCGCTAAAGAAATTGTAGTAGCTTTGGGTACCAAAGCTGACGCTAAAACAATCAATGCTGCTGTTTCCTCAAAAATGAAGGGCTAGACATGCGTTACACTTTTTTACTCTCTTTTTCAGTTACAGCGAGTCCGCTATTTGCTGCGTCAGGTCCATTCTTTTCATTGAGAAATACGGATTTTGTAGTTTTATTATCATTTTTATTATTCGTAGCAATTCTTTTCTATTTTAAAGTACCAAAGTTATTGGGGGGAATGCTAGATAAGCGATCTGCTGGTATCCAGGTAGAAATTGATGAAGCGCGGTCTTTAAGAGACGAAGCTCAGTCTCTTCTGGCGTCTTATGAGCGCAAACAGAAAGAAGCAATGGAGCAAGCCGAACGAATTCTGGAAACTGCAAAGGCTGACGCATCTGCAGCAGCTGAGCAAGCTAAGATTGACCTCAAAGATTCTGTGGCAAGGCGTATGGCTGCTGCTGAAGAGCGTATTTCAACAGCACAGGCATCTGCTGAGAAAGAAGTGCGGGATGCTGCAATTAAAGTTGCTATAGCGGCTGCAAGCGAAGTGGTTGCGAAACAGCTTACGTCAGCCGATTCCAATAAGCTCATTGATGCTGGAATCTTAGAAATCGAAAATAAACTTCATTAGATAAGCAAGACGATTTAAGCTAGTTGCTTCCTTAGTTTTGCAATCTAAGATTAAATATCATTTTCTGCGTAGAGGGATAGGGCTTGCAAAAGTTTAGATGGGCCTTATCGTTTCCCATAATAAAGCCCGACCACGTGTTCAGCTTCGGCAAAAAATAACCAACGAGAAATGAACAAACCCACTACATGACTTATAACTGCTAGTGCAGCGAGTAGATGGGAAAACGGTAACGAAAGCAGCAAAACCGGTGTCCCAATCATTAAAATAAGTGTAATTATTCTCAACTTCGCGGAATGATTACGACCAACAATGTAAACAAATTCTTTTAGCAAATAATTGGTACCAGTGTGTGGCGGTTCAAAAGCACGAACGTCTCCAAGGGTACCCAAACCAGTACCACTTCCAATAGTTGTTCCAGATAACGCCAATGCCCGGTCACCTTTTATCCAAACAATCAACTGAAATAAGCCTGCAATGATAAGTAAGAAAAGACAAACTTTAATTTGGCCTGCCAAAAGTGCACCACCGCCCACGGACAATGATAAAAAATATACAGGAGTTAATTTTGTGTTCCATCTTGGTATCGATTTTAATTGAGCGTAGATCATTGAAGTAGTGAATACTGTCACAAGGGACATAATTGCGCCTATAACTCCAAGTATTCGAATGTCATAGTCGAAAAATATTCTACCTATCGCATAAATTGCCATTACACAAAGTGTAAAAAGTGCTGCTATAGCTTCCCGGCTGAGCCAACTACTTCTCCATTGTTTGAATGCCTTTAGTGATCTTTCAGGCCGTCCTAAATGGAAAGTTGATGAAATAAGACCACCAACGGCCAGCCCAAATCCGATAGCAAAAAAGATAAATGCAACACCACCCGTCACATCAGGCATTTGTAAGCCTAAAAATACTAAAAGACCAAATCCTAGACCAGAAAGTGCTGTAAATATTATTACGGATGGAGTTGGGTGCATTAAATCTTATCCAATTGTTTATTCAGCCAACCAATGAAAGTATCGGGTTTCTCTGCAACAGGCTTAAGCAATGGTGCGAGTATATCTATTTCTTCCAAAGTATCTTTTGGCCGCGGTGGCAAATATTTGTTTACTGGTTTTGTTTCTTGTTCTGGCATCAAATCAATTCCACCACGCTCTGTTACTAATTTACTCACTTGGCTTTCAGGGTCATTGAAATCGCCAAAGTGTCTAGCCCCGGCTGGACAAGTACGAACACATGCAGGAATTTGATCATCTGGTTCTAAATTTTCATTATAAATTCGATCTACGCACAAGGTGCATTTTTTCATTACTTTTTCGACGCTATCCATTTCACGTGCGCCGTATGGACATGCCCACGCACACAAACCACATCCGATGCAATCGCTTTCGTTTACAAGTACAATACCGTCTTCATATCTCTTATAACTTGCCCCAGTAGGACAAACTGTAACGCATGGGGCATCTTCGCAATGTAGGCAAGACTTTGGAAAGTGTACTAATTGGGGAGTTCCTTCTTCTGGTGTGACTTCATATGAGTGAACACGATTAAGGAAGGTTCCTACAGGGTTTTTTCCGTAAGCATCTACATCAGCGAGTGGTGCGCCGTAATTTTCAGTATTCCATCCTTTGCAAGAAACGACGCATGCGTGACACCCAACGCAAGTATCCAGGTCAATCACAAGGCCTAATTTTCTTTCTGTTTTTTCTGGTAATGTCGTCATACTAATACCTAATAGTTATCTCCGACTTGATATTTAATGGAAATGCCATTTGTTAACTTTGTCCCTGTAGAATAATGTTTGGTCCTGGCTCCACTGGAGATTTAATTTCTTGAAACACAGGTTCGCTTGAAGAAGATGGTTTAACCTTTTCTAATTTAACTTTGAGATCAAACCAAGCAGCTTGCCCAGTAATAGGGTCTGAGTTTGACCATCGTAAACCATCTCCTTTTGAGGGTAAAAGCTCATGTATCAGATGGTTGAGTAAAAATCCTTTTGTCGCCTCTGGAGCATCCTTATCTAGTGCCCAAGTTCCTCTACGTTTTCCAATTGCATTCCACGTCCAAACAGTATGTTCATTAAGAGCAGCCATTTCAGCTACAGGTACAGTTATTGTTCCGTGAATAGACGTTAACCGGACCCAATCTCCGTCTTTCAAAGAATGCGACTTCATTAGTTTTGATGGAACATATAGAGGATTAACGCCATGGATTTGACGCAGCCAAGCATTTTGTGTTCCCCATGAATGGTACATAGCCATTGGCCGCTGAGTTAAAGCATGGAGAGTAAATTCGTCATTATCTGTTACTGTCTCTTCGAAAGGTGGATACCAAATTGGAAGTGGATCCATACTCGTTAGAATACGCTCACGTAGGTGTTCTGGTGGTTGCTGCTTTCCATGCCCCATAGCTGCTAATTGAAATTTCCTCATCGGTTCAACATATAACGAAAATAAATATGGCTGAGGACTATCATATAACCCCGTTTCTACGGCCCAATTTTGGTATCCAAGATTCCATGGCTTGTAGTATCTAGCATTTTTGGGCACATGTTTGGTCCAAAACCCACCATTTTTAATGTATAGTTCGAGTTGTTTTTGATTGGGTGGACCCTTACCCGTATCTGATTTTGAACGCCAGCCAGCTAGCGGGCCAATCCCGGGTTTTCTTTCATGGTTTACTATATAATCTGCATAGTCTTTAAACTTAGCATCACCGTCATCATCTATAAAACCAGGTAGTTTTAGCCGTGCTCCCAAATCACACAACACACTTTGGAACCCTCTGACATCTCTGTCCGGGTTGATTACTGGCCACCGAATGGAGTCTGCGACAGCATCAGCTTCACAAATAGGTCTATCAAGTAAGCTAATACAATCATGTCGTTCTAAGTAAGTTGTATCTGGCAAAATCAGATCGGCATAGGCAACCATTTCTGAACTGTAAGCATCAGAGTAAATAATGTGAGGTATTACATAATCGCCGCTATCAGTCGTATCGGTTAGCATTTCGATGACACCTTTTGTATTCATCGAGCTGTTCCAACTCATATTTGCCATGTACATAAAGAGGGTATCAATTTTATATGGGTCACCTGCATGTGCATTCGAAATTACCATATGCATCAGCCCATGTGCTGACATAGGGTTTTCCCAAGTGAATGCTTTGTCAATGCGAGCTGGAGAACCATCTTGCTTAAGGCATAGATCCTCAGGTCCATGCACAAAACCTAAGTGAGGGCCGTCTAAAGGAGCCCCTGGCGTTACTTTACAGTGTGGTTTTGGATGTATCGAACTCGGCTTAGGGTAAGGAGGCTTAAATCGAAAGCCTCCAGGAACTTCAACCGTTCCAAGAATAATTTGCAGGACATGTAAAGCCCTACAAGTTTGGAATCCATTGGAATGTGCTGATATTCCACGCATAGCGTGAAAAGAAACTGGTCTTGCAACCATTTTTTTATGCTTTTTACCTCTAAAGTCTGTCCATGGTTCAGCGATCTCGAAACTTTCTTCAAATGCCACTCTAGCAATTTCAGTCGCAATAGCCCTAATCTTCCCAGCCTTGATCCCCGTTCGCTCTGAAACTGCTTCAGGGCTGAACTCATCTGATAAGTATTTCTCTATCATATGATAAAATACTGTTTGGTGACCGTTATGGCTTGCGGTTAGGCTTGGACTTATATTTGTCGTGTCGTAGGTAACGAGCTTTCCAGACTTTTGATCTATCACAAGCTCCTTATTATTTTTATCTTTTAATAACAGGCCCGTTTCATTATCCACTAACACAGGTGCATTTGTGAATTGGCTTAAGTAAGCTAAATCAATTTTTCCTGCCTTTAGCAAAAGGTGGATAAGTGACATTATAAATAAGCCGTCCGTTCCTGGTGTAATACCCACCCAGTCATCAGCGACAGCACTATACCCAGTTCTTATCGGGTTGATGCCGATAATTCTTGCTCCTCTGGCTTTTAGTTTTCCTATGCCCATTTTTATCGGGTTGCTATCATGGTCCTCTGCGACCCCAAACAGCATAAAAAGCTTTGTATGCTCCCAGTCTGGTTGTCCAAACTCCCAAAACGCGCCACCCATTGTATAGATGCCCGCTGCAGCCATATTAACCGAGCAAAAACCACCATGCGCCGCATAATTAGGCGTGCCAAAGTTTTGTGCCCAAAAAGATGTAAAGGATTGAGATTGATCCCTACCAGTAAAAAATGCCAACTTTTCTGGATTTTTTTCACGAATAGGCTTTAACCAAGTAGTCGCTAAATTTAAAGCTTCTTCCCATGTGATTTCCTCAAATTCACCCGATCCTCTTGGCCCAACCCGTTTAAGGGGAGATTTTAGTCGCGAAGGCGCATTTATCTGCATAATCCCAGCAGACCCTTTTGCGCATAACACTCCCTTATTAACAGGATGGTCCTTATTCCCCTCAATGTAAGACACTTTGTTATTCTTTACGTGCACATTTATGCCACAGCGGCAGGCGCACATATAACAAGTGGTTTTGCGAACTTCGTCGCTTACCTCTGGTGATGTGTCCAAATATGGTTGGTCCTTCATGTACACCCTTTGCTTGGCTTTGATAAAAATGGCTTATTTAGAGTCAGGTTGTAATCGTGCAGCCGCCTGAAGTACAGTAACTGCTATCATTTGAGTAATGTCATGCGGCGATGCACCGCGTGATAGGTCATTCGCGGGTTTTTCTAATCCTTGGAGAATTGGTCCGTATGCTTCAGCTTCACCGAGCCTTTGCGTGATTTTATATGCTATATTTCCTGCATCTAGATTTGGGAAGATCATTACATTTGCATTTCCTGCAACTTTTGAGGTAGGTGCCTTTTTGTTTCCAACTACAGAGTCAATTGCCGCGTCGAATTGTAGTTCTCCGTCTATCAGTAAATCAGGCAGGAGTGCTTTTAATTTTTTCAGTGCTCCTACTGTTTTTTCTATATTTTTATGGTTTGCGCTCCCTTTGGTCGAGAAAGATAGTAATGCAACTCTTGGGTCGGACTTTAAAAGGGCTCTACAAGTTTGACTGGCCGCTATTGTTATGTCTACTAGCTCACTTTCATTAGGTTCTATAACCAGGCCACAATCTGCATAGATCATAGGTTCATATGTTTTTGGAAAAATTAAAAAACAGCTTGAAACTGTATTCACGTTTGTCGCTTTTCCAATTACCCATAAAGCTGTTTTTACAACATTTGATGTAGTCTCTACTGAGCCGCTCAAAGTGCCGTCAGCGTATCCGTGTTTTACAAGTAAGGCAGCATATACAAGATTTGATGCAACTTGTTTTTTGGCTTCAGCCCTTGTGATCCCTTTATGTTTTCTCAAATTATAAAAAGACTTTGAAAATTCCTCTTTCAATGAAGATGTTATTGGATCGTGCAATTCAATATGGTCAGGTTTTGAACATGAGTACTGTTCAAGCTGTTCTTTGATTTTACCTAAGTGTCCTACTAAAATTATTTTGGCTATGCCGAGGTTTACCGCCTTCACTGCCGCTTCAACCACTCTTGGTTCAGCGCCTTCACTCAGAGAGATTTTGAATGGGCTGGATCTGGTTATTTCCATAGCCAGATCCAATGGTCTTTTTAGACCCGGTTGCATTACTGTTTCAAACCACTTGTTCGCGCATGTCTGAAGCAGAAACACCGGCAACTGCAACTGGTTTCTTCATTGCATCACGACGAAAGGGTTCGCCCAGTTCTTGATTAATCATTGCTTCAATTAACGTCGTTTTCCCATTTTCCATCTGATCTTTGATCGCCGTGTGAAGTGCCTCGGTCAGTTCATCCATTGTTTTTGCTACGACGCCTTGCAGACCACAGGCTTTGGCAATACCAGCATACGAAACCTGAGTATCTAACTCTGTACCAACAAAATTGTCGTCGTACCAAAGTGTTGAGTTTCGTTTCTCCGCACCCCATTGATAGTTTCGGAAAACGATCTGTGTTACCGCTGGCCACTCTTCTCTGCCAATTGCAGTTAATTCATTTACGGCAATTCCAAAGGCGCCATCTCCTGAAAAACCTACTACTGGAACGTCTGGTCGGCCGATCTTGGCGCCAACGACTGATGGTAATCCATAACCACATGGGCCAAAAAGGCCGGGTGCTAAATATTTTCTTGTCTCCTCAAATGTTGGATAGGCGTTTCCAATAGCGCAATTATTTCCGATGTCGGAAGATATTATTGCTTCTTTGGGAAGCGCAGCTTGTATAGCTCGCCATGCCTTTCGCGGGGACATCCAGTCAGGTTTATCTGCCCGTGCTCGTTGGTTCCAGGTTGTGCCGGGATCATCTTCTTCATGGTCCATAGAGCTTAGTTGTTGTGCCCATCGAGATTTTATTTCTGCGATCTTCTGTTTTCTTTCAGTCCGATTAAAATCACCCGCAGTGTCAGATAGCTTAGATAGAATTTTGCTCGCTACCAGTGACGCGTCACCAATGATACCTACACTCACCTTCTTAGTTAAACCTATTCTGTCAGGGTTAATATCTACCTGAATTATTTTTGCGTCTTTTGGCCAATAATCGATCCCGTAGCCTGGCAGTGTAGAAAATGGGTTTAATCTTGTTCCCAAACATAAAACAACGTCTGCATCTTTGATCAATTCCATTGCAGCCTTGGACCCATTGTATCCTAAGGGACCGGCAAATAGTGGGTGTGAACCGGGAAATGCATCATTGTGTTGATATCCGACACATACTGCTGCATCCAGGCGCTCAGCGAGCGCTTTTGATGCATCTATCGCTCCTTCAGACAAAACAACCCCTGCTCCGTTCAAGATTATAGGGTTTTTCGAAGAAGATAACATTTCAGCAGCCTCTGAAATTGCATTATCACCACCGCTTGGGCGCTCGAATTCAACCATCGCAGGAAGATCAATGTCTATTACCTGGGTCCACATATCTCGCGGTATATTGATTTGTGCCGGAGCGGAAGCGCGTTTTGCGTTCATTATAACACGATTGAGAACTTCAACTATACGAGTTGGGTCTCGAACCTCTTCTTGATAGGCGACCATGTCCTCAAACAATTTCATTTGTTCCACTTCTTGGAAGCCACCTTGTCCTATTGTTTTATTCGCAGCTTGAGGGGTTATTAAAAGAAGGGGTGTGTGGTTCCAATATGCTGTTTTAACCGCAGTTACAAAGTTGGTAATTCCTGGTCCATTTTGAGCAATCATTACAGCCATTTTCCCGGTTGCTCTAGTGTATCCGTCCGCCATCATTCCAGCAGAGCCTTCGTGAGCACAATCCCAAAAATTAATACCAGCTGTTGGGAATAGGTCTGAAATTGGCATAAATGCTGAACCGATGATGCCAAAAGCATGCTGTATTCCATGAGCTTGAAGCACCTTTATAAACGCTTCTTCCGTTGTCATTTTCATATTCTTTCTCCTAAAAAATTGGAATCATTGGGTCATAGTGTTTTTTATTTCAAGATGTTATGTACTACTCTTTCAAGATACTAATAGGGCCAAAATTTATGCCGTTATAGGTCCAGTATCTGAAATTGCCCGAGCAATCAATTCTATACCTGGCGCAATTTTGTTGGTCGGTATTGATGAGTAAGCCAATCTAATGAAATTTTGGGGATAATTTTCTCCCACAAAGAATGGATCGCCTGGCTCGATCACTACATTCATATTAAGTAGATGTTGCGCCAATTTGATAGCTTTTATATGTTTTGGAGTTTCAATCCAAAACGAAGACCCACCATGTTTTGCTTTTCCAGCAATTTTTAAATCAAATTTTATCAGGCTTTTCTCCATCTCCAGATGTCGCTCTTCGTACTGTTTAGACATTCTTTTTATTAGAGCATCGTAGTGACCCAAGCTCAGAAAATATGCCGCAGTTCTTTGAATGTGCCCGGGGGGGTGTCGAAGAACTGATGCTCTAAGGGCTCTGGCCTCTTTTATAAACGGGGCGGGACCTACAAGATAACCGAGTCTCATTCCAGGAAATAGTGATTTTGAGAAACTCCCCACGTAAATTACCCTGCCATCTTCATCCAAGGATTTAAGCGCTGGTAATGCCGGTTCTAAGAATGACATTTCAAATTCATAGTCATCCTCTACTATTATTGCATTAAGCTCTCTAGCCTTCTCAATTAGATGCTTGCGTCTGGACAGTGGCATCGTTGCGGCTGTGGGGCAGTGATGGCTGGGAGTTGTAAAAATTACATTTATGTCATCATCAAGCTTTTCAGGCGGCAGACCTTGGTGATCGACATCTACTGCCTCAATATTACATCTAGACTGGCTCAGAATATCTAGGAGTGCCGGGTAGCATGGGTTTTCAATCAAGGCTTTTCTTCTTTGTGTTAACAAGATCTGAGTTGATAACCAAAGTGCGTTTTGAGCACCTAAAGTTATAAGAATTTCATCCTCATCTGCGATGATACCTCTCCGTGGCAAGGTATGGCGCGCAACAAATTCCAAAAGTTTTGGATCATCCTGATCATAAAAATCGGATGTCATACTTCTAAAGTCCTTAGTTCCGAGAGCCTGCAGCGCACATAGACGCCAATTTGCATGATCAAATAAATTTGCGTCCACTTGCCCATAAATAAATGGATATTTATACCCAGCCCAATCACTTCTTTTTTCTGATAAAAATTTCCCACTGAACCGCTGACCTAAGGCTTTATTCCAGTCAACCAGTGTTTCTGGGTTTTGCGACTTTGTAATTTTAAATTGAGGGGCTTCGGGAGCATTTTGTGAAACATAAAAACCGGATCTGCCTTTAGAGGACAAATAGTCATTAGATTGTAGTTCCGTGTAAGCAAGGGTTACAGTTATCCTGCTAATTCTCAAATGTTTAGCAAGTTTTCTGGTGGATGGTAGTTTTTCTCCTTTCCTGAACCTTCCAGATAGTATCCCTCTAGCAATTATTTGTTGCAACCGAGATTGAAGAGTGCCCTCAACGCTTTCATCCATGAAAAATGTTTCGACCGGTACACTCATTTTACTTCAGATAATATTCCTTCTCTCACCGCCCTAGTGCTGCCAGAGTGGTGGGTATAAGTTATTGAAAATATTTTGTTTTTAAAACTATTTAGATTGTGTCGCTTTACGTTTCTTTATAGTGGTCTTTATCCAAATATCTTCGCAAGTGACTTATCTACTGCGTCAGTGATCTGGTCGATATCATCGGGAGTTGCAATAAGTGCTGGACTAAAACATAGCGTATTATTGAGGCCCGGAAGTGAACGGTTGGTTGCCCCAATCAATACACCTTGTGCCGCGCAGTCAGCTACCACAGCTTGAACTAATTTTTCATCCTCAGGTTCTTTTGTGTGCCGATCTTTAACCAACTCAGCTCCACAAAATAATCCTGCGCCGCGCACATCGCCTATTACTGGATGTTTTTCTGCCAGATGATTAAGGTTATCGATCATTCGAGCACCCATTTTGATTGTATTTTCCAATAAATTTTCATCTTCAATTATTCGCATGTTTTCGATAGCTGCTGTTGGTCCAGCGGTACATCCGCCAAAGGTAGAGATATCCCTGAAATAATTCATTTTGTCGCTAGGGTCATCTTTAAAACTATCAAACACCTCCTCTGTGGTAACTAAACATGCAATAGCAGCATAGCCAGAAGCTACCCCCTTTGCCATTGTGACCATATCGGGCTTAATTCCATAGTTTTGGTATCCAAACCATGTACCTGTTCTGCCAAGGCCGCATACAACTTCATCAATATGAAGAAGTATATCATATTTTTGACATATTTCTTGAATTCGGTCCCAATATCCTTCTGGGGGTGTGATTACTCCACCGCCCGCTGTTACGGGCTCAAGACACAACCCGCCCACTGTGTCGGGACCCTCTGCTAAAATAACTTCCTCGATCGCATCAGCAGCACGCTTTCCATATGCTTCGCCGCTCAAATCCCATTGAGCCCTATATTCCAAACAATGAGGAACACGGATGAAACCTGGAGTAAATGGCCCATATTGAGCATTTCGCTCATCCTGCCCACCGGCTGAAAGTGCAGCTATTGTCGTCCCATGATAATCACGGTCTCGATAGAGAATCTTATTTTTTTTACCACCATATTTTTTATGAGCAATTTGGCGGACCATTTTAAAAGCTTTTTCGTTGGCCTCAGATCCTGAGTTGCAATAATAAACTCGGGATAGTCCCGGCATTTTTTCAATTAGTTTCTCAGCGAATAAAGCTCCAGGCACTGATCCAGCTGCTCCAGCAAAGTAGTTCAACTTTAGCAATTGATCGCGCACTGCATTTGCTATGCTTTCTCTGCCATATCCTACGTTAACCGTCCACACACCTCCCGAAACGCCATCAATGTGTTCTTTGCCATTTTGATCCCAAACTCGCATACCTTTGCCCTCAACGATGATCCTTGGTTCACCAGTTTCGAAAGGCTTATGCTGTATTAAATGGTGCCAGATGTGAGCCCTATCGGCCTCAACAACATGACTAATGTCGTTTTGATTCAAAGTGCCATCCATGAGAATACCTTGCTATAGAGTTGTTTTATACGAACAATATAATAGACGCTAAAACATTTTTTAAAATAGGTCCAGAAATATACCCACTGTATGGCCAGCTGGTTCATTTTGCCGCGTTTAAACATAAAAGTCATGACTAACTTGATGAAATCTAACTCATCCCGTAAAAATCAAAAAAAGTTTAAAAGATTATTTACACACCACCTTTAAGTAATAATTATTAAACTTAGCAGAATGCTTTTTAAAATTGGCTGTATACTACTTAGCTTCGATTTGTTTTATCAGTTAGCCTTATTGTGGGAGTTTAAAGTTGAGCAATATTCCAAAAATAAACCAGGCTGACCCTATCCCAGAAGCAGCGCGGTCTGAGATAGAACACTTATTATCAACAGGTGATCTGTTCCGCTACACTAACGACAACTCTGCTGTACTCAAATTAGAACAGAATTTTGCCAATAAGATTGGTGCAACGTATGCACTGGCTGTATCTTCATGCTCAGCTGCTCTGTTTTTAGCCTTGAAAACCTTAAATCTCCCTGCAAATCCCAAGGTACTAATACCAGCTTTCACCTTTGGCGCTGTACCATCGGCAGTAGTGCATGCGAATTGTATTCCTGTGTTGTGTGAGTGTGGAACGGATTATCGTATCGATCTGGAAGATTTTTTAGTCAAACTTCAACTTGTGGATGCTGTACTGATAAGTCATATGCGTGGTCATACTTCCGACATGGATAAAATCTTATCAAACTGTGAAAAATTAGGTGTGCCTGTTATCGAGGATGCGGCCCATTCACTAGGTACGACTTGGAGGGGTAAAAATATTGGTACTTTTGGAAGACTTGGCTGTTTTTCGTTCCAATCTTACAAACTATTGAACTCTGGTGAAGGTGGGATGTTGATTACAGATGATCCAGACTGCTTTGCTAAAGCTGTTGTGATGTCTGGTGCCTACGAGCATAATTGGGAGAAACATCATGGGGAAAGACAGTTTTTTGAGAAATGGCAAAATCAATTACCGCTCTACAACATGCGGTTGAATAATCTGTCTGCTTTAATCGTAGATTCACAGATACCCTATTTGGACGAAAGAATTGAGAATGGACGCCGTAATCACGATATTGCTGCGAAAAAGCTGAGTCATAGTGAATGGATACATGTTCCTGAAAAATTTGAGCAAGAAGCTCGTGCGCCAGACTCAATACAATTCAACCTGGTTGGATTAACGCCGTTGGAGGTTAGTCAGTTTTGTGATCTGATAAATAGAAAGGGCGTTGCACTTCAGGTTTTTGGCAATTCAAAGGATAATGCTAGGGCCTTCTGGAATTGGGATTTTTTACCAGAAAGATATAATTTACCAAAAACGCGAGGAATGTTAATGAACGCGTGCGATGTACGGCTTCCGGCTAGACTTAACGTTGATGATTGTAACACTATTGCAGAAATGATCTTAGAAGCGCTGAGGCTGGTTAAAAGCAATATGGCCGCGGAATGATTAAAGTGTAAAAAAACAACTGTGTAGTACGTTTTAACTTATATAAATATTACTTAAATTTATTATCCCTCGGAAAACCTCTCGGAGCCATGCGCCCGGCACTGGCTCTTTTGGCCGTCCAATCCGCTAGGTTTGATTCAGTTCGCGTTCTGCCCGCGGGGTCTAACCAAGTTAGTCCGGCTGAAAGATTGAAAGTGGTTAAGTCTGACAAGCCTCCATCTTTATATTTTTGTAGTCTAACACCCTTGCCTCTAGCCATTTCTGGAAGTTCAGAAATTGGAAAGATCAACACTTTTCTATTTTCTCCAACTACTGCAATATGATCGCCATTAATATTACAACAGACTTTTGCTGTGGAATTATCCTTTACATTTAGAATTTGCTTTCCACTCTTGGTTTGGGCAATTACGTCGTCGTGTCTGACTATAAAACCGTCCCCAGCCGACGAAGCAACCAATAGTTTCTGGTTGGAAATATAAGGTATTATATTCACTACTTTGGCTTCGTCTGGGATATCTACCATTAACCTAATCGGTTCACCCATGCCCCGTCCACCAGGCAGATTAGAAGCCAAAATTGTGTAGAATCGACCATTAGACCCTAATGCAAGTAGTTTATCAGTAGTTTGAGCATGAAAAATAATTCCGGGACCATCGCCATCTTTGAACTTTAACTCTCTTTCAAGATCTATGTGCCCGTTCATAGCTCGGATCCATCCCATGCTTGAGCAAACTATTGTTATTGGCTCTTTTTCAATCATTGCCTCGATCGGCACCTCTTCGAAATCTTGTGCCTCTGCAAAATCAGTGCGTCTTGCTCCAGCCACAAAATTTTGGCCAAACTGTTTTTTTGTTTCGCGAATTTCTTCGGCAATTTTATTCCATTGTTGCATTGTATCAGCGAGCAAATCTTCCAAGTTTGCTCTTTCTTCCATCAAACTATCCCGCTCTTTAACCAATTCTACTTCTTCTAATTTGCGAAGAGAACGTAGTCGCATGTTTAAAATTGCTTCAGTTTGTGCTTCGCTTAGCTCACCTTCGATTGAGACATCGGGTCTGTTATAATCTGCTTCATCTTGAGCCCGTTCGTGCTTTTTCCCCCAGTCTTCGGACATAAGTGCTAGTTTGGGATTTTCATCATATCTAATAATATCAATTACGCGATCTAGATTTAAAAAAGCTATAATAAGACCTTCTAATATTTCCAGTCTGATATCTATTTTGTTCAACCGGAAGTTGGACCTACGTTTTAAAATATTGCGTCTGTGATCCAGAAAAGCCCTGAGCACCTCATTCAAATTACAAACTTTTGGTACTAGGCCGTCTATGAGAACGTTCATATTGAGGGAAAAGCGAACTTCAAGATCAGAAATTTTGAATAACGTCTCCATTAAAATGTTTGGATCTACATTTTTGCTTTTTGGTTCCAGTACTACTCGAACATCTTCTGCACTCTCATCTCGAATATCCTCTAATATTGGTATTTTCTTTATTTGAATTAGCTCTGCAATTTTCTCTATCAGTTTTGATTTTTGGACTTGAAATGGTATTTCTGTGACTACTATTTGCCATTGACCGCGCCCTAAATCCTCAATTGAGTAACGCGCTCTTAGTCGAAACGAGCCCCTGCCAGTTTTGTAAGCGTTAAGTATACTTTCATAAGGTTCGACAATAGTCCCACCGGTTGGAAAGTCTGGGCCGGGAATGTACTTCAATAATGTTTCTACGCGCGCTTCGGGGCTTTTTATCATATGGATGCACGCATCGCAAAGTTCTGAAATATTGTGAGGTGGTATATTAGTCGCCATACCCACTGCAATTCCGCTTGATCCGTTTGCGAGTAAGTTAGGAAAGCTGGCAGGTAAAACTATGGGTTCGGACAAAGTTCCGTCATAATTTTCTCTGAAATCTACAGCATCTTCATTTAATCCATCAAGTAAAGCTTCAGCGACGGTAGTCATCCGTGCTTCTGTGTATCTGCTAGCGGCCGGGTTGTCTCCGTCGATGTTACCAAAATTACCCTGCCCATCGACCAGTGGGTATCTAACATTAAATTCTTGAGCAAGCCTAGCCATTGCGTCATATATGGCGGCATCCCCATGGGGATGATAATTACCCATAACGTCACCGCTAATTTTAGCAGATTTACGAAACCCACCGTTCGCAGTAAGTTTTAATTCACGCATAGCATAAAGAATGCGTCTATGAACTGGTTTTAGGCCATCTCTTGCATCAGGAAGGGCTCTGTTCATTATTGTGGAAAGAGCGTAGGTAAGATATCGTTCACCGATGGCGCGGCCCAGCGGTTCGGCTAGAATACTTTTATCGTTCAATTCATCTGATACTTCACTCATGATTTGGTTGATAAACAAGCTTGACAGTGGGGTAAAGGAGAAGACTGATGAATTCAAAAAAATATTTGAAATATTATTGGATGCGTCGTCCTAATATTAAAGCGTATGAAAGGTTTATTTGATGGATCGTTCTATTCTTATCACTGGTTGCTCTTCAGGAATTGGTTATGATGCTGCACATGGACTAAAAGCAAGAGGGTGGAGAGTTTTTGCAACTTGCAGAAATGAGGTGGACTGCGAGAACCTACGGAAAGAGGGCTTAGAAAGTTTTAGGTTAGATTATGATGATACTACCTCGATTCAGTCTGGTGTTGAATATATTCTTAATAATAACAATGGTGTTTTGGGCGCTCTGTTTAACAATGGTGCATTTGCATGCCCAGGCGCTCTAGAAGATCTTCCGCGAGATGCTCTAAGGGCAATATTTGAAACTAATCTTTTTGGTTACCATGAATTAACAAAAGAAATCATTCCTATTATGAGGGCTCAGGGATATGGAAGAATAATTAATTGTTCATCGGTTCTCGGTATCGTACCTTTAAAATGGCGCGGCGCTTATAATGCGACAAAGTTTGCTCTTGAAGGGCTCACACAAACACTCAGGCTCGAAATGCGAGATACTCCGGTTAAAGTGATATTAATTAATCCGGGTCCTGTGACTTCTAAAATTCGAGAAAATTCTATACCACATTTTGAAAAATGGATTGACTGGGAAAATTCAAAAAGAGCGGAGCACTACAAAGCGACGCTTGTTGAACGTCTGAGGCAAAAAAGTTCTATAAATAAATTCGAACTACCTGCATCAGCGGTAACAAAAAAACTTGTATTAGCATTAGAAAGTCAAAAACCAGCACCTGCATACTATATAACGAAACCAACGTATTTCATGGCTCTGATGCGTCGCATATTGCCAACTATTTGGTTGGAAAAATTGCTTGCCAAAATTTAATTTATTTAAGTCAGCATCACGTGTTCACTTTTGCCAAATTACCACTAAGTTCACAGTGATATAACCGACTCTTAGGAAATCTCATGTCTCAAGATCCATTATTTATTCTCGTCATTCTTTCTATGGCTGCTGTTCTTATTGTTCTAATGATTGGAATCGGTGGTTTTGGAAGAGGCGGTGAGTTCAATAAAAAATATGCAAATAAACTTATGCGTTTAAGAATTTTTGCTCAGTTTTTAGCAGTCGCAATTATTTTATTATTTGTGTATTTAAGCGGATCAAGGGGATAAAAAATGGTCACAATAAACAAAGTTTATACAAAAACTGGAGATGATGGCGAGACGTCTCTGGGAAATTTTGAGCGCGTAGCCAAATATGATTTGCGAGTTGAAGCTTATGGAACGGTTGATGAATTGAATTCTCATCTTGGAATGGCAAGGCTTGTTTCTACAGGTGATATGGCTGCTAAGTTATCGTCTATTCAAAATGATCTTTTTGATCTGGGTGCAGATTTATGCAGGCCAAATATGGATAAGGATGGAGAAGCTGATTATGAAGTTTTGCGTATAGTCCGTTCGCAAGTGGAGAGGCTTGAGCAGGAAATTGACACTATGAATGAGCCCATTGAACCACTAAAAACATTTATTTTGCCAGGGGGAAGTCAACTTGCCGCGCATCTGCATGTTTGTCGTACGGTCGCCCGAAGAGCAGAACGTTTAGCAGTAGAGCTTGCGTTTCATGATCATGTAAATCCAGAGGCAACTAAATACTTGAACCGACTTTCAGATTGGTTTTTTGTTGCATCTCGAGCTGCAAATAATAATGGAGTTGATGATTTAAAATGGATTCCAGGGGCAAATCGATAAGAACTGCCGTGACTCTTTGGTATTTGAAATCGAAATAAAATAATGTTACGCGACGTCGATTGTTAACGAGTCGACGCTTTTCCGCTATTTACCGCCGGTCTACTTTGATATGAGGTAGTTCGGTAAGTTTGGCTGGAAATGTAATTGGCGATACAAGGAGATAAATGACAATGAAGGTGCTTGTGCCTGTCAAAAGAGTGATTGACTATAACGTCAAAGTACGCGTCAAACCGGATGGTGCGGGCGTTGACCTTGCAAATGTAAAAATGTCCATGAACCCGTTTGATGAGATTGCGGTTGAAGAGGCAATAAGACTTAAAGAAGCGGGAAAAGTGGATGAAGTGGTGGTTGTTTCTATTGGCGTGGAAAAAGCGCAAGAAACTTTACGTACTGCATTAGCTATGGGCGCAGATCGTGCAATCTTGGTTGTGGCTACTGACGATGTGCACAATGATATTGAGCCGCTGGCAGTTGCAAAAATACTAAAAAATATTGTCGAAAAAGAAGAACCAGGCATAGTTATTTGTGGGAAGCAGGCAATAGATAATGACTTGAACGCGACAGGGCAAATGCTTTCAGCTTTATTGGGGTGGTCTCAGGCGACCTTTGCCTCAGAACTAAGTATTGAGGGTGACAAAGCGATCGTAACGCGAGAAGTAGATGGGGGCCTTCAAACAATAAAGGTCAACCTGCCCAGCGTTGTAACAGTCGATTTAAGGCTGAACGAGCCACGATATGCATCCCTACCGAATATAATGAAGGCAAAGAAAAAGCCTTTAGACGTCATGAGTGCTGAGGATTTAGGGGTCGATGTATCGCCTCGACTGAAAATTAAAAACACTGGAGAGCCCGAAGCGCGTGCGGCGGGTATAAAAGTTGGTTCTGTGGATGAACTGGTCGAAAAACTGAAAGAAATGGGAGCGGTGTAATGGCAGTTCTAATTTTAGCTGAATTAAATGGAAATGAGTTGTCTGAGGATGCAACTGCAAAAGCAGTTTCTGCTGCCAAGGAACTGGGTGAGGTTCATATTTTATGCGCCTCATCTGATTGCTCTGGTGCAGCACAATCAGCAGCAAAATTGAGTGGCGTGGCTAAAGTATTATGCATTGATAGTGGAGTTTTTGGTAACGGCATGGCTGAACCAATCGCCGATTTAGTTGTTTCTATATCTGATGATTATGAACATATAATCGCACCGGCCACGAACTCTGCGAAGAACATACTGCCCAGAGTAGCCGCGCTTTTGGATGTTATGGTAATTACCGATATCACGGCAGTTATTAATTCCAACACTTTCGAAAGGCCTATCTACGCAGGAAATGCAATACAAACGGTTGAATCTTCTGATCAGAAAAAGGTTATTTCGGTTCGAACTGCAAATTTTGAAGCTGTTGCGGCATCTGGTAATGCAAATATTGAAAATATAAACTCTGAGGTCGTTTCTTCTCTTTCTGAGTGGATGGAAGATAAAGTCGCAGCATCAGACAGACCAGAGTTAACATCTGCCGGCGCAGTAGTATCGGGTGGACGAGGTGTCGGGTCAGACACTGATTTTGCAATGATTGAAAAACTTGCTGATAAATTGGGTGCTGCGGTTGGTGCTTCACGGGCAGCTGTTGATAGTGGATATGCTCCGAACGACTGGCAAGTCGGCCAAACTGGTAAGGTAGTAGCCCCAGATTTATACGTTGCGGTAGGTATATCCGGTGCAATCCAGCACCTTGCAGGAATGAAAGATAGTAAGGTTATAGTTGCGATTAATAAAGATGAAGAAGCGCCAATTTTTCAGGTTGCTGATTTGGGTTTAGTTGCTGATCTTTTTGACGCAGTACCAGATCTTACAGACAAACTCTAAGAACTGGGTTTCCCCAATGTTTAGTAAAGCTCACTGGAGTGAGCTTTACGCACTATT
>VMBT01000280.1_pt1 | contig 34427 bp, 31 predicted proteins | sample 4404301 | NCBI WGS metagenome assembly VMBT01 (sample SAMN12238535, study PRJNA552566) | marine metagenome | isolation source: Coastal seawater | place: USA: coastal Georgia, Sapelo Island | collected 2008-08/2009-08
ACCGCTTGGATAAATTGTTTGAGGAATTCTATTGTTCCAGAAGTCCCTTTTTGTTCAGTAATGATATCTGCAGCATCTGCTACCCCATCATGTTCGTCATTGACCGCTACAGCAAATCCACATAACTCAAACATTGGTATGTCGTTAGCGGCATCCCCAACCGCAATAACTCGGTCTGGGTCAATGCCTCTCTGCTTTAGAGCGAAATCAACACCAGTACTTTTGTCAAGTCCTGGTATGCAAAGATGAATCGCAAATCCGGTTGGTATAACCGATAAATCGTTATACTGAGAGGCAGCAATTGCATCTCTAATAACCTCATAATTCTCAATCTCTTTCAGACACCATTCAGTTTCTCGCCAGCGGTTAGACTCGATTCCAGCAGAGTCTAATCCGTCTATTTCGCCGGCCAACCAATTAGCTGCTTCTCGTGCGCGCCTTCCATCTGCAAGTGCCTGAATAGGGAATCCGGCATGTGTGTCCCACACCATGCCTCCATTTTCTCCGACCACAAATCCAGAAACAGCTAAGCTTTGCTGAATCGGAGTCACGTTGGGTAGAGTTCTTCCACTTGCAAGTGAGATAGTGTATCCTAATTGTTCGATTTTTCGAATTAGAGGAATTAATTCTTCTTGGAAGCCTTCGATATCTAGTAAAGTACCGTCGATATCGAAGATAATCATCTCAAAGTTGCTTAACTCTGGCAATTCCACGTCTTTTCGGTTGGGCCAACGTTGATGATTCCACCGTAGAAGCGTTGTCTTCTTCCCCTCAGGTTGATGTGTATCTATCTCTTCCACGGTGTGTGTCTGAGGACGAGTTTCTCATCTTAGATGATGAGGAAGATGATTCAACTCAGGCAAAGCCTGAGTCGATTAAGCCATCTGAGGATCAGTCAGTAAGTGATAATTCAACGAAAATTGGTTCACTGAGTGGTGCAATTTCTGGAATACAGGGGATGCTCGGTGGAGGAGTTAGCAAAATTCGTTCGAGTATTTCTGACGCTCGTGAGAAAAAAGTTGCAAAGGTAGAATCAGTAGAAGAATTGGTTCTTGATGATGGCTCTCTTGAGAAAGTTAAGCCGATTTCAGGAGAGGGTGAAGATTCAACGAACTTGATGGAAGCCGAATTAGTAGTCGATGGAGTCGAGCAATTCGAGTGGCAAATACGAGGTATGGATTGTCCGGATTGTGCAATGAAGGCCACCCGTGCAGTCAATCGATTACCAGGAACAACTGAAGTCGTGGTTTCGGCAACAGAGGGTAACGTCAGAGTCAATCTTGATTTAGCCAGAGGAAGAGTATCACGAGTCTCATCAGTTCTAGACAGCCTTGGCCACTCTCCAGATGTTGAATGGCGCTTAGTTCAGGGAAAAACCGCCGGTGAAGTGTCTAATCGATTGGGAGTCGATCGCAAAGGTCTACGCAATGCCTTGCTTGAGGTTCCAGGAATTCTGAACGCTAGTCTTGATGATGGCCGAATCGAATTACAAAGAGTTCCCACCGATTCGCTAAAAGTTGCTGAAATGACCGAAGAAAGTCTTCGCAGATTACTAGGAGACTATACTCTCGTGGAGTCGAAAAATAAGAGATTGCGCCCCGATCAGGTGCAATTGATTGGTGCCGTAATGACGATTCCACTATTGTTCGCTGTATTCGCCATTGAAATGGTAGAAATGCATTGGTGGGTTCCTGGTGCAATCACTGTTTTGGGGGTTTTATTTGCTGGTTTACCGATGTTTCAAGCCGCAATCTCAAGCATTCAAAACCGAGTTTTAGGATTCCAAGTTCTAACTTCTTTAGCGGTTCTTGGCGCACTATACCTCAAGGAATGGCCGGAGGCTTTGATTGTAACAGGATTAGTTGCTCTTGCAGGGCATCTTGAAGAGAGTGCATTGGTACGTGCTCGAGAAGCGATGCAGGGCGGCTTGGATAGGCTCCCAAGGCGTGCTAGATTAGTTGGAGAAGGTCAGAATATCGACAATCCATGCGATGATGAGTGGACCCCAGTCGCCGCCTTAGAACCCGGAGATATAGTAGAGGTTCGGTCCGGAGAAGTTGTGCCAGTTGATGGAGTAGTAGTAGATGGTACAGGCGCAATCGACAAAGCTCCACTCACCGGAGAACCAATGCCAGTTTCAGTGAGTTCCGGCTCATTTGTTGAAGCTGGTCTGACAATTACACGCGGCCCTCTGCATGTAAAGGCGGAGGCGACTGGCCAAGATACTCGATTGGCCGACCTAATTGAATTAGTCAGAAAATACCGAGAACAACCCACAAGGACTCAAACAATAATCGAGAGATTCACAGCCATTTGGGTACCGCTTGTTTTGCTGGGCTCAGCAATTTACGGAGCAATTACTGGCGATATAGTAGGTATGCTAGTTCTGTGGGTTGTATCATGCCCATGTTCACTTCTTCTAGCGGCTCCTGTTCCTCACGCTACGGCTCTATCAAGTGCCTCAGCAATAGGATTAGTCGCTCGCGGAGGAGATGTAATCGAGTCCGCAGCTGGAATTGAGTTAGCACTTCTTGACAAGACTGGAACACTTACCAGCGGGCGCCCTAGATTGGTTTCAATCGTGGTGGCTGGGGATGAGACAGAAGAGAGTGCACTACGAATTGCTGCGGGACTTGAACAGAGAAGCAATCACCCTTACGCCACCACAATAATCGAGGCGGCATCTGAGCGTAGTAAGGCGATTACAAAAATAACTGATATCGAAGATGGTGATGCAGGAGTTAGGGGTTCTATGCGTGGATTATCTGTTATTCTTGGTCGGGCTGACTGGCTAATGTCCGAGGGAATCAAGATACCATATGAAATCGATTCTGCTCTTGCAGATAGCCGTCATGCTGGCTATGGAGCCAGTGTATTGGCTATTGACGGTGAGGCCGTTGCAGCATTCACATTCGCCCATGATGATGCTCGAGAGGGCGTTCACGAAATGGTAGAGAAATTACAGCAACAGGGTATCACTGTTGAGATACTTAGTGGGGACGAGCAAGCATCGGTGGAGGCCTTTGCGGAGCGACTGGGAATTAATCCTGAAATTTGTCGCGGGAATGTTGATCCTGAGGGTAAGGCCTCATGGGTTGCAGAGCGAGCAAAACTAACTCGCACCCTCATGGCTGGAGATGGATTCAACGATTCTGGAGCTCTTGCTGCAGCAGATATTGGAGTTGCGGTGGGAAGTGGAGAACAGGTGAATTTGGACGCCGCAGATGTTCTAATTCCAGGGGAAGATCCTAGAGCCCTAGCAAATCTAATTCAACTTTCAAAGAGAACTCGACGTGTAGTCAATGCCAATATTGCGGTATCAGTTCTGGTTACTTTGGTGCTAATCATTACCGCTTTAGCCGGAATCAACACTAGTATTGCAGCAGGAATAGCAATCCACGAAGCTAGTGTGTTTCTAATTATACTCAATGGAATGTTTGTTGCTGGCGCGGGAGGAAGAAGAGTCGGTGTTTTACTCGACCTAGCGAAAGATTTGCTGCTTGATATTCGCGAGGCCTTTGGGGTACTATTTTCCGGCGATGAAGGAAGTCCACCATCGACCGCTTGATTAACCGAAACTTGGGGGCATGGGATAATGGACAAGGTCGAGATAGAGTCGAAACACGCTCCTCCACTCGCCGAATGCGCTCACTGCGAGCACATGTTGCCGCCTGGACTAGGCGAGATTGAGTGCGAGGTTTGCGGTGCTGTATGCAAGGTCAGCCATCAGCCTACAATTGACGCACTGAAAGAGGAGAAGGTGCCCTGTCCTTATTGTCACACAATCCTAGTCGCAGGTACTGATGAGCGCCCAATCGAACTAACCTGTGGCGCCTGTTCTGGTGGCTTCACATTGACTGAGAAAGTGGTCAAGGTAGAGATAGAATGTCCGGGCTGTGATCGAACACTTCGAATACGCCCTAAACCAGGAAAGAGACAACTAACTTGCCCGGCTTGTGAGACCGGATTCAACGTCACTTTCTGATTGAAACTGGCAATTTCCTCAAGCCTATCGAAAATGCAGCCTACGGCTGTTTCTGACCCTGCGCTCTCAAATAGGGGTCAGATACCGTCCAAATGGGGATGGGAAGTTGAGCGAGAGCAAGTCTCCAGCCGATAATGACGCCGAAGGCGTCGATGAATTAGCGGCTCTCAGAGAGGCTCACGTCCGTTCCGCGGCCTCTGCAATCGATACACTGGGCCGTGCTCGTGACCGTTTGGACGATGAGAGCAAGTTGCGCTCTGCAATGAGAAGAGAGCGCAGAAGAAGAGTCGCAGAAATGGGAGAAAGAGTCGAAGGAATGCGAGGAGCCCTTCGCAAGGCCAATGATATCCTGTTTGAGGAGGAATTACATCGAATCGAAGCCGATATGAGGGCAGAACTGGAAGTCGAGATGGAACGTCTCGAAACCGAGGCTCTTGAGCGAGAAGAGCGACTTCTGAGAGAAGAAATGCTACACAGGCTACGTCGAGAAGAAAATCGGCTTCGTGAACAATTAGATCTTGAGCGTGACCGAAGGATAGAGGAACACACAGGAAAACTTCGAGAACGCTTGAAGGGAGAGATGGAAACTGAATTTGAACGACGCAAAGCCTTCCTAAACGACCGACTTGAATTGGAGGCGGCTCAAGATATGGAAAGGATGGAGCGTCGGGTTGAGATGGACCTTAGAGAGGCATCTGAATTGAAGGTCCATCGTCATGTAGAATCATATCGCTTGGAGCAAGAGATTGCTATGAGGGATAGATTAGCAAAAACTCGTAAGGAGAGAGAAAAAGAACTGGAAAAGCAACTCGCTAGCGAAACCAAGTCTCTCGAAAAGGGTATGATTGCGGATGTTGATGTGCGACTTAAATCACTAGAAGAAGAAGCTGAAGCAGGTCTTCTAGCCGAGTTAGACCGCTGGTTTGCCGCAGAGCGAGAGACAATGGAAGCAGCATTGTTACTCAAGCGTCAAGAGATGGCCTTAGAGAAAGAAGTCGAAATGGAACAAAAGTTGGCCGAGACCCGCAAAGAACGAGAGAAGCAGTTGTTTGAGAAATTGGAGAATCAATTCGCCAAGCGTGAGGATCTTTCAAAGAAGGAAATCAAGGAGATGCTGAAAGCGCTTGAGTCTGAATTGAAGGTAAAGTGGGAATCAATTCTCGTCGAAGCACGTCAAAGTGCTTTGGAAAGGTCCAACGGTAACTGATAGATTGGCTTTCTTTCAGTACTATTGAAGCGTTTATTGTATCAAGAAAACCCCCCAATCTGTTTATGTCTAAAACATCAATCGCAAACACATGCAGACCAGAGTCGCAACACTAGCCTTGCTACTGATCGCATCCAGCCTAGCCGGATGTACAACCTCGAATGATGCCCAAACCGTCGATCACGATTCAAGAATCGCCGAGTTAGAAGCTTCACAACAGGAATTGACAATTGCCCTAGCGGAACAGGAACAAACAAACTCAGATTTGTTAGCCTCCATTTCGCAGATAGAATCCGCAAATATGCAGGCGATTCAGACCCTTGACGCAGATTACCAAGAATCCCTAATTGCGTACCAGGAATCAATAGATGAATTGGAATCTAGTTACATAGCCGCATTAGAAGCAGCGGCGATTGCAAATAGCCAGTCTTTGGATGAAATTAATGCAACAAATGCGGCATCTTTCGATAATCTACTAGCCTCACTGAACACTCTACAAAACAACTTGCAGATTAGCCAGGACTCGATTAATCAGATTTCACTGATTGTTGATGAGTTGGACAACGATACCACAACCGACGGGGACTACAGTTCTCAAATCGCCTCATTGCAACAATCTCTACAATCACTTCAATCAAATCTGCAAGCATCGATTTTAGATCTTGAGAGCAGGTTGGATAATACTAGAGCGATTAATGACTTCTCTTACCTAGATTTCCGAGGCGCACAACTGTTCAATTTCAATAATGGTTTGGGGGTACAAATGGACCCACCAATTTTTGATTTTGCAATTATGGATAATGCCAGTTTGACTTATTCCAACTTTTCCGACGCTAGCTTCGTTAACGCTCAACTAGTTGGTGCAGACGGTATCTTTTCTACATTTCATCGTACTGATTTTTCCGGTGCCCAAATGCAACAAGGGATATGGAGAAATAGTGATTTCAGCGATGCATTATTCGTTGGCAGTCAATTAGCCTACACAGAATTCAGATACAGTGATTTGTCCGGTGCTAACCTAGCCGGCGCTTCCATGTATGGCGGCAGTGATTGGCTAATGGTCAATCTTTCAGGCGCCGACCTAACAAATGCATGGATGTATGATGTGGATCTAAGATATGCTGACCTAACAGGTGCTGACCTAACTGGTGCAAGACTTGCTTACCTAAACCCGTCATACGGACCTGCGGATATTACAGGTGTAACATGGACCAATGCAATCTGCCCAGATGGAACACATGCATCCACAGTTGGAAACACCTGTGCTAATAACCTCTGAACAATCACGTGAGAAGGTAACATGGGCCGCCTATCCCCACTTCTGCTCGCCTTGGCATTATTGCTGAGCGTGTCGAGTTTCAATGTCTCAGCAGAAGATGGGGATAGTGATGGTGATGGTTGGACAGATTACCACGAAGAGTCATGTGGAACCGACCCACTAAACTGGCAGGATGTTCCACAAGATACTGATTCATCGGGAATCTGCGATTATCTTGACGCAGATGATGACAACGATGGTTGGTGGGATCATATTGAGCAAATCTGTGGTTCAGACCCACTCTTGGTAGACTCAGTACCCAATGATTTGGATGGAGACGGAATCTGTGACACATTAGACAAGGATACCGATGAAGATGGTTGGAGTGATTTGGATGAGATTCTATGTGGATCTTCACCGATAGATAGCGGTAGCATCCCTTTAGATTTGAATGGAGATGGTAGGTGTGAAGTTCTACCTATACCTCTTCCAGAAGTTCGTCAGCCAATCCGTCAAGAGGTGATATTGGAACCAGCCATAATACAGCTTGCTGCGGGTGGCTCGACGGCAATCCTTGCAGCCGGATCAATATACGTTGTAGAACCAGTAAGATGGTCAGTTTCACGCAAGGCGTGGTTGAGCCTTCTTCTGATGTTTGGGATGGTTCGTAAAACCAAAGACGGAGAGTTCCAGAGGGGCCGTCTTTACGGATATATTGAGAGTAATCCAGGGATTCATCTTTCTGCTCTAACCCGACTTTCGGATTTAGGTAATAACCAAGCAACATATCATCTTGATCGACTGGAAAAGGAAGGGCGAATTTGGTCGCGAAGAGATGGGAGATTACTGATATTCTTCGCTGATTCAGTGGCTATGGATACTTCCTTATCAAGCCCTCTTCTAGATATCAATTTCAGTAAGAATTCGATTAAGCGTTCAATTCTGATGAATCTAAATCAAGCGGATCTGATGGATTTAGCAGGACCAAGTGGCTCACAATTAGCAAAAGAAATAGGAGTCTCTCCTCAAGTATTCTCATACCATATTCGTTCTCTAATCGATTGGGATATGGTCGAGAGAAAGCGCTCGGGACTGAAAGTATCTCTCTCAATAACTGAGTTGGGAATCGAAGCACTGACCGGTATTGATATCGAAGTCGAACAATAATTTTCAATAATTTTGTCAAATCAATTTACCAATATTGCTTAATATCTAGGGCAATAAAGACGAGTATCAAGAAACAACAATTTGTTCTATGGAAGTGATGAAAATCAGCAATAACTGGAAGAGACTTACTTGCAATAATTGTAAGAAAATCAGAAACCTTGTTTGGGATCCAGAACATAGATTGTGTTATCAGTGCCTAAAAGAATCCCATTACAAAGAAATCTGGGCGATTCAAGGCGATTCCTGAATACGATTGATACGTTTGCTTGCCTCTCGGGCTAACTCCCAGTAAGCAGCACTTCCTGGATTCGACTTGTTCGGTTTCTGACCGATAACAATGGGTGCTCCATCTAGAGGAGATTCAGCGATTGCTACAAGTCTAGGAATTTCAGTCTCGAATAATCTGTCTCCGAAATGTTTGCGAGCCTGGTCTGCAACAGTTCCTGACAATTTACTTCTCTGAACCATAGTCAGTGTAATTCCGAATAATCTTAGATTTGGGTTCACAGCTTTTTGTACATCACTGACAGTATTCATCAGTTGACTCATATTTTCCAGAGCATAGAATTCAGCCTGGACAGGAATTAGTACCCAATTTGAAGCTACTAATGCGTTCACCGTAAGTAATCCTAGTGAGGCTGGTGTATCTACGATTACTACATCAAAATGGCCTACTGCGCCTTGAATCGCTCTCTGTAAACGATTCTCTCGCCCAATTCTTGTTGCTAAATCAATCTCAATTCCAGCCAAATCTAAATCTGCTGGAAGTAACCAGAGATTTTCTATTTCCAATCCCTTTGGTGGACCTCTTTTCCGTTCTGGATTTTGTCGAACAAATGCTTCCTTCATCGACTTTGTAAGTTGCTTTGGGCCGATGATACATTCCTCAATCCTGACTTCTGGGCCATCAATTCCAGCTTTGAATAACTCATTCATAGTCGTCCCGAGTGATTTTTTATCGACTCCAAAAGTGGTAGCGATGTTTCCTTTTGGATCAAGATCAATCATCAGAATTTTGCGAGGTTGAATACCATATTCCTCGTTTCCCATAGCTAGGGCTGCACCTAGATTGACTGCAGTAGTAGTCTTTCCACACCCACCTTTGTGATTGACAACTGCAATCACCACGGGTCCAGCCATACGGCTCGGCTTGCCCCTTCAGCCTATCAGTCATCGCTTGGCTTACCGAGCCTACCTGCCATATTCAGACAGATTGCGACACACGGGCCAATAAGAATTGCAAATAGAATCGTACCAATACCAAACTTACCTCCTAAAGTCCATCCAATCGCAATAACGAAAATTTCTATCCCACTTCGAATTCTTCCTATCGGAATCCCAGTCACCTTGGTCAAACCAGTCATCGTACCATCTCTTGGTCCAGGACCTAGGTTTGCAGTGAGGTATAGGCCGCTTCCAATAGCGACCAGAACTATACCAGCAAGAACCTGAATTATTTGTAATGAAAACGTCTCTGGTGTTGGCAAAATAGGCAGTAAAAACTCGATGGTTGCAGCGATTAAGATTGCATTCAAAATGGTTCCAATTCCCGGTTTTTCTCTCAATGGAATCCATAATAGTAAGACCATGAAACTAACAAAAAATGTTGATTCCCCAATTGACCATCCAAGATTTTCAGCAATACCTTCTGCTAAAACAGTCCATGGAGTATTCCCCAAGCGTGCTGAGATAAGGACTGCATCCCCAGCTCCAAAAATAATCAATCCCACAATCAGTAAAATCATGGTGGAAAAGCGTGGCTTTAGCGTCCAAGGATCGTCAGCGCTCCACCAAGTTGTCGGGACATTCTTCGCCGGCCGAAGAAACTCCATCAGTCCCATCCGACAAAGCGAAGCCTAAGGAGTTCATAATCACAGGCGGCGATAAACCGATTATTGGATTACAGGAACTGGCACTTCTGAGAGAATCTTTCTCATGATGTGCTGTCCGGTTACGCCACGAATCTTTGATTCTGGCTTGAGAACGATTCTGTGGCTAACAACTTGCAGTGCAACAGCCTTGATATCGTCTGGAATCACATAGTCACGACCATCGATTGCTGCACTTGCGCGTGCGGTCTTGAATAGCGACTGGCTAGCACGCGGAGAAGCACCGGTAATTACACGGTGGTCTTCACGAGTACGGTGGACTAATTCTACGATATAGGAAAGGATTGCAGTATCAACATGCACTGTCTCGAGAGCCTTCTGCATGGCTACAACCTTCTTTGGGGAGGTGATTGTCTCTATGTCGTGGTCATCTTTACCGCGAAGTTTCCTGCGCTGTAGGATAGATTTCTCTTCCTGACGATCTGGGTAACCCATTGACATCTTCATCATGAATCGGTCCATTTGCGCCTCAGGTAGCGGATATGTTCCTTCTTGTTCGATTGGGTTTTGTGTTGCCATTGTGATAAAAGGTGCAGGTAATTTGTGGGTAATTCCCTCAATGGTAACCTGCTTTTCTTCCATAGCCTCTAACAAAGCAGCCTGAGTCTTTGGAGGCGCACGGTTAATTTCGTCAGCGAGTAGAACGTTGGTGAATAGTGGACCTGGACGAAGTTTGAACTCTCCAGCTTGTTGGTCATACATGTAAGTCCCCATGATATCTGCTGGCAGCAAATCGGGAGTAAACTGAACACGCTTGAATTTACAACCCAGAGCAGTTGCGAATGTGTTAGCCATCAACGTCTTTGCCAAGCCTGGATAATCCTCGATTAGCATGTTGGCGTTTGATAGAATTCCAATACTTACCTTTCGCAGATTTTCTTGCTTTCCAATGATAACTTTCGCCACTTCTCCCATTAGACCATTCGAGATCTGTGATACGGTTTGGATAAGTTCTCGGGACTTAGGGTCACTTGCAGCCATTGTCATCTGAGACACCTGAATATTCATGCTGCTAAATTTTTGATACTTAAGCGCTGGGTGTCTATGAACGCCTTGTGATTCAAAGTCTCTAACGGCCCCAGAAATGCGAATCTTTGCGATGAATCGCTGTTAATTCCTCTAGCACTTCTAATTCTGCACTTGTTAGGTCCATCTTTCTCAGCTTCTTTGCATGGGATTCTGGGATGTCGACCAATAGTACATCATCCTCGTCTATTTGCCTTCCAACAGTGACTCCATCGATGGCAACGGCGACCTCTGCGCCTTGCTTTGCTTCCTTCATGGAATCTTGACCAGAACGTATGGATTTGATTTGTCCAACGCGCTCACCATTTTTCAGCAAGCGTTGTCCAACGTGGATTCTTCCAGCCAGTACTCTAACTCCAACTACTGCAGGTTTTGAGACACGGAATGTGTGATCCGGAAGTAGTAGAACTCGACCAGGATATACGACTTTTTCTCGACTAGCTTCTTCAAGTTCCCGAGTACGTTGTTCAACCCATTCTTCTCGTTCTTCCAGAATGTGGTAAATGATATCTGAACCCAGATATTTGACTCCATTTTCTGAGTTTTCAATTTCTTCTTCAGCATCCGGTAGAATTTCTGTAGCGAATGCTAGAATGATTCTATGAAGTGGGTCGTTAGAGTTCTCTGCAGTTCTAACATCTCGGCGATTTACCTTACCGATGCTAGCGTGGCGAATCGGCACCTCAACTGCTCGCAATTCCTTGGCTAGAGCCTCTAGCCCACCAACGGTATCAGCCTTGATGGTCACGCCTTCCTCATCCAATTCGACTGAAAGGTTGGCTTCTGCATCAGCTAGGTAAATGGCCTCTTTGCGTTCAGTATCATTTGATACAACCCTAAGAGTAGTTCCCGCAAGAACGCCATCTAGGTCTGGAGCCGAGATTTTCAGACCTGAGGCAGCGTGGGCCGCTTCTGTGTCGTCCCATCGATTACCCGCGTCTCGCATTTCTGACATTCCACGTGGCGCAAACATCCCGCGTACGTGTGTGGATACTCCGCCTTCGTCTGTAACAAGAACGATTTCGTCGCCTTTCTTGACCGATCCACGATAGAGGATAACATCGAGAGTCTTTCCGAGTCCTCTCTCTTCTTTCATTTCTAAAACGGTGCCTTCACCAGGACCTTCGATGTCGGTTAATTTGTCTTCCAAATATCGTTCTGCAAGACCGATTACTACGGCTAATAGATCCTGGAGACCTTCTCCCTCACGAGCTGAAATTGGAACAAGGGCGATTTCTTGAGTGAAATCTTTGACTTTGGAGTACATTTCTATGTTGAATCCATGCTCCGCAAACTTACCAACTAAATCCCAGTATCTCTGCTCAAACAAGGCCTGAGCATCCTTTGTTTGTTCTCTCACTGCCTGGGCCATTGAGCGCCCGTGAACTGAATCCCATCCATGTATTCGGTCAACTTTGTTAGCAGCGATTACGAAAGGAGTCTTTGCTTGCTTTAGGATTCGTATAGATTCGATAGTTTGTGGTCGAACACCTTCCATTACGTCTACCATTAAGATTGCAATATCCGCTAAAGCGCCACCTCGCGAGCGAAGTGTGGAAAATGAGTGGTGTCCTGGTGTATCGATGAAAAGCAAGCCAGGGGAATCAAACGACTTCCCCCCAAGAAGAGGCGCACACAATTCGTTTAGGAGGTCTGCAGGGACTTCTGTTGCACCGATGTGTTGAGTGATTCCACCTGCCTCTCTATCCATCACACTGGCTTGTCGGCCAGATCCTAATCCACGAATGTGGTCTAGAAGCGAGGTTTTACCATGGTCAACATGGCCTAAAACTGAGACGATTGGTTGACGGCGTCCAGACATTTCAAACACCTCATACTCAATCCTCAGTCAAGTAGTAATTTCACTCGTAAATCTGGCTCTCTGCATCACGAGTCCACTCGATTACACCATCTGGGAACCATAGTCCCAATTCGAATGCAGCGGTATCTTCGCCATCTGAACCGTGGATTATATTGTGGCCAATGTCCATAGCAAAATCTCCACGAATGGTTCCTGGAGCAGCCTCACGCCCATTGGTTGGTCCGATGATGTTTCTAGCAACAGAAATTGCATCAATACCAGTCCAAGCCATAGCGACAACTGGATCTGATGTAATGAATTCAATCAGGCCGGAGTAAAATGGGCGCTCAGAGTGAACTGCATAATGGCTCTCAGCAAGTTCCAAAGAAGGAGTTAGTTGACGTAGGCCAACAAGGCGCAGTCCCTTGTTTTCGAAGCGTTGGATGATGTTACCAACAAGACCTCTTTGTACTCCATCAGGCTTTACCATTACGAATGTCGTCTGCATTCCCATGGTGCGGGCGACCGTCCCCTCCTTTTTCAATCAAACTCGTTCGAAAAATTTAGACGAATGATAGACTAACTCAAGAGGGGTTCACTTATCGCAAGCCCAGATGGGAGAGGACTGCTGTGACCACGACCATGGCCCTGAGGGCCATGTGCATGTAGGTCAAGATGTGAATCAACTCCCGGTTTTGGAGGCTGAATTAGTCCTAGAAGACGATTCTCCCGAAATTCCTTCTAGCGAGATCCCCCCAGTTGGAGAGGTCATCGGGGAATTACTAGATTCAGCAGGAATAGACAAGAGAGGCTTAGCACTCGCCGCTGGTGCGTTAGCAGTTGTTGGTATTCTCTTAGCAGTCATACTTCAATCTGTAATTTTCGATGAGATTGTTGACGAGGTTAAGCAAGAGCTCGGAATATACGAACGAGTACCAGTTTGGGAGAGAAGTGAGTGGCCATACATCACAGATCAACCGTATTCCTTCGTCATGGAGTTCGGTCCATACACCTTGAAGGAGACAGAAAATGAGTGGAACTCCACTCATCACTTCGTCGAATTCAATTTACCTATGTCAGAAGGAGGTGCAGCTCCCAATGGTAAGGTTAGCCTCGGACTTTGGCTTCCGGACGTTCCGGAAGGAGTCAAAGTACCTGTAATCGCAGAGTTCGGACCTTATTTCGATGAAGCTTCGGTTCAAACGGGACCTGTTGAAGAACCAGGGACATGGCTTGGGAGCATGATAATTGATCAAATATTACCCCATGGGTATGCTTTCGCTCAAGTTTCTGTAATGGGTACAGGGCGCTCAAATCACTGTATGGATTTGATGGGTAACGCCGAGCAATTAGGAGTTGATGCAGCGGTCACATGGCTCGGCACACAGGATTGGTCAAATGGACACGTTGCTATGATTGGAAAGTCATACGATGGCTCAACCCCTTGGCAAGCGGCAACATTCGGCAATGAGCACCTTGCGACAATTGTTCCAATTTCAGGGCTCATTGGTGTAATGGAGTTGATGTGGAAGAACGGATCATCTGAGGCTCGAGCACCAATCATGCACAATGGAGTATATGGCTCGTATGGAATTGATGGAGATACAGAAGATATTGGCAATATGTGTCCAGACTACATCATCGGCCCGGGAACCGGCGTGGCTGCTTGGATGTGGGGCGGTGAAGCAGCGGGCACTTATTGGAAAGAACGATTTTTCCTAGACCGGGTTTTAGCTAATTACGAAGGTTCGGTCTACCTAATCCAAGGGATGCATGACTGGAATGTCGACCCACATATGGCGGTTCCAGTAATCAATCAACTCAAAGATGCAGGAATCGAAGCCAAAGGCTTGTTTGGACAATGGGATCATGATTATCCCGACCGACCCGATTACCACTTCGATAGGTCGGGAGAAGGTCGAGGTCGCGAGGGGTACCCCCAGATGACTCGCTTCGATTGGATGCAAGACCTTCTCGAGTGGTTCGACTACTATCTTCTAGATAAGGGAGAGAAACCCGGTCTATGGGTTGAAATTCAAACCAACCAAGGACAGTGGCGCCTAGAAGATCGATATCCACCTGAAGGAATGACAACCCTTGCCCTTGACTTAGGTGGTTCTCTGATGAATGTGGCAGGCACGACTACAATTCTACCGAACGGTGCAACCGGCCCTGTTTATGAGACCGAACCTTTGGAAGAAGATATCTGGATTGCTGGACTTCCAAGACTCCACATCGATGTAACTACGGCAACCGTTGGAGGGCAAATTTACGCATTATTAGAGGACTGTAACGAGAATGGCTCATGCATTCACATTGGTCATGCAATTATGGACCTACGATATCATGAAGGTGGCACAGACGAGCAAACGTGGTTGCCAATTATTGAGACTATTAATGCAAAGATGGAATTCTTTTCCTTGGATGCTCAAGTCCCTGCTGGTCACACAATTAAACTCAGTCTAGCCAGTACCGGAGAGGATTATCTTCCTGCCTCGACTAGCTCTGTTGTAACTATTCAAGAGGGTGCAGGCTCGAATCTTCTACTCGATTTAATCGACCCTAGTGAGAAGATTCTATTTGACCCACCAAAGTGTACACACACTGCTTGTACTGATTGGACCAATCAAACAATCTGAATTATCATTCAGTTTTCTTGACATTTACTGCGTTTGGACCTTTAGGCCCTTCACCAATTTCGTATTCGACGGTATCGCCGTCTCGGATTTCTCCTTCCACCTGGTTCTTGTGGACAAATAGGTCCTCTCCATCTTCTTGCTCTATGAATCCATAACCCTTTGTTCTGTTAAACCACTTAACCGTGCCTTTAGCCATAATCCAGTAGCGGAAAACCATACTACTTGATGTAGCGGGGTAAGAATTCTACCCGAAGGGCAGTATTCACTTGATTCCGCCTTTTTCGTATCGGCGAGTCCACTTCAGTCGGCGAGGATTTCGCTTTAGCTTCAAGTGGTTCTTGCGTGCCTTACTATCCTTGAACCAAAACACACTGCCATCGCGCTTGATGAACATCATTCCGGTACCGGGCTCGATTTCTTCATGGGTGAAATTACAGACTCTTCGCTCTGGCATAATAATCACCTCATCGAGCGCTGAGACGACGGGCCTCACGACCTGTATCCTTCAGCATCAGAATATCGCCGATCCTTACTGGACCGACCACGTTACGAGTAATAATGCGACCAACGTCGCGAGGGTTAGGTGCGTCGTTTACACGTACCTTGACTTGTGTCGCCTCACCAGTCATACCGGTGCGGCCAACAATTTCAACGACCTCTGCGGGCCATGCTTCGACTTCTGCCATCTGACTTCCTCCGTTATTTCCGATTCAGTTACTTCAGGCAGACAGAGTCTCGAAGTGTCCCTTGACTTCATTGAAGCGCTCAGCGCCATCCTTGCTAACGTCCATGACCGCTATTGCAGCTGTGCGGGTGCCTGTTGGCATTCCTGCAGCCTCAGCCAAGTATGATTGATCTTCTACGTAGATGAAAGGGATTTCTTTTTCTTTGCAAATCATTGGGATGTGTGCTAAAAGTTCTCCTGGATTGACATTTTCTGCCATAACTACCATTTGCGCTGTTCCGCGCTCGGCAGCCTTGGTTACTTCATTTGCACCTCTCTTTAATGCGCCGCGTCCGTCCTTTCCTAGGGCCTTTACCATCTCGTAGACTTGCTCTTGCACGTCTTGTGGGGTCTCATATGCTATGTGTACACTCATTGGATTCACTCCTCATGTGGGGTAGTCCGGCGCACGGCGTGGCTCATATAAACGCAGCGGATTACCTACGGTAATTGTTCAATACTCTCAATTATCGATCGTAAACGCACTGAAGAAGGCTTCTTTGGCGGCTCACTAAATCCAAAACATGCGTTGATTTCGAAATTTGAGGGATTCCCCAAATCCTCTCCATTACATAATGCTGATGCGTGTTTGATTTTCGAAAGAGAATAGATACAGTACCATTCCCTTAATCCATTACAGGTCAATCCATGTGTACTGGTTCCAAAGAGTGCCTTCGCTACGAGTTGCTCTACTGTGGAGATGAACCACCTTGGTCTTGGAATTGGTAAACCTATTCCAATTCCCCATCGTAATTTGATATTCAGAGGAGGGGCTATGATTTCGATACTTCTTGTTTTCCGTATGACTTCTATCGGGGTGATATGGACTTCTTCGAAATTGTACAATGAAGATACATAGTCTGCGTGTTTTTGACTAGGAGAGAGCAATACTCGAGTTCCATCGGGTTTCGCCCACATTACATTAGTGAAGGAACCTAGGGGCGATTTCTTCCAATCTCCGACGACTATTCTATCGCCACTGGTGAAACCGGAGGAAGAAATTCTGCCCTCGAAATGATCCATGATTATCCCATGAGATTTTTCAGACCACGAGCAAGGGCGGGGGCTGAACTTACTACCGCCCTTGGATTTGGAAGAGAATCTGTGCTATGTACTCCATCAACGTGATTGGACAGACGGGAAATCGCACCCGCAGTGAATAAGCCATGTGTGCAGGCGGCATGAACTTCTGTGGCGCCTTGTCTATGAAGGGCGTCACTAGCTCTGCATATAGTGCCGCCTGTACTAATCATGTCGTCTACAATCGCAACAACCTTTCCGTTTACATCGAGATCTTTCGGGGTGTGTTCGATTGTATGGGCATCGATTCTCGTCTTTTCGAGATAACTAAAATCCCATCCGCCTATCGATGCCACTTCGGTTGCTCGGTCAATAGCTCCCTTGTCTGGACTCAGAATGAAATCTGGATCCACTTCTTTTGATAATCTGTCTGCAATCTCCGGCATAGCGCTGACAAATTCAACAGGCACGGATAAATCCTCGAGTATTTCAGGTGCATGAAGATCTAGAATAGCTATTCCATCACAGCAGCGCGCCAACATCTCTCCGATAACTCGAGCACTTACAGCCTCGCCAGGTGAGAATCTCTTGTCTTGGCGAGAGTATCCAAAGTATGGTATCGCCAAGAAAATTCCAGGGCCAACATCTGGAAGACTTTGGGGCTCCTCATTTTTGTAATTCGAAAGGTCTCCTGCTCTTACAGAAGCAAGAGCCTCCATGAGGAGAATAGTCTCAAGTACGCCTGAGTCTGGATAGGTATTTGATACCAATATGACAGGTTCGCTACGAACTGAATCTATAGATTTGGATGGTACTCTAACATAGCCCTCTCCATCGGGAAATCTTCGAGTGATTAATTCAACGTATTTCATTTCCAATAACGGAGCCAATGCCTCTGCAATCGCTCGGCCTGAGGAACCACTCACAACCGGCATGAGTGGACCCTGCGAGTAGTGAGTCCTTCATGACTTCTCCTATTGGCATTCAATAACGAATATAGCCGGATGGGCATCTTCAAAATGGGTATGTATGTCGCAAGTTTGCTCAGGGGCGTGTAGCTTAGCTTGGCTGGAGCACCCGGCTGATAACCGGGAGGTCGCAGGTTCAAATCCTGCCATGCCCACCAATTCAACTGCCTTAGTGAAAGTAAGAAACTCGATAAATTACTCAGAATCACCGTTTAATTGTAAATAACTCGGCAAAGTAACCAGTCTTGTAACGGTGCACCGAAGAATCAATTCATCCAAGAAGGCGGTAGTTCTAGCTAATTGCTTGACGGGGATAATCAATTGTTCGGGGAGGTTGTATTTGCGTCGGAGGATTGCGTGAGTATTCACAACAACACCACGATACGTACGTTTGACTTTTACAAATCCTGCGACATTTCCTATGTCGACTCCATCATTGTCCATTACCGCACGATCAACCAATTCATCTGGCGCCCAAAGTTGTTCGTCTATGCGAATGGTATTTCGCCACCTTCGCTGTAATTCCCTCATTGATTTCGAGAGCTTTACGCCTCCATCTGGCCTTATGCTGTGGACTAACTCTTTCGACAGTGGTGCATGGTCTGCTGGCTTTCGCATATATTCGCCTGCTACATCATCAACGACCTCAAGCCGCATTGATTTGACGAATTCATCTCGTGGATGTGATCTTTCTCCTGTAATCACGCCGACTAATGTTTCTCCGACGTAAACCTCTCTCTGAAGCAATTCCTGGATTCGGTATTCTTCGCTCATTTTTTTCCCTCTGTTTTGCGTTGGGCTAGTGCATCCCCCGTGCTTGTCCCTAGGTTGCCTTCTGCGGATTAGCACTTATACTATGTGTTAAGATTGGCTGATAATTCAGTTGAAAATTTCATTCAATAATTAAAATTACAATTAGAAAATTAAAACTGATTTAATTTTTTATATGATTATCAGAACTTTGAGTTTGAACAATTTTTCACTCAAAGATCGGCAGAATCGCTTTGATTCCAAAAAAAACCAGAATCTTTAGATTCTGTAAATTGATGAATTAATTATTGAGAATATTGATGAGCGGGTGCTCGTTGGAACATTGATGGCTGGAGCATACGACCTACTGGCTGACATACGAGCAAATTCCGGAAATGTCCGAACCGTAGGTTTGGAAGATTCAGTGATAGAACAATTTGTCAACACTGATTCAGACTTGGTAAGGGCGATTTCTGAAGCACATGAGAACCATTCTGCATTACGGGATGAAGTCGGAGCCGCAACTCTGATGTTAGATGAATCAGACCTAATCACCAAACTCCAGGAAGATTATGTCAACTTCTACAAGCCAGAGACAGTTAACCCCTACATTCCGATAGCTGCTAGAGGCCCATGGATAATCACATCACATGGAAGAGTTATCCATGATAATGGCGGATACGGTATGCTTGGGGCAGGACATGGCCCTGACCAAATTATTGATGCAATGAGCGACAACTGGGTAATGGCCAATGTAATGACCGCTTCATTTAGCCAGAAAAGATTGGCTGATGCTTTACGAAAGGAGGTTGGACATACAAGGGGGGATTGTCCATTCTCACGATTCGTTTGTCTGAACAGCGGATCAGAATCAGTTACCATTGGAATGAGAATTGCAGACGTTAATGCCAATGAAATGACTGCTAAAGGCGGACGACATGAGGGCAAACCAATCAAATTAGTCGCACTGAGGCAGGCATTCCACGGCAGAACACAACGTCCAGCAACCATATCTGATTCCTGTAAGGATGGATATAGGAATAATTTAGCAACTTTCAGAGATGACAATACAATCATTGTCGAGCCTAACGATATTTCTGACTTACAAGCAACCTTTGCTCGCGCTGATGAAGAAGGCTTCTTTATCGAAATGATGGCAATGGAGCCAATCCAAGGAGAAGGCAGCCCTGGTCAATGCATTACCCGAGAGTTCTATGATGAAGCTAGAAGGCTAACTAAAGAACACGGATCGTTATTGTTAGTAGATTCAATTCAAGCAGGTTTGAGAGGTCAAGGTTGTCTTTCTGTAGTCGACTACGACGGCTTCCAAGATGCGGAGGTGCCTGATTTAGAGACCTGGTCAAAAGCACTGAACGCAGGTCAATATCCTCTCTCAGTTCTAGGATTAAGTGAGCGTGCTGCGGAATTGTATGTGGTAGGGATTTATGGAAATACTATGACGACTAACCCACGTGCTCTTGAGACCGCAGTTGCAGTTTTGGATAGAATAACACCAGCAATGCGTGAGAATATCCGAAACTCTGGTGATGAATTCCTCATGAAATTACGTGAATTACAAGCAGATTATCCAGATTGCATTTCTTTGGTACAGGGCACTGGTTTGCTGCTATGCGCTGAATTAGACCCACACAGATTCCCTGTAGTTGGCTTCGGGGGAATCGAAGAGTGGTGTCGAGAGCAGGGGTTAGGTGTAATTCACGGAGGCCAAAACGCCTTACGATTTACCCCCCATTTCGGTTTAACAAGCCCCGAGATTGATATGATTGTGGGAATTGTACGTAATTGTCTAGATCATTTCATCGCAAAAGAGCAAGCTGCGGTAACTACGGCTTGATTTTGCAGCCATCATAACCATGAGGGAAACCCTTCTCGCTAGTTTTAATGACAAAGGCGGTCCACCTTATTGGGAGGCAAGATGCAGTATATCTAGCACTTGCTGACCGATTAGAACGAGCTGGTGCAACCTTCACTGAGGATAAAGAAGATTCAGATTTGATTATCTCCATTGGAGAAAATGTTCCTTTTTCATCCGAAATTGATGTTGCCGTTATTCCCTCTAATTTTTCAACTCCAAATGCCAAACTCACATTTCGAGTTCACGACATTCTGGTGCCTCAACAGGTAAATGGTTGGGGTGTTGAAGTTTTGTCAGATTGGATTGATTGGGTGAAGAGTGGTTCACAGGGAAACCCTCCTGCCGATATCGATGCTCGTCACTGGGTACACATTCGTGATGTTACAGATGCAATCGTACAGATTTCATTGACTGATGCTGAAATCCCAAATCGAGTGATTGATTTGGCAGGTCGCCGCGCTTGGAGTTCAAGTGCGGTTTTAGACGAAATGAAATTGCTATGGGGGAGATATACTGACGCACTACATCTTAGCCATACAGTAGAATCTCTTACCAATGTCCCCAGTCCAGCCTCACAGCAATTTGATGGCCAAATTTCTCGACCTAATCTAGTTCCATTGCACAATGCAATGATAGCATCTGGTCGAGAAGAGGGATGGAGGCCTCTAACCGCTATGCGAGTGGGGTTGATGGAACTGTTCGCTCATTCGCAGAGCGAATGAAAACAATCGATCGTAATCTAATGTTCAGGAGCGGTCTGCTTGGACTTGCTTCCTAACGTCCTGTGCTGCAGCCTTAATGCTCTGCATTGTCTTGCGGACTCTTGTTCCAGCTGCGTTAACGCCCTTGTCGTGCTTTGCAGCATCTTTCATAGCGTCGGTCAATTCATCAATCATCTTCTGCATCATTGCCTCTACGGACATGAAGCACGGCGCAACGCAGACACCACTTAAGCAATATCCCGGATTAGATAGGCTAAAGCGACTCAGAATAGTAAATTGAAAACGCCGAAAACGGCAAATCATGAGAATAGGTCAGCGCCCAATAATGGAAGCAATACACTAGCGTCTCCTTCTACAACAACATGCGGAGCCTCAGGTCGAACCTTGCCCCAAGAAATCGCTTCCTTAAGTCGAGCCCCAGAGAGAGATCCATCGTGTTCGGGAGCAGTAGTAATTCCAACTGCAGAATCCAGACCATCACGATACTGATTCCACCAAATTACGTGGTGTTTCGAAATTCCTCCCCCAACCATCAATGCATGAGATTCCTCCGCTGTCCAAGTCAGGTCAGAGAGAATTTGCTCGTCAGCGAGGAAATCCACAATGAAGTTTGGATTCTTTTGTCGATGCATGAATAATTGTGCACCAATTGATCCATCAGAAAGTCCAGGGATGACCATCGGTATGCGATGTTTTGCAATCCAGTAAAGAAGGGAGGTTTCGTCTTCAATTCGATCTCCCATAGCCCAGCAGAGTTCCACAGATCCAAATCCCAGCCAGGGATTATCCGGATTAGCTGCTAACCTTTCTTCTTCGATTTCATCCAGCCAAGGAAGTACAACTCTTTCGAGAATTTCTCCATAGCATTCGTTTGGTACGATGACGTTACCTAGGCGATTTAGCCCCTCTTCTCCGAGAGCGATATCATCGAGATTGAAATCCCCATGGAAGTAGTCTTGATAGGTTCTTGCGATATCGTGATCCAATGTACCGCAAGTTGTGATAATGACATTGAATGATTTTCGCTTTACGGCCTCAAGGAAAAATCCTCGAGTTCCTGTAGCGCATAGGCAAGCAGGGAATGAGAGCCAATTCAAAACCCCGTCATCATTTGTTTTTGTCATTGATTCGCTAAGAATATCTCGCGCGTGAGCGAGTTTGGTCGCAGTGAAGCCTCCTGCTCTTGCCATTTGATCGATGAGATCACGTGGACTATCTACAGAACCGAAGTCATAATCCTCGACTGGAGCCGAGAAGTCATCACGCGAGTATGCGGCCACGATTCGTCCGGCTCGCTCTTTCGTATTCAATACAACTAATCCAATTCCAAAGGAATTGTTCTATATTTTGTATTATTTCGCAGTCTGAATCTGATAGATTCGATCTCTAAGTGCCGCAGCTCTTTCGAAGTCAAGTCTAGCTGCTGCCTGTTTCATTTCTTTCTCAAGCCTCTCAATCAATTTGCTTCGCTCACTATGGTCAATTGGAGTATCTTCAACATCATCTTCAGTCAATGCCTCGTATGCGGCATCAACCCATTCTGGTTGGCTTATGTTATCCAGAACAGAATCTGTCGAATTCCATGCTCCAGCCCCGAGTCCAAATTTCTTAACGATTCCATCAAGGCCTTTCGTTCCTGGCTTACGAGCGACCAATCTTCGTCCTCCAGCCTTGCCTTTTCCTGCAGCTCCGGCCATCAAATCTTCAACTTCTGCACCCATTACTGGTAGTGCCTTTCGAATTGTCTTCGGGGTGATTCCATTATCGGCGTTGTATGCCTCTTGCCTGCGTCTTCTTGCATTTGTTTGCACTATTGCAGCCTCCATTGAAGGAGATACGGAATCGGCATACAAAATCACCTTTCCATTTTCGTTTCTACTCGCTCTTCCAATGGTCTGTAATAATGATCGTTCGTTCCTGAGGAATCCCTCACGTTCCGCATCAAAAATTGCAACCAGGGAAACCTCTGGTATATCGAGGCCTTCCCGGAGAAGATTGATTCCCACAATTACATCGATATGACCTAACCTCAACGCTTTGATAATTTCAGTTCTTTCTATCGTATCAATTTCAGAGTGAAGATAGTGTGCTTTGACATTCATTTTGAGCAAATACTCTGCAACTTCTTCAGCGAATTTAATCGTCATCACAGTGACCAATACTCGTTCTCCTCTCTCAACACATTGGTTGATTTCACTGAGTAAATCGTCGACCTGACCCTTGGTAGGTCTTACTTCGATATCAGGATCCAGTAACCCAGTAGGACGAATTTCCATTCTAACAACTTCGGGCAGGTCAACGAGAATCTCTTCCATCGAATATCTTGCAACTTTCTTGTCAACATCAGGTTCACCTGCACCTCCTGCGGCTGGTGCGTGTAGCAATCCTTGATGCACTGTTTTGCCTGAAATTTCAGCTAGGTGGCGCAACTCCCTTTCTCCAGGAGTTGCGCTGACATAGAGCATCTGAGGAATCAATTCTTGGAATTCTGCGAGCTTTAGCGGACGATTGTCATGGGCACTACGAAGTCTGAACCCGTATTCAACCAGATTGGCTTTTCTTGACCAATCTCCGCCAAACATACCGCCCACTTGTGGTAATGTGACGTGACTCTCATCCATGATTACCAAATATTTCTCCCCACCGCCATGATATGATTCAGCACAATAACGGTAGAAATCAAGTAAGCAATATGGGCGCTCCCCAGGTTGTCTTCCGTCGAAGTGCATGGAGTAATTTTCGACGCCTTTGCAAGAACCGGTCTCGCGTAGCATCTCTAAATCGAACTTAGTCCGCTGCTCAATTCTATGAGCTTCTAAGTCTCTACCTTTTCTCTCATAGAAATTTATTCTTTCATCTAGTTCATCTTCGATGTCCTCAATCGCTTGCAGGAATCTATCCTCGCTGGTCATGTAGAACTCCTTAGGATGAATCCAAGCCTCTTCGAACTCATCAAGTGGTTCCCAAGAAACGGCTTCGCAAACTGTGATTTTTTCTATTCCATCCCAGCCGAATCGAATCCTGATGGGATCATCTCGACTGGGCATCCAGACATCGAGGACTTCTCCTCGAAGTCTGACATCTCCTCTAGCAATGTCTCCGGTTGTTCTTCGATATTGCATCTCAACCAAGTCACGCATTACATCCTGTGGTTCTCGCGCTTCCCCAACCTGCAAATGCAAATAGGATTCCTGAAATGCTTCTGGAGGATTCAAACCATAAATTGCGCTAACTGTTCCAACAGTTATCACATCAGGACGAGTAACAAGGCTTGCAACAGTGGAGAATCGTTCTTGTTCAATTCTCTCATTCATCTGCAATTCTTTATCGATGTATAAGTCTCGATTAGGCAGGTAAGCCTCTGGTTGGTAGTAATCGTAGTAACTAACGAAGTATTCTACAGCATTCTCTGGAAACAGCTCGCTCATCTCTTGCCATAACTGTCGAGCGAGAGTTTTGTTATGAGACAAAATCAACGTAGGCAATCCCAATCTTTGAATGATATTTGCCATAGCGAAGGTCTTGCCAGAGCCTGTAACCCCCATCAATACACAGCGCTCTTGACCTGATTCGATTTGTTCCATTAGTTTGTCAATAGCTTGTTCTTGATCCCCTGCTGTATCATATTCCGAATGAAGATGGAACATGCTGACATCTGACATTGGCATCACCTTAGGGATATCGTGCTTATCTTGGGAGTTATTGAACTCTGATGTTGAACCTAACCTCTTATTGCGTTCCAACAGCGCTTGGGTCATGCATGATTATGGCTGCCAGTAAGACCCAACCGGTTAACATCGAGACTCGAAAGAGAGTCGTTTGGAAATCTGCAAGTCTTTCTCTGGCAACGACAACTGCGATATTTGCAATTGCCATTATTCCCGCCGCTGCAAGAAAATAGATTTCATCCATAGGATCAGCGATTGCGAAGCATGCAAACCAAAGTAAAGTCAGTTGCACCGATGTTCGTGTAGTTGCTTGTTCGGAAAATCTCGCTGGGAAGGAATGGATTCCTTGTTTGCGATCACTTTCAACATCCATACGAGCATAATTGATATCGAAGGCAGTAATCCACAGAGCTACTCCTAAACTGATGAAGAAGATAGTAGGATACCAATGCGAATCTAGTATTGCATCCCACCCATGGACATCTGCCGAAAGCGCCAACCAAGCACCCGCGGGAGCCAAACCAAGGCAGAGCCCCAACCAAAGGTGACAACCCCAAGTGTAACGCTTGGTGTAAGGGTAGATTACGAATGCCAAGACGGGTAACCAAGCCATCATTAAAGCGACTTCATTTAGTTGCCAGGCACTGAATAAAAGCATAATCAAGAATGCCAGACCTAAATTCCAAGCGGTTCGCATTGACATCGAACCACTTACTAGATGTCGGCTTTCAGTACGTGGATTTTGAGCATCAATATCTCGATCAATGATACGATTCAGAGTCATTGCAAGACCCCTTGCCCCGACCGCTGCAATTAGAATCCAAACAATTTCGATAGAAATCCAACTAGAGTCGCCTGGAAGCTCATCCATGAATTGGTTGTGAGCGTGAATGTAACCGATTAGAACGAATGGTAATGAGAAGAGAGTATGCTCGACTTTCACGAATTCGAGAATTTCTTTGACTCCCATAATTCGTCCTCATAGATTATTTTCTTTCATCCAAGCCTCAACCTTAGCCTCTACTTCAGGGTCATGAAGGGTAACACCGGGCCAGCGCCTAACTGGATGGGGGCCTGTCTCACTTGGGATAGGTGCTGTAGCATCCCAAGCAAGTCGGGAACGATTCTCATCGAAATGTAAGTCCCTTGCCACATCGAATCTACAGAAGAATTGCCAGAGAAGTTTCCTTCGCCATCCATCTGCCTGTAAGTCTGCATCATCATCGGTGATGAATAGCCAGCGCAGATTTTCAGAGCCATCTAACGACCAAATAGAATCTCTGAGATTCATGATATGTTCTCTCTGCGCAGCAGCCCCTTCCTCATTGACGGTTTCAACAGATTCTTCTGGCCTTGGTCCACCTTCGATATGTGTGGTTACAACCATCATCGAAGGACGTAGCATTCTGACTTGAGTAATTCCTTCAAGTTGGCTTACCGAATCAATCAATGATTCACCGGGTCCATCTGGAATTGTCAGCCCAAACATCGGATCATCATGAGTTGGGCTTGAGGCATCAATCATCACTTTGTCATGGACATTTAGGTGAGGTGAGGCATGTGCAAGTGAGTCAGCAACTTGACCTTTCAGAACTTGAACATCGCCCGAAATATCTACCTTTGAGTCCAGAACGTCAAGAAGAGCATCTAGATCCTTTACTGGATGTTCTGGGTCACAAGCGATAATCGATTTGAGGAACATCAATTGACCAGCGCCAAGTAACCCCAATGCAGTCTTGCGAGCCTGTCGGGGGTAGCGTTGTTTGCTAGCCACAATCGCTAGATTATGGAATCCTGTTTCCAATGGTAGGAAGAGATCAACGACATCTCTGTGTTGAAATTTCAATACCGGTCGGAAGGCATCTCCCACCGATTCACCAAGATATCCGTCTTCCATTGGTGGAACTCCAACTATGGTTGCTGGTAGGACTGCATTTTTTCTGTGAGTGATTGCGGTTACATGCATGAAAGGATACTGCTCAGCCAATGAGTAGTAGCCGAAGTGATCACCAAATGGACCTTCGAGTTTAGTCTCTCCAGGAATCGTGTAACCTTCAATCACGAAGTCTGCTTCTGCCGGAACATACAGATCGTTAGTCAGACATTTTGTCAGTAGTAGTCGGCTACCTCCCAGTAAACCTGCAAATTCGTATTCAGATAGATTGTCCGGAAGTGGTGCAATCGCTGAGAAAATCAATTCCGGGGGCCCGCCAATACAAATTGCAACAGGCATTCTATTATCACCGGAATCGGCAGCGTGGTCAGCTCCATGCTTGTGACGCTGCCAGTGTAATCCAACCTCTTTAGGCCCGAAGATTTGACCCCGATACATACCCATGTTGTGGACTCCTGTATTAGGGTCAGCAGTTATTACCAATGGAAGTGTAATGAATGGCCCACCATCCTCTGGCCAAGTGGTTGGGATCGGTAGTTTTGTGACATCAGGGTCAGCCATGCGAACTTGCTGGCACGCTCCTCTTCTGACCTTCTTGGGCGCCATTGACATTCCCTGCAAGGCCAGTGGAATTCCAGTCCATGGCGCTCGAAGTATTCCACCAATATCCGGTTTCATCAAGCCGACCATTCTATTGCCAATTTCTGATGGTTCTTCGACACCCAAAGCGCGATTGGTTCGCTCGTATGTACCGAAGAGATTCATCGCCAATGGGAATTCACTAATCGAACCATCAGCCAATCGCGGTTGTTCAAACAAAACCGCAGGCCCTTGGGACTTGACCAACTTGTCAGCAATAGTCCCTGCTTCGAGGTGGCAGTCTATTGGATCACTGACTCTACGCAGCTCTCCAGCACTGTCCAACGCGTCGATGTAACGCGATAGCCTACGCCAAGTCATAGCCTCGCGTGGCGATTCACCGTTGAATATGTTCGTCATGACATTTTGGACAAATTAGCCGACGGATTCATGGCCTATCCCACCTCGCCAACCATCGTGGCGGAAGACATCACGACCTGCGATGTGCTGGTCATCGGGGCTGGACCAGGCGGTGGTAACGCTGCTCTTCATAGTGCTAGAAAGGGTCTCAATACTATTCTAATCGAAGATCATCCTGAGATTGGAACTCCTGTACACTGTGGTGAATGTATCTCAGATATTGCTTGTGATAATCTCAAACTTGACCTACCTCCTCACGTAATTAGCAAGCGAGTACATGGTATTCGTGTGATATTCCCAGATGGAACTGCAAAGAAACTCACCGAGGAAGGTTACGTTTTGGAAAAGCATCTCTTCGAGCGTTGGATTGCCGAAGAGGCAGTTTCAGAAGGGGCTCAACTACATTTGTCTCATAAATTGCGTACCATGGACAAACAATACGATGAGTCAGGTAAGTTCACAGGCTGGCTTTGTGATGGTAATGGCGACCAATTCCCAATCCAGGCGAAGGTCGTTATCGATGCATCAGGGGTCGCTGGAGTAGCCTCAAAAATCCTCAATCTAAATCCCAGAGGCCAGGTTATCGCCGGAATGCAATACGAGATGTTGGAAGTTCCAACAGATGATTATCTCGACTTCTACATTTGGCCTGAGTATGCCGAAAAGGGTTACTTGTGGATGATTCCAAAGTGTGACGGTAGAGCAAATGTAGGACTAGTTTCTGAGGATAAGCCTCGGACAAAGAAGGCTCTAGATGAATTCATTGAAGCAACTCACTTCAAAGATCTCGAACAGGTTCCACCTCCCTGGAAGGAAAAGGGCAATCCTGCATTCGGCGGTACGATTCCAATCTCGGGCCCATTCGAATTCACCTACGATGATGGACTAATGCTGGTAGGTGATGCAGCTGGCTTTACATCACCATTGTTCGAAGGCGGCTCTCACCTTGCACTAAAGTCCGCAACCTTCGCAGCAGATGTTGCTGCCGAGCAAATAGAAGCAGACGACCTATCGGCGAGCAAAATGTCTCGTTATCAGAAACTCTGGAGCGAAGAATTCCCCCCTTATGCTAAAATTTTGCGAGGAAAATCGGCGTTATTCGACCTCAGCGATGAGGATATGTCAATCATGGCTCAATGTTTCCCTGATGAAATGAGCAATATGGGTCCTCATGGAAAGTTAGCGGTCTGTCTACGATTATTGCTACGTAGACCAAGCCTCTATGGAAAGCGGATAATTCCTGCAATGCTTTCATTCGGTTATTCAAGGGCTAAGTTTTACGGCTGGTGATTCGATACTTCCCACTGTTGGAAATCTCCTAATGTTGCTGGCGGTAGTGTCCAGCCTAATTTGGTGCTTCACTCGATTACCAGCGGGAGAACCACTAGCACGACATACAACTCTAGCCTCTCAAGTTGCACCTTGGATATTCTTGACGTCTGCATTCATATTCGATTTCCAAGCTTTAGATTTAGTCTCAAGATATGGTGGAGAAGAATTGCCAATACTCTACCGAATCTCAGCTGTTTGGGGAGGTAGATCCGGCCCTCTTCTTCTCTGGGCTGCAATAATGGGTACTGTCACTTGGTTTATGTCGGGGCGCAGTGTCTCAAATTCAGTTGAAATTAGACTAATGCACGGTTGTACTGCTGCGATAATCATCATCTCTTGGATACTCTCTCCTTTTGCCGAGTCAACCGGTTGGAGAGGTACTCTGAATCCTCTACTCCAAACCGACCTAATGGTAATTCATCCACCGCTTGTTTTCGCATATTACTCACTTTGTCTAGCAGTTGCAAGTATAGCACTGGCCGGACTCATCCAAGGCAGAAATGCAAGGCAAGTTCACGAGGCTCAGTTACACTGGGCACGTGCTGGATTTCTGATTGGAACCTTAGGAATTGGATTAGGTGGATTGTGGGCTTACACAGTTCTCGACTGGGGCGGATATTGGGCCTGGGACCCAGTCGAGACAGGTTCTATTCTCCCCTGGTTTGCTTTGTTGATGATTGTCCATGCTCGTGCACGAACCGATTCTGAAAAAGAATCTGCAATAATCGCATCACCAGCCCTTGGTATGCTCGCTGGCGCACTTGCAATCCATGCAACTTTAGTCACACGGGCGAATGGAGTATGGGCTTCAGTACACTCTTTTGTCGGCAATGAAGAAGCAAGAGAATACAATGACCCGTACATACGAATCGTACAATTATTCGATGACGGTGCTGCCGGTGTAGAAGTAGCGGCATATTTCCTAATCATGATCTCACTTTGTTTTGCGGCATTCTTGTGGTTGGTAAAACAACAGGACAAACTGCTTGATTCATCTTCAAAGAGTTCGATGCTAATTGAAAATCGACAACTCTCTATTGTTCTGCTGATTGCAACAATTACTTTGGGTATTTGGATGGGTTCAACGGCAGTAACTTTTGTCGGTGGAGCACTGATGTTTTTGCTAATCAAAGGAGATTCTGAGAAGCCTCCCGCTGCTTGGGTCTTCGGAGGTGTATTCCTGATGTTGTTCGCAAGTTGGTCTTGGGCTGCAACTCTGCAACAATCGATTATCGGGATGTTACTATTCCTTGGACCATGGTTGATGTCAGCGGAGGAAGAGGAATCACCCCTAACGAAACTGTTCAACGATACTTCAGTACGAATGAAAGTCGCGAGAGCAATTCCTTGGTATTCTGCGGCTGCCTTCTTGACTTTGACTTGGTTATTACTCGCCGCCGAAATAGATGGGACCAGTTTAGCTGCTCACGAATTCTATGGTTCTTCGATAATAGTCCTAGCGATTCTAGCGATTACAATCTACTCCCTCGGCAAAAGTATCGATGCAAAGCGTGGAAACGCATTCATGGCTACTACACTGATCGCCTCGTTATTATTCGCATATTATGCAGATGAGTTCTCTATTCCAGGAGATCCTCAACTCATGCTGACCGATAATATCTCACGAGGTGCTCTTGCCATGTTCATGCTAACTTGGCTATTTGTGGCACTTCCTCCAACCGCAAGGGTGGTTTTCACAACTGGTCGTAAGGTATTGCCTAAATTGCGTTCTGACGGAATAACCGCGAAATCTAACTTGGCACGTTTGAGATTATTTGGTTCACATATTGCACATTTAGGACTAATTCTTCTTCTATTGGGTCATGTACTTACTACTACACTCGTAGATCGTTCAGATCCAAGTCATTTGGTAACTCTCGAAAAAGACACTCCTGTTGAATTCAAAGAATACGAACTAACCTTCCGAGATACTGTATTATTGAGTGAGGAAGACCCTGAATACGATTACAAAATTGGAGAAGGATTCGCAGGATTTGTAATTGAGGTGACAAAGGATGGGGAAAAAGTCGACGAAGTCACTCCTGGAATTCTCCGCTTTAATTTTGCAACAACCCGCTCGGAAGTCGATAGGATGGTTCGCCCGAGCGGAGATATGATTTTCATTCTCGACCAACAACAAGCGGAAATCAGTCTATCTTCAATGATGCGAGGTAACGTCAGCCAAGTGGATGAAATCCGAGTCACAGTACATGATTTACGCGGTTCTCACCTCGTCTGGGCTGGTTGGTCGCTAATCATGTTAGGCAGTCTTGCGGCCTTGCTAAGTAGCAGTCCAGTAGCCTCCAAAGAAGAGGAATAAGCACCAATATTCTCCCTAAGGGAGAACCGTTTGAATCAAAAAGGGGAGATAGGTCGGCGGGTCGCCCTCAGGAGGCTTATCCATGGACAACGGTGCAATCGTTCATATCGAATACGACCTATACAACGCTGAATCTGGCGATCTTATCGAGACTACCAGAGAAGAGATCGCAAAGGAGCACGAGGTCTTCGATGAAGCTCGAACTTACGAGCCAATGATCACAGTAGTCGGCGAAGGTCGTCTAATCGCTGGATTTGAAGCTCACCTTTCTGATGCTGAGGCAGACAAAGAGTACACCTTCGATATCGAGCCAACCGACGCATATGGAGAGCGCGATGCATCTCTTGTTGAGACTATCTCACAGAATGTCCTGCTTCGCAGTGTGCGTGATCCAAACATGCTTGCAATAGGTGCTCCTGTCGAAATCGGTGGCCGAAATGGAGTCTTGCAGATGCTACGTGCCGGACGTGCTCGTGTCGATTACAACCACCCGCTAGCGGGTACTACATTGCGGTACACCTACACCATTGTCAAGGTTGTAGAAGACCGTGCTGAGCGTGTTGCTACACTTCTACAGATGAATACTGGTCGCTCCGACTTCGAGGTTGAGTTCGATGGCGATGATGTCACCATCACCCTACCAGATTCAATCGCATACGACCAGAACTGGGCATACGCCAAGTTTTCCTTAGTACGCGCACTCCGCGAGCACCTTGAGGTTGGAACTGTAGTTTTCCGAGAAGTTCACGAGCCACGTGTTGCAGCCGATGAAGAAGAGTGATTGTGCCTCTCGGTACTCACAGGGCACGTCAATGCCTTACGGCTCAGTTGACCCTCTTGTCGTCATTGAGGCGACTTTGCGAGATACCCATTGGTCATCAATATAGCAGTTAATTCAAATTCGATATCATCATGAATTTGGCATCCCTATTGTTTTCAATTATCGTAATTCAGTTTACTCTTGTCTCCGTTCGATTGAAGACTGAGTGTCAACTCAGGATGATTCATGCGTACGGGGCTGACTGTGTTCAGTTTGCTTCTAATGCTATTTTTTTCTACAATAAGTGCGGGTTGTATGGGTTTGGTCATGCAACGCGAAATCATGGAAGATATGCGTGAAGAACCGTTTGTAATCAATAAAGACGAGTCATTCTTCTGGGAAGTAATCTTCACTTCAGAATCTCTTGATCTCGATTCTGTACAATACACTAACGAGACGCCAATCGATTTTGATGATACAATCTCAAAAATGTCAATTACTTTCCGTGCCGAATTCCCCTATTCTACACTTCTTGACCTAAACGAAAGTAATGAACTCAGATATATCGAAGTCAGGGTTTGGGAGCCAGGTGTGAAAGAATCAGGCGGTAATCCATATTGGGAAGTAAGGGCTACACAGGACTATCCATTGGAGAGATTTGATTTCTCTGACTTGGCAATTGGTAAGTGGACTGTAGAAATAGACGCCCGAGGATATGGAGCTGACCTTCCATTAGAACAACTTTCTTTCCATGATTATTTCGAAATGACGCTAACTATTACCAAACCATGTGTACAGTTCGCGGAAATCCACCAAAATGACGACTGTACTGATTTGTCAGTACTCGAAAACCTGTGATTTTGGCTTCTACGCCCCTTTGGGGCGATGCGTAGCGCTTATGAGGGGAAGTCAGGTCGCCGCGCCACTGAGGAAACACCATGAGTGAAAGTGAGTCACCCCTAGTACCGTATGATGTCTATGAGACACACGCGGTCCACATCGGAACAAATCAGAAATCCTCAGACATGCAACGCTTCATCGATACCGATCGAGCAGACGGTAGCGGACTGCACTTGATTGACATCAATCAAACCGACGCTCGAATTAGAACAGTCGCTAACTTCCTATCTCGCTACGACCCTGAGAGAATCCTTGTTGTCAGCGCTCGTCAATATGGACAAAGGCCTGCTCGAAAATTCGCTCAGTCAATCGGCGCAAAGCGAATCGTTGGCCGATTCATCCCGGGTACTCTAACCAATCCTAAACTACGAACATACACCGAACCTGAGGTTTTGTTCGTTACTGACCCAGCTGCCGATTCACAGGCTCTGTCAGAGGCTGTATCATCTGGTCTTCCGATAGTCGGAATCGTAGATGCCAACAATACACTTCGAAATGTCGACTTAGCATTACCTGCGAACAACAAAGGTCGACGCTCATTAGCTCTAATCTACTGGCTACTTGCTAGGGAGATGCTAACCGCAAGAGGAGCTACAAATTACGCTGATTGGGAAAGAGCCCAAGACGTGGAAGATTGGGAATCAACCTTCTGAATGCTAACTTTCTCTCCACCAATCTTCGTCGTTGTTGGCATTCTCCAACGCTTCCTTGATGAACGAGTATATTCTTTCGTAGTTTTTCTCAACATTAATTTCTTCAGCTCTTATTTCTTCATCTGCGATTAATTCTCTAATCTGCAAATAATCACCATCACCCCTACTTCCTAAGAAATTAATCTCAAGTTTCCTACCCTTTGATTTTGAATCTTCGAGATAGATGATTATCCAATCTCGATCAATATCATTTATTTTCCCTAGTAATTCACCTTGGTTACTAGCATGGATTTCGATTTCCTTCTTACCATCCAAGAGGAGAGTATAGCTGCTTTTTTCCAATGGAGTTTGATCGTTAGATGAATCAATGGCTTCTGAAATCCGAGACAGTTCTTCCCATTCTTCTTCGCTAAGGCTGCCTTGTTTATTCTTCAGCCATGCACTCCTCGCTTCGGCTTGAAGCTCCTTGGCTTCATTTGGGGTGGTCCAAGAGTTACTTGATAACCGATGCAATTTGTACCGCTTTCGTCTATCCTTTGGTACAAAACTCTCAAACCTTCGAGCTAAAACGAAAATTAGAATTGGAATTCCATTGCAAAACAATAACGGTAGAGACAAAAGCGCATTACCATTTTCCCAGGCAATCTCCAACCAAGATTGTTTTACCAAAACTGCCTCTGAATTATCTTCTGGGTTAACATATCCAGTGACATTTGCGCCTGGCGAAAACCCTCTATTGTCTAGCCAATTATTCGCACTACTTTTGCTGCTTAGGTTAGGCGGAAATAGAATATAATCCCAACTTGAATAGTAATTCCTATCAATTTCCCAAGAAATTTATACCTCTGTGTTATTTCCTCTTACCTCAC
>VMBT01000282.1_pt1 | contig 34351 bp, 30 predicted proteins | sample 4404301 | NCBI WGS metagenome assembly VMBT01 (sample SAMN12238535, study PRJNA552566) | marine metagenome | isolation source: Coastal seawater | place: USA: coastal Georgia, Sapelo Island | collected 2008-08/2009-08
CAATAGATTTATTTAATATCGCTTCTACACCTTCTTCTTCAGAATTGAAAACTCTGGCTTTTCCTTCAAAAGAAGTTCCCTCTTTTCCTGTTATTTTTGCCACAGCACCCTCTGATGCAAGATTTCCATATAGTATTCTAAGATGACTTGTTGTCTTAATTGGATTCTCAAAGCTCCTTATAATATTTTGATTGTCTGCGTAAGGTTTAACATTAGATAAATTTTCAGCTAGAGTGTTGCCAGTAACTGTTATACATTCTCCATGAAGCAAACCCTTATGAAGAAGTGTTTTCATAAGAGGTTGTATGCCTCCGTTAGCATTTAGTTCTGACATGTAATGAGAACCGAAAGGCTTTAAATCTGCCATAACAGGAGTCTTTTTACCAATTCTTGTAAAATCATCTAAATCTAATTGCACACCAATTGCATGAGCCATTGCTAGCATATGCAGAACTGCATTTGTAGAACCCCCAAGTGATATAACCACAGTAATTGCATTTTCAAATGCTTCCTTGGTCATTATGTCAGAAGGTTTTATATCCTTGTCTAGAAGGTTCATAATTGCCTGGCCTGAATCAATACAATCTTTTTGCTTATCTTCAGAAGTTGCATCTTGGCTACTGCTACCAGGCAAACTCATTCCAAGCGCTTCAATTGCTGATGCCATTGTATTTGCTGTATACATACCACCACATGAACCAGGGCCTTTGACTGAAATTTTCTCAACGTGGATTAAGTCAGATTCTTCTAATTCACCTTTTGAAAATTCTCCAGTCTTCTCGCAGACAGTAACATAGTCAGTATTTTCAGAACTCGGTTTTATTGAACCGCCGTATATAAATATAGAAGGTCTATTAAGCCTTGCTAAACCAATGATACAGCCAGGCATATTTTTATCACATCCACCAATAGCAATGACTCCGTCATAGCCCAAACACCCAACAACAGTTTCAATTGAATCAGCTATAACTTCTCTTGAAACTAAGGAATATTTCATTCCTTGAGTTCCCATAGATATTCCATCTGAAACGGTAATTGTATTAAATAGAACTCCCTTGCCACCAGAGTCATCAATAGAATGCTCAACTACATCAGCCAATTGATTTATATGCATGTTGCATGGAGTGACCTTTGCACCAGTTGATGCTATGCCAACAAATGGTTTTTTAAAATCCTCAGACGTAAACCCAACTCCCCTAAGCATAGATCTTGAGGCAGCTTGATTTGGGCCATCTACAAGATCTTTTGAAAATTTTCTATTTGTCATAATTTTTATTCAGATGCATACCTTAAAGCAGCTGTTAATAGTTTTTTAGTATATTCTTCTTTTGGTTCATCAAAAACTTCCTCTGAAATTCCAGACTCAACAATCTCACCATTTTTCATTACAAAAATATAATCTGACATTGATCTTATAACCTTTAAATCATGACTGATAAAAAGATAGGTCAAGCCATATTCATCTTGAATACTCTTAAGAAGATTTATTACTTGTATTTGGATTGATCTATCTAATGCAGAAGTAGGTTCATCTAAAATCATAAATGAAGGATTCATTATTAATGATCTTGCAATAGCAATTCTCTGTCTTTGCCCTCCTGAAAACTCATGTGGATATTTATTTTTTGCATTAACTTCTATTCCTACATCTGATAAAACCTTATCTATTTTTAATTCTCTTTCTTTTTTTGATAATTTGAAATGAACTCCTAGCCCTTCTCCAACTATCTCTCCAATTGTCATCCTTGGTGAAAGGGAACCATAAGGATCTTGAAAGACTATTTGGATATTCTTTTTTAGCTCTTTCTTTTCTTTAGAAGAATTTGAATTAAGATCTTTGCCTTTAAAAAATACATCGCCTTCATAAGAAATCAAATTTGCGATTGCTTTTCCAAGAGTTGACTTTCCAGACCCAGATTCACCCACCAATCCAATAGTTGTGTTTTCAAATATTTTGAATGAAACATCTTTTACAGCATGGAACGTACTTTTTTTAAAAATATTTGCAGAAGGAATGTTGTAGTAAACATTTAAATTATCTACTTGTATTATTGGATTTTTGCTTATAGTGCTGGTTTCTTTAGGTTTTGGCTCGGCATCTAAAAGTCTTTTGGTGTAATCATGATCCGGATTATTAAAAACATCTGATGTAACTCCTTGCTCAACAATAATTCCATCTTTCATAACACATACGTGATCTGAAAACTGCTGAACTAAACCAAGATCATGAGTTATAAATAAAATTGACATACCTAATTCATTTTTTAATTTAGACATCAAATCTAAAATTTGAGCTTGAATAGTAACGTCTAATGCTGTGGTAGGCTCATCTGCTATGAGTAATTGGGGTTTATTAACCAATGCCATTGCGATCATGATCCTTTGTCTTTGACCTCCAGATAATTCATGAGGATATGCATAAAATCTTCTTTCTATATCATCTATTTCTACAAGTTCTAAGAGTTTTTTAGCTTCATCTATGGCTTCTTTTTTTGTACTGTCAGTATGAAGTAATATTGACTCTGTTATTTGATCGCCAACTCTATGATATGGATTTAATGATGTCATTGGTTCTTGGAAAACCATTGAAACGATGTTACCCCTTATGTTTAGCAATTTATTATTAGAAGCATCAATTATTTCATCGCCTTTAAATTTTATGGATGAAGCTTGCGAATATGATGCCTGAGGTCGTGGCAATAATTGAAGAATAGACATTGCAGTAACAGATTTTCCAGATCCAGACTCGCCAACAAGCGCCATTGTCTTATTACTTTCTATATTAAAACTTATATTATCTACTGCTTTAAAACTACCATCCCTGGTAGCAAAATTTATAGTTAAGTTGTTAATTTCTAATATATTACTCATAGTATTTCTTTATACTCTCTTAAAAAATCATCCACAGCTATTTGAGCAGCTTTGATTCGTGTTGCAGATGCAAAGCCATGAAACATATTAGGATAATGCAATTGTTTTACTTTATCTCCTTTTTCATGCAACAAATATGCATACTTTTCTCCATCGTCGCACAAAGGATCAAATCCAGCAGTAATAATTATAGTGTTGGGCATTGTCAAATCAGTATCTAACTTCAGCAAATTAAACACTTGGTCTTTTATGTTCTCTTCACTTTTGCCAAATTTTTCCCAGAACCAAATCATCGTTTTCTTTGTTAGCAAATAACCTTCTGCCAAGTCATCATATGATTCAGATTTACAGCTAGGATCACACATAGGATAAATCAAGAACTGACTGTCAGGAAGTCTGTCGCTGTTATCAGCTATAAGTTTATGAACCAATGAAGCCGCTAAGTGAGCGCCTGCACTATCCCCACATACAGAAATATTATCCGATGTATATCCATTTTTCTCTAGCCATTCATAAGCCAATAATGCATCATCTAGTGAATCTGGATATTTATTTTCAGGAGAAAGTCTGTATTCCAAAGAAAAAAATCTCGCCTGTAATTTTTCAGCCATATAAGAAACTGTATCGTCGTGCGTTTCAACAGAATTTAATACATAGCCACCACCATGAAAAAATAAAACCACCTTATCAGTATTTATAGAATCAGGATTATATTCACGAAGTAAAATATTTTTATCATTACCTACAAAGTGGTCGAGCTTCATGACCGGATTTTTTGTGCCCAGTGATAACTTGTTTTTAATTCTATTTTCTGTGATTAACTTTCTAATATCAGAAATTTCGTTATCTGGTATAGTCGTAAGATCTATTGATGGTTGAAGGCTAATTAAAGCTTGAGACTGTTGGTCAAAAATATGTCCTCTATACGGAGGTCTCTTTTTTATAAAGATATTAAAAAACCACGACGGTATAAGAAAAAAAAATTTTAAAAGCATAGTTCTCATGATTCTTATAAATAATGTTGTACTTTATTTTAATAACTTAGAAGTTTATTCTTTACACTCTATGAAGAAATTTATTGCAATTATACTCCTATCTTTAAATTTATACTCTAATTCGAATACGTCTGATTTTTTAATTAAGCAAAATAATGTCTTGCCTGCTAATGAAGCCTTTAATATTGAAACAACCATAAGTGATGATTCCATATTGATTTCATGGGATGTTATGGAAGGATACTACTTGTATTCTAAAAGTATAAAAATTGAAAATAATTATGAAGCATTGAACTTTGAAGTTTTGGAATCTGAGGAATCTATCCATAACGATGAGTTCTTTGGTGAAAGTAAAATATTTAGAGACAAAATATTAATTAAATTAAATAAATCTATAGGGTTGGATTTAAATAATATATTGATAAAATACCAAGGCTGTGCAGATGTAGGTATCTGTTATCCAATTCAAATACATAAACTTCTTTAAAAATATAGCAAATTTCGCTTAAATTCTGCTAAAATCTTAAAAATGAACATTTTATTAATAAATGGACCTAATCTAAACTTATTAGGTACGAGAGAAAGAGAAATATATGGTGAGATTACCTTATCAGAACTTGAGGAAAATCTTGTACTTATTGCTAAGAATCAAGGCCATAAATTACATTGCGTACAAACCAATGCTGAGCATGAAATAATTGATGCAATTCATGATGCAAAACTCAAAAACAATATTGGTTCAATTGTAATTAACCCTGGTGCTTTCACTCACACAAGCATAGCAATAAGAGATGCTCTTTCTGGAGTAGAAATACCATTCTATGAGGTGCACATTTCAGACATCAATAATAGAGAAGATTTTCGAAAATTTTCATATCTTTCTGATATAGCAAAAAAAGTATTCTCAGGACAAGGTTTAAAGGGTTATGAATTAGCACTTAATGATGCTATTAAAAATAATTTGGAGAAATAGATGGACATTAGAAAAATTAAAAAGTTAATAGAAATGTTACAAGACTCAGATCTTAAGGAAATAGAAGTCAGCCAAGGAGACGAATCAGTTCGTATTTCAAGAGACAATAAATCTCAAACATACGCCGAACCAATAATACAAAAACAAGTTGTTCATGAAGCTTTAAATATTGTCCCTCAAGAAGAAATACCTCAAGAAGAAGTTAAGGGTAACAAGATTACATCACCAATTGTTGGGACTTTTTATAGAAAACCAAGTCCTGATAAGGATCCTTTTATAAAAGTTGGTGATGTCGTTCAAGAAGGTGATATTCTTTGCATCATTGAAGCTATGAAAATGATGAATGAAATAAAATCTGATTTTAGCGGTAAAATAGTTTCAATTGACGTAGAAGATGGGCAACCAGTCGAGTACGGACAACATATCATAACAATCAACTAAATTATCATGCCTTTTAAAGTTCTCATCGCAAATAGAGGCGAAATAGCCCTTAGAGCTATAAGAGCCTGCAAAGAATTAAATATTTCTACTGTTTCAGTATATTCAGAAGGTGATAAGGATTTAAAACACTTGAAATTTTCAGATGAAACAGTCTGTATCGGCCCAGCATCTCCGCTTGAAAGCTATCTTAATACACCAGCAATTCTTTCAGCTGCTGAATTAACTCAAGTAGATGCTATTTATCCTGGTTATGGTTTTCTTGCCGAAGATTCTAATTTTGCAGAGATGTGTGAAAAAAGTGGTTTTAAATTTATTGGCCCAAGCTCAAAGACTATAAAGAATATGGGAGATAAAATAACTGCTAAAACATTAGCTGAAGACTCTGGTATTCAGATTGTTCCAGGTTATAAAAATGATATTCCAGAAGATCCTGAAGAATTTAAAAAAATTGCAAAAGAAATAGGATATCCAATCATGATTAAAGCAACTGCTGGTGGCGGTGGTCGCGGTATGAGAGTTGTTGAAAACGAAGATGATCTTATTTCAAGCGCTGAGATAACCATGCAAGAGGCAAAAAATGCCTTTGGTAATGAAAAAATTTATTTAGAGAAATTTATTCCCAATCCAAGGCATATCGAAATTCAAGTTGTAGGTGATGGTAAAGGCCATGCGATACATTTAGGAACTAGAGATTGCAGTATGCAGAGAAGGCATCAAAAAATTATTGAAGAAGCCCCTGCAAAAAATATAGATAAAAATTCACTTGAGCAAACCTATGAGGCATCCATCAATTTATGTAAACAACTTAAATATGAAGGAGCGGGAACAATTGAATTCTTATATGAAGATGGTGAATTCTACTTCATTGAAATGAATACAAGGATTCAGGTCGAGCACCCCGTTACAGAAATGATAACTGGATTTGATATTGTTAAAGCTCAACTAAGAATTGCCCTTGGCATGGAAATATCTTTAAGCCAAGAATCTATAAATTTTAATGGTCATGCGATGGAGTGTAGGATTAATGCAGAGGATCCAGAGACATTCCAGCCCTCTCCAGGAAAAATAACCAAAATGCATACACCTGGTGGTTTTGGCATCAGGTACGATTCGCACATATATGGCGGTTATACTGTTCCACCCTATTACGACTCCCTTTTAGCAAAAATAATAACTCAAGCTAATTCAAGAAATTCTGCTATTAAAAGAATGATAAGTGCATTAGATGAATTTTTTATTGATGGTATTAAAACCAATCATTCTCTTCATCAAAGAATTCTTCATGATGAAACTTTTGTTGCTAATAAGCATACAATTAACTATTTAGAAAATGAGTTTTTGAAAAATGACAGCTGAATATAATCCAAAAAAAATTGAAGAATCTGCTCAAAAAAAGTGGATTGAGGATGGCAGATTTGAAGCAAAACCAGATGATCGTGAAAAATATTATTGCCTATCAATGTTTCCATATCCATCAGGGAAGCTTCATATGGGTCATGTCAGAAACTACACCATTGGTGATGTAATATCTAGATACAAAAGAATGAATAACTTTAATGTATTTCAGCCAATGGGATGGGATGCATTTGGATTGCCAGCAGAAAATGCAGCAATAGCAAATGAAGTAAGTCCAAAAGAATGGACAAATGACAACATAGAACACATGAAACAACAGCTCATATCTCTAGGTTTAGGATATGACTGGTCAAAAGAGTTAAGAACCTGCGAGCCAAAATATTATAAATGGGAACAATTAATCTTTAAAAAGTTCTTTGAAAAAGGTCTTGTATATAAGAAAAAATCTCTAGTTAACTGGGATCCCATAGATGAAACTGTGCTTGCAAATGAGCAAGTAATAGATGGTAAAGGATGGAGATCTGGAGCTCCAGTAGAAATTAAAGAGATTGATCAGTGGTTTATAAAAATTACTGATTATGCTGATGAGCTACTCTCATCTTTAAACGAAGTTGATTGGCCAGAAAATGTAAAAACTATGCAAGAAAACTGGATAGGAAAATCTCATGGAGCAGAAATAAAATATCAAATTAAAGATTCAGAAGAATATCTAACTGCTTTCTCAACAAGACCTGATACGATTTATGGTGTCTCGTTCGTAGCTATTTCTCCTAATCATAAAATTGCTTTAAATCTATCGGAACATGATAAAAAGATAGAATCTTTCCTTAAGCAATGCAAAGAAACATCGTCTGCAGAAGCGGATATGGCAAAAGCCGAAAAGCTTGGTATTGATACTGGAATGAAGGTTATTCACCCGCTTACGGATGAAGAAATTCCAGTATGGATTGGTAATTTTGTTCTTCTTGATTATGGAACGGGAGTTGTTATGGGTGTTCCTGGGCATGATCAGAGAGATTTTGAATTTGCTTCAAAATATAACCTTGATATCAAGCAAGTTATATCAAGCAGTACCAATGATGAATTACCTGTTCTTACCAGAGGAATCTTGCTTAACTCTGATAAATACAATGATTTAGATTCTGATTCAGCATCAAAAAAAATCATTGAAGAGCTAAGTGAAAAAAAACTTGGTGAGGGACTTATACAATTTAGATTAAGAGACTGGGGCGTGAGCAGACAAAGATATTGGGGATGTCCAATACCTGTTATATATGAAAATGGTGATGCTAAATTAGTTGAAGAAAATGAACTTCCTGTAGTTCTTCCTGAGTTACCAAAAGATTCTCCGCCAATTCCCCTAAGTCAGAACGAAGAGTTTTATAAAATATCCGATGGGATTGAAAGAGAGACTGATACATTTGATACCTTTATGGATTCATCATGGTACTACGCTCGATTTACTTCTGCAGATAATGATAGTGAAATTTTTGATGAAAATTCAAAGTATTGGCTTCCTGTAGATTTATATATTGGCGGTATTGAGCATGCAATACTGCACTTACTTTATTCAAGATTTTTCCATAAGGCCCTTAGAGACATGGGCATGGTTGAGGGCAATGAACCATTTAAAAAACTTTTAACGCAAGGCATGGTTCTTAAAGATGGTGCAAAGATGTCAAAATCAAAGGGTAATACAGTTGATCCACAGTCCTACATTGATAAATACGGCGCAGATACCGTAAGACTTTATATGATGTTCACTGCGCCACCAGAACAAAGCCTAGAGTGGTCTGAATCTTCAGTCGAGGGAGCATCAAGATTTATAAAAAAGGTGTGGAATTTAGTTGTATGCAGAAATTACGAAGACATTAATATTCCAGATAACTTTTCAAAAGAAGAACTAGATTTAAGAAGAAAAACACATACAACACTAAAAAAAGTTACTAATGATTTTGAAACAAGATTTTCTTTTAATACTGCTATAGCTTCAATAATGGAGCTACTAAATGCTATACCGGATGATTTTAAAGATAAAGATGCATCAAACTCAAAAAAATATTGCTTAAATGAAACAATAATCATTATTCTTAAAACTCTTAATCCTATTGCACCTCATGTATCAGAATTCTTATGGAATCATTTTTATAACTTGAATGCTCCAGAAGAAATAGAATCCTCATGGCCAAAAGTTGAAGACAGCTTATTAGAAGTATCTGAATTTGAATTAGTAATACAAATTAATGGAAAAGTTAGAGGCAAAACAACTGCTAGAATTGAAGATACCCAAAATCAAATAGAGGAAATGGCAAAAAAAATTGAGAATGTTGCCATCAATCTTGATGGTAAAAATATAAAAAAAGTAATTTATATCAAGGGAAAAATCATTAATTTTGTTATCTAGCTAATTTATTTTTCTTATTACTTTAATATTTTTTATTTGCTAGTTAAGATAAATTTTATGAAGCTTCGTTATTATTTATTTATTTTTATTTCTATATTTATAGTTTCAAGCTGTAGTTATAGCCAAATAGCATTAGGTCCCAATAGTAGGGAAAACTATTTGGTCTACTATGATGATTCCATTCCTGACTCTCTTAAGGAAATATTAGATATATCTTTCAATCACACAACGCTTGATGATGAAAAAAAAACTCGCATTTATTTAAAAAACTTTGATTCAAATAATTACAATGTATATGCCGGATCGTCACTAAGGTCTCTTGAAGGTGAAGTAACTGCAAGCGTCCAACTTGAAATTATTAGTAAATTAAAAACAATAAATAAAAGCATTAAAGTAAGCAAAAGACATAAATCGAGCGAGCTAAATCCTTTTGCTGAACAAGAGACAGTCGAAAGTCTAAAAAAAATTATTAATAATGAAATATATAACCAATTACTACTAGAGGTTAGTCTCTTTGAAATGTGAATCGCTCTCTCTAGGAAAATATCTAGAGAAATCTCAAAATATTTTTTTTATATTTGGCTCTGAGGTCGTTCTGAGAAATAATTCAAAAGATTTAATAAAAGAATATTTATCTCAAAAAGGGTTTCATGAAAGAAGGCTTATAACCAAAGAAAATTTTGACAACATTGAGCAGATTATTATTGAGAGTTCTGGTGGGTCTCTTTTTGGGTCAAAATTGATAATTGATATAAGTCATGATCAAGGACGATTGCCAGATAAAATAGAAAAGATATTTCAAATAGAAAATATTTTTAATAACGAAAATATTGCCATTATTATTAATTCTCATAACGAAAAATTAAATAGTAAAACAAAACTATATAAAGCAATGGAAAAAAATGCGCTCATCATTGAGTGTAGTAAATTAAAATCTTTTGAAGAAAAAATCTGGTTGAAAGCACAGTTAGAATTTATTCCTGAACAAGATAGAAAGAGTCTTATACAAAATATATACGAATTGAATGCCGGGAACCTGGTTGCTCAACAAAATGAAATAAATATCCTTAAATTAATTTACAAAGATGGTGTTGATATTTCTCATCTTTTTTATACAGATTCAGCTGAGTTTGAACCTTTTGAGCTTGAAGATGCTCTTACAAATTTAAATACAAGACATGCATTGAGAATTACAAGCTCAATAAAAGATTCTGAGGCACATTATGCTCCTCTATTGGTTTGGATAATTGGAAAAATTGTTACTAGTTCGACTATTGCAAAACAAAACACAAACCCTAAGTTAAGTCTTGAAAAGTCAGGCATCTGGAGTAGCAAAATTGCTAGTTATATGAATTTCATTAAGTTTCATTCTTTACAAAAACTTATATCGTTGCAAAAAAATGTTTATGAGCTTGATCTTACTAGCAAAGGCTTATCTAAGAAAAATTTCTGGGATGATGTAGATAAAATGATCATAAGCATGACTACTAATTAAAAATACTACCCAAAAAATTTAGAGTCAAAAATCTCCTTGCAAGAGATATAAAGAGAATCATCAAGACTTAGTGAGTGATCAATATTAACTATATTTTCTATTGGGGCAATGCCTTTAGTAGAGCTTGTAAGCCAAGCAGATGTTGCAGTCTTAAGTTCAAGATAATTAAAATCCCCTTCAATAACCTTAATACCTTTATCTGACAAAGCATCAATTAAAATTGATCTAGTTATACCCGGCAAAATATTGTTAGATAGGGCTGGTGTGCAAACATTGTGGTCTTTAATAAAGAATAAATTAGAAGCTCCAGCCTCGGTTAAGATTCCATCTTTATGCATAATAACTTCATCGCAATCATGTAATCTAGCATTATTCATATTCATAACATTGGCTAATAATGAGGTTGATTTTATATCGCATCTTCCCCATCTTGTATCTTCACAAATCATTACACTTAATTTTTTAGTTTCAAATGCACAAGGGGTGATATAGCCAAAAGTTTCTGTACTCATATGTTCAGAGTGCATATGTGATCTGATTAAATCTTCGCCTCTAGTGACTTGATAATAAATATAACCATCATCAAAACTTGATGAAGATAGCAACTCATTGATTTCAGCTGTAACTTTTTTTACATCTAAGTTTATTGAAAGAGCATCCACACTTCTTTGCAACCTTTCAATATGACTTTCAAATGAAATAGATTGCTTGTTATAGAAAGGTATGACTTCGTAAACACTATCTGAAAATGTATACGCCCTTGAGAAGGGAGAAACTTTTATATTTTCTATGTAATCAAAATTACCATTAAATACAGCTTTAATCTGATGCATTCTCCGTCATTCCAAAAAGACTTAATATCCATAATACAAACTTTGACCAAAGCCTTCCAAAGAAACCCTTAGACTTTATGTTTTCTAGTGCAACTAGGTTGGTTGAAAATACAATCTCATCATTACTAATAATTTCAAGGGTTCCAATTTTTTGACCAACCTCAATTGGAGCTTGAATATTATTACTATAATTATAATTAACAGTTAGGTCTTTGAAGCTAGTTCTTGGAAGAGTAATAGAAACATCTTCAAGAACACCCAAGCCAAGAGTTTTTTCTACACCACCCCAAATATTAATTTTTTTATATTCCTGATTAGCATTTAAAACTTTTTGAGTAGCAAAAAACCTAAAGCCATACTCTAACAACCTTTGACTAGCCAAAAATCTATTATTATCTGAATCACTGCCTGCAACCACGGTAATTAATCGCATATCGCCTCTTTTAGCTGAGCCAACCAAACAATAACCTGCAGCTTCAGTATGACCGGTTTTTACACCATCTGAAGAATCATCTCTCCACAAAAGCTTATTTCTGTTTAATTGTTTTATATCATTAAAAGTGAATTGTTTTTCTTTATAAAATGAATATATATCTGGAAACTTTGTAATTAGATTTGAGGTTAGAGTCGCCAGATCTTGTGCTGACGAGAAATGATTGTCATCAGGAAGACCTGTAGAATTCTGAAAAATGGTATTATTCATATTTAATGAACTCGCGTAAGCGTTCATTAAATCAACAAAACCTCTTTCTGTTCCGCCAACATATTCAGATATAGCAACCGAGGCATCATTTCCTGACTGAATTATTATTCCTTTAAGCAAGTCTGATACGCTTACTTTTTTTCCAGCCTCGACAAACATTCTTGACCCTTCCATTCTCCAAGCTTTTTCGCTTATCAAAACCTCATCATCTATTGAAATTAAATCGTTAGATATCTGGTCTGCGGTAACATATACCGTCATTATTTTAGTCATGCTGGCAGGCTCAATTTCAGAATTTGAATTAAATTCTGCAATTACTGTATTCGTGTTAGGCTCAATTAAAATATAGCTTTTTAAATCAAGCTCTGGTGCATCAGGTACAAAACTTTGACCAAAAGCAACCATTGATGTTAATAAGGGTAATACTAATAAATTTTTCATTTTTTTAACTCTTCTGATAAATAATAAATCGCCATAGCGTAAAAGTGACTGATATTATATTTGGTTATTGCAATAAAGTTATCATCCCCAATAAAATATATATCTTTTCCATCCTCATTAAAGCTTAATGGTATAAATTTCGAAAGGTTTTTATTTGGTTTAAATACTTTTCTTACATTGTTTGGATAAGCATCGTAAATAATTTGGCCATCTTTTTTCCATCCATGAATATATAAGTAGTTAGCTATGCTTCCTATTGCATCATCAACTGAGCTAAATAAATCTGCATACCCATCCCCATCATAATCAATTGCATATGCTCTATAACTTGAAGAAATAAATTGTCCATAACCCATTGCACCAGCATATGAGCCCTTTATTTCATTTATATTTAGATCGTTTTCTCTGGTTAGTAAAAAAAAGTCGACGAGCTCTTTTCTAAAAAATTTTGCTCTCCTTGGGTAATCGAAACCAAGTGTTAGCAAACTATCAATAACTCTGTAACTGCCTTGAATTTTTCCATACCTTGTTTCAACACCTAAAATTGCAGTTATTACCTCCTTAGGTACTCCAAATTCTTTTTCTGCTCTTTCAAGAGTTTGAAAATTGTTTTTAATGAACAATTTTCCATTAGCAATTCTTTTATCTTCTATGAACAATTTTTTATATCTATCCCACGTCCAAGTAAATTCAGCAGGTTTTGAAATTGAATCAATTATTTTTTGTTGCCTTACAGCATTTGATAAGACATCTTCTACAAATGATTGTTCAAATCCATGATTTGTAACAAGTTCATCAATTAATGCTTGTGATTTGGGATGCGCTAAATAATCACCTTCGACAAACAATGAGATTGACAATGTAATTAATATAATTTTTTTCATTTTTGCATTAATTTTTTATGTGTGGCCATAGAAATAATAATTCCAAAAGCTATATAGAATGATAACAAAGATGAACCTCCTTTGCTGATAAATGGCATGGGCATCCCTACAACAGGTATTATGCCAACAACCATACCCAAATTAATAAATAGTGTTGATGCAAATACCAGGCTAAGGCCGCCAATGGTTAATCTACAAAATCTGTCTCTAGCATTAAAAGCTAAATAAATACATCTCAATAATATAAAAAAGAAGAAAGATAGTAAGACACAAATACCAATGAATCCAAATTCTTCAGCAATCACTGCAAAAATAAAATCTGTTTCAGCTTCAGGTAAAAAGTTTAAATGTGCCTGCGACCCTTCTTGATAACCTTTTCCACTCATACCTCCGGAGCCAATAGCAATTTTTGATTGTGTAATATTCCAACTACTTCCAAAAGGATCACTAGACGGGTCTATAAAAGTTAAAATTCTTTGTCTCTGAAAGGGTTCTAAAAAATTGTTCCATAAAAAAGGCATCGAAAGAACTATCAAACCAAAAGAAGTAAAAATAAATTTCCAGCTTAATCCTGCTAAAAACAAAATATAAATTCCAGCCATAAACACAACAAGGCCTGTTCCAAGATCAGGCTGTGAATAAACTAAATAAAAGACAAAGCAAATTAAAGCTAGTGTAATAAAAGTATGTTTTAAGCTTATTGGTAAAGGTTTGTTATATAAATAGGAAGCTAAAAAGATTGGTAATGCAATTTTTATTATTTCCGAGGTTTGTAAGGTGAAAAAACCAAAATTAAGCCATCTTTTTGCTCCATTTACCTCTCTTCCAAAAATCATGGTAGCAAACATCAACAATACAGCTAAGATAATAAATAGACTAGAAAATATCTTATAAAAATCTGGGTCTGGTTGGCTTAAGATAAACATTAAAAATAATCCAAATCCTACAAATATTGATTGTTTTATAACTGTGTTGAGGTCTCCTTGTGATGCGCTATATAAAAAAAATAAGCCCATTACGGACAATAAAGTAATAGAAATGAATAAATATTGATCAAAATATATTGAGAAATTTTTAAACGTTAGTTTTTTTTTCATTTACCTACCAAGCTATTGAGAACTGCTATTGCAACTGGTCCAGCGACAGAACCTCCGCTTTCGCCATTTTCTATAACCACGCTCACAGCATATTTTGGATTGGGCATAGGCCCAAAAGCAATGATAATCGCATGGTCCCTATTTCCTTCATTCTCTCTTATAATTTTGTAATCCTCTTTGGTATCTGTGCTAACCAACTCAACGGTTCCAGATTTAGCAGCAACTGTATATGTTTTTAGTTCTTGCAATCTTTTTGCTGTTCCAATAGGGCTCTCTATCACTCCTATCATGCTTTGATGTAATCTTTTCCAATCAAGATCATCAGTATTATTTAATTGTATATTTAGATTTTTGATGTCTTGCCTTTCGTGAATGAATGATAGTTCTTTAGAAGTTCCTTTATTAGCTAATACTGTGGAGTAATATGCTAGTTGTAATGGAGTAGCACTAAGATAGCCTTGACCCACTCCCAAATTAACGGTGTCTCCCTTAAACCATCCAAAATTTAGATTGTTCATTTTCCATTCTGGAGTCGGCAATAAAGCTTTATCGGGGTTAAAGCAGTCTGCACAAACTTTTGCTCCAAAGCCAAAGTTAGATAAATGTTCAATTAATTTATTGATATCTGACTTATAAGCTAACGAGAAGAAGAAAGTATTTGAACTAACAATCATTGCCTTGTTCAAGTTAACATTTCCATGCCCTCCTTTTCTCCACCCCCTGTAGACTCTTTGATCTTCAGGTAATATAAAATATCCAGGATCTTCCATAGAAAAATCCCAATCAATAATATTATTTTCTATACCAAATAGAGCAATAGCAGGCTTGATTGTTGACGCAGGAGAATATCTCCCTTGAGAGGCTCTATCAAAAAAAGGTTTATCATTATCTTGGATTAGCGCATTAAATGCCCTAGAAGAAATTCCATTCGAAATTGCATTAGTTGAAAAACTAGGCGTACTAACATAGCTGACAATTGACCCACTATCTATTTCAATTGCAACAACAGCCCCCCGTCTGTTATCCATTTGATCATAGGCAACTTGTTGAGCTTCAATATCTAATGTTGTAAAAAGATTTTCGCCATTTGTGGGTTTAATGAACTCTCTTTCTTCAACAAATCTGCCTCTAGCATCAACTTCAAAAATTTTCTTACCAAATTTACCTCTTAGTATTTGATCATAAGTGCTTTCCAGTCCTGTTTTACCTATTTGAAATCCATTCGAATATTTAAAAATTGTCTCTATTTGCGGCAATGATTGACTGTTGAGTATTGAGGCTAGCTCATCATTATTTACACCTCCCACATATCCTACAGCATGTGAAAATAATTCTGGATAATTGTTATAACGACTATATCTGACATCAATAAATGCATTCGGAAATTTATAACCTCTTACTTCAAATTTGGCAATTTCTTCCCTAGACAGATTTTTTTTTACAATTAGCTCTCTGTTATAACGAGCTTTAAGATCAAAATTTTCTCTAACATAGTCTAATTCATCTGAATCTAGTTCAATAATTGGCGATAAATCAGACAAGAAAGCATCTATACTTTTTATTAGCGACGCTTTTACTATGAGATCATAAGTTGGGACATTATTTACAATAATCTTTCCAGATCTATCATAAATTATTCCTCTTACTGGTTGTACCAATACCTCTTTTGTTTTGTTTGCAATTGCTGCTGTCTCATAGTCTTTGTATTCAGACACTTGAAGTGAGTATGTTTGATAAAGAAAAAATGAGAATACAAAACCAAAAAACACATAAACTACTACTAGTCTATTAAAAAAACTCTTCTTTTCAGCATACCTTTCATTTAAATCAATCATTTATGATATGGCGCATTATTTATTATCGAAATTGCTCTATATATTTGTTCAACCAAAATTATTCTAAAAAGCCGATGAGGAAATGTAAAATTTGATGCTGAGAGCACTTTGTTTGAGATCAACTTAAGATCTTCAGATAACCCAAACGACCCCCCAATTACGAAGCAAACTTTTGTGTTTTCATGCATTAAATTTTCAAATATTTTACTGAATTCACTGCTGCTAACTTTATCGCCAGCCATATCACATATAATCAGAAAGCTATCACTAGGAATTTTTTTTAAAATTAAATCTGCTTCTAATTTGATTACTTCTTCTATTGATCTTTTTGGGTTTTGTTGGCCTTTTACGTTTATAAAATCAATTTTTACGTGATTATTTAGTTGCTTAAGGTAGTGATTTATTCCCTCTAATTCCCATTTATTAGGCTTGTTGCCAACGGAAATAATAGATAGGTTCATTGATTAGAAGAATTCAAAAGGGTATTTTCCCCCCATAGGCCTTCTAGATCATAAAACTCTCTTATGTCCTCTTTCATAATATTGACAACGACACCACCACAGTCAACTAAAATCCAACCTGACTCTACTTTGCCCTCAACATTTAAAACATTTTTATTGCCTGCTTTAATTGATTCAACAAGTTTGTCTGCAAGAGATTTTGCATGTCTATTTGAATTAGCTGTTGCAATCATTATTACATCAGCAAAAGACGAGATGCCCTCAATATCAAGTGATAAAATGTTTTCAGCTTTATTATCTTCTAGACTTTTTTGGCAAATATTTTGAAGTTTTTTCTCAGACAAGATTATTTATATTTCAATAGTTTTTATTAACTAAAAATTAACTTATATTGAGAGTTATACTAAATCATTATTTATAAAAAAGGTGACAAATTTTGGAATTAACATCATTTAATTCGTTGATAGAAATTTTTAATGTTTATAAAAATTTAATTCTTTGGTTTGGATCTATTTCTTTATTCGTTTTCTTGTTTAGCTTGTTAAGTATAAAGTGGCTTGTTTCATTAATTCCTGAGGATTATTTTATAAATAAAAAAGATTCAAAAATTAAGACAAGTAATATTTTTATTTGGTACATAGTCTTAATTTTTAAAAATCTAATTGGGTACTCGCTTATTCTAGGAGGCATAATGATGCTTGTCCTTCCTGGTCAAGGTTTATTTACAATCATTATCGGTTTAATGATGAGCAATTATCCTGGCAAGTATTCTATTGAGAAAAAATTTATTGCTATTCCTACAATTTTAAAATCTATAAACTGGCTAAGAAGAAAATCAAATAAGCCACCGATAAGAATTGCTTAAAGACTAGAAATTTTTTCAATGTACTTTGATAAGATTGAAAGTCTTTGAGTGGCATCAAATGCTTCAAGTAAATTTTGCTTCTGGATTGAAGTAAGCGGAATCAGGCCTGCAAGATGGTAGGCAACAGAATCAGCAGAATTAAAATCTACTTTGATTGGAAGTTCATTAACTTTTGGATGCTTTATTATCTGAGATAAGATATTAATTATATCAGGATACTCTGCTAACAAAGCTTGATTATCAACCTCAGGATCTATCTCGGGCTTGATATCTGCAATATGCAATCCATCTTCAAGTTGGCATATATTGTTAATTGAAACTTTAGTTTCAGCTTTGACAGTGATGCCAAGAAGACCATTTGGAAGATTATTAAAATCAACTATTTCAACATAAGTACCTTTTTTAGAAATTCCAAATTCAGATGCATCATTTATTTTCAAAACAATTACAAATCCATGGCTATCTGACATGCATTTCTTAATCATCTTTAGATATCTTGGTTCAAAAATTTGTAGTGATTGAATGCTACCAGGCAGGGCAACCAAGCCAAGAGGAAAAACAGGCAAGTTATTTTTCATGATAAGAAATCAATAATCGGTTCATAAAGTTTACTACTATCTTTATTTGTCATTAAAAGAACAACATCATAATCTTTTATAATACTTTTTATATTACTAATACATTCATCATGGCGGTTGAAAGATTCATCATCTTTAATAACTTTGTTGTGATCAAGCCATATCACTTTATCAAAAGCAGTTACTGAATCAAAAATAGCATTACCATGAGATCCAGAGGACATAGTGTTTGATCCAAGCTCGATAATTCCTAATATTTTATTCTCTTTAAATTCATTTCTGATAGCTTCTGATGCATAGGTTATTGCAGTTGGGTGATGTGCAAAATCATCATAAATTTTCACACCAGAATGCTCTCCTTTATATTCCAGTCTTCTTCGCACTCCATTGAAACTTTCTAATGCCTCAATAGAATCGTTTGCTGATATGCCGCATGTGGTTGCAGCCATAATTGCTGAAACATAATTTTTAAAATTATGCTCTCCAATTAAGGGTAAAGAGTTTAATAAAAATATATCTTCATCTATTTTTATTTCTTTAGAGCTAAAATTAATTTTTAAATTTTTATCATTAATTTTAATAACATTTGACCAGCATCCCATATCGAGAACATCTAGAACATTCCTATCATCATAAAAACATACAATATTTCCGTTAGATGGAATAATTTTTAAAAGATGATGAAATTGTTTTTTTATATCATCTAAATTATTAAATATATCAGCATGATCAAACTCTATATTGTTAATAACAAGGGTATCAGGCGAGTAATGAATAAATTTTGATCTTTTATCAAAAAAAGCTGAGTCATATTCATCAGCCTCAATAACAAATATTTCATCGGTTCCAAGAGAAGCTGAACCATCAATATCATTTGAAATTCCGCCAACTAAATAACCAATATCCCTACCTGAAGACTTAAGAATATGTGTAAGCATATAAGAGGTAGTTGTTTTACCATGTGTTCCTGATACAGCAAATACTTTTCTATTTCTAAGAATTTCACCAAGCATTTCAGGTCCTGATTTAAATGGAAGACGATTATTTAATATATGTTCAACGGATTCATTTCCTCTCGATAATGCATTACCAATTACATATAAATCAGCCTCAGGAAGATCGTCTAATGCATAACCCTCTATTAAATCAATTTTTAAAGCATCTAGATGCTCTGACATTGGTGGATAAAATTGCATATCTGAACCTGAGACATCATGACCGGAATCTTTGAGTATTTGCGCAAGGCCACCCATGAAGGTTCCACAGATGCCTAAGATATGTATCTTCATATTAGTTATAATACTTTAACAAGTTTTATTACAACATATTTGGGTGGGGAAAAATGAAAAAAAATGCTTTATATGCTCAATCTGGTGGCGTGACTGCAGTAATAAATGCAACAGCAGGAGCTTTAATTCTGGAAGCAAAAAAAAGTAATAAGATTGGAAAGGTTTTTGCTGCTAAAAATGGAATACTAGGAGCACTTCGTGAAGATTTGATTGATACATCAAAAGAATCAAATAATTCTCTATTATCCTTAAGGTACAGACCGGGTGGTATATTTGGATCTTGTAGGTTTAAGCTCAAAGATCTTGAGACGAGCGAAAAGGAATATAGAAGACTAATTGAGGTATTCAAGGCTCATAATATTGGTTATTTTTTCTACAACGGCGGAAATGATTCTGCCGATACTGCTTATAAGGTCTCTCAAATAAGTAAAAAACTTAACTATCCAATCCAATGTATTGCTATTCCAAAAACAGTAGATAATGACTTAGCACTCACAGATTGTTGTCCTGGGTTTGGCTCTGCAGCTAAATATATTGCAACCTCAATACAAGAAGCTTCATTGGATGTTCAGTCAATGTCAGAAACCTCAACAAAGGTTTTTATTATGGAGGTGATGGGAAGGCATGCTGGATGGATGGCTGCCTCATCAGCTTTAGCAAGAAAAAATAAAGGAGATGCTCCACATATTATTCTTTTGCCAGAAATTACTTTTAATCAAAAAGAGTTCTTATCACTCGTAAAGAAAACTGTTTCAGATAAAGGTTTTTGTGTTGTTGTTGTGTCAGAGGGTGTTAAAAACAGCAAAGGTAAATTTCTTTCTGAATCAAATACAAAAGATGCTTTTGGACATGCTCAATTAGGTGGAGTTGCTCCTTATATAGCAGAACTTATTAGCACAAAATTAAAACTTAAAAACCATTGGGCTGTTTCTGATTATCTACAAAGAAGTGCAAGTCATATAGCTTCAAAAGTAGATTTAGCCCATGCAGAAGCTGTTGGATCCCATGCTATCAAATATGCTTTAGCAGGTATGAATGGTGTAATGCCGATAATTGTAAGAAGTAAAAGCAGTAAATATAAATGGAAAATAGAGCCAGCTCCACTATCTAAAATTGCCAATCTAGAAAAAAAATTACCAAAGTCTTTTATTACAAAAAACGGAATGGGCGTTACTGCAAAAGCATTAGATTATCTAAACCCACTTATTCAGGGAGAATCAAATCCTCCTTTTAAAAATGGAATTCCAGATTTAAAAGAATTTAAATTAGTGCCTGTTCAAAAAAAATTAACTACTTGGCGATAATCAAGGATTAGCATTTAAGTCCTCAATAATTTTTGAAATATTCTCTTTTAGCTCAACTTTTTCTTCGTCATTCAAGAAAGATCCTATTTCTACATCTTCACCCTTAGAGCGAAAGCTTAGTTTAAGTACCTTATTAATATCTTTTGAAATTTGAAAAGAAGTAAAAGTTCTAAATTCTTCCCAGCGATACTCAGCTTTATGAATACCCTTTTCTACGATTACCTTATCTTTAGACAAAAATATTTTTTCTCTTTTACCACTCCACCTAAAATTTAAATAAAATGCTATAAGCAAAATACTTATTTCTAGACCGGCAAATGGCAATATCAAAGTTGCGCCAATTAAATAAAATATAGTTGCTATCCCAAGGCAAATAAATGCAATACTTGAAATAAATATTACTCTGTATGTTCCAGTTAACGAGCTATTAGGTTTTATGTATACTCCAAATGAATTTGGACTAATTTTTTGAATAGAAACCACGATACAATATAACTAATGAAAAAAATTATTAATGACTATGCAAATTATACGGTGCCTTTTTACGGACCAGCAGATTTTGTTGTAAAAAAAGCAAAAGGTTCATATGTATGGGATATAAATAATAAGAAATATATTGATTTTACTGCTGGCATAGCTGTAACAAATTTAGGCCATAGTAATAGCGAACTAACAAAAATTCTAAATCAGCAATCTAAAAATGTATGGCATTTATCAAACTTATACATAAACGAACATGCTGTTCAACTTTCAAAAAAATTATGTCAAAAGACCTTTGCTGATAAAGTTTTCTTTTGTAATTCGGGGGCCGAATCAATAGAGGCTGCAATTAAAACGGCAAGAAAATATACATCCAAGAAATTCAAAAAAGATAAGAATGAAATTATATCTTTCTCAAGTTCATTTCATGGCAGAACAATGCTCGGTATTGCTTTAGCAAAAGCAAAGAATCTTATTGATGGTTTTGCACCTCTGCCTAAAGGTATAAAAAATCATCCATATAATAAAATTGAGGGCCTAGAGAAATTATTTTCAGATAAAACTTCAGCAGTTATTCTTGAATTAGTTCAGTGGCAGTCTGGAATAACAAAAGCAGATCAAAAGTTTATTTCAAAAATTAAACAACTTGCTAGAAAACATAAAGCTTTAATAATTATTGATGAAGTTCAGTCTGGTATTGGAAGAACGGGTACATTTTTTGCGTATGAACAATTTAATTTAGTTCCAGATATTTTATGTTTTGCTAAAGGTATAGCAAATGGATTTCCTTTGGGGGGAATTCTTACTTCAAATAAAATAGCTAGTGCTATGACGGTTGGTTCGCATGGAACAACATTTGGAGGCGGACCAATTGCTTGTGCTATAGGCTCATCAGTTGTTGACACAATTTCTAAAAAATCTTTTCTACAAAAAGTAACTAAAAAAGAAAAGATATTTATAAATGAGCTCGATTCAATAAGTAAAAAACTGGGATGTATTCAATCAATATCTTCAGCAGGTTTATGGGTTAGCGTTGAATTTAATCAGGGTATAAATATAGATAATTTGATTGCTCTGGCTCATACGAAAGGTCTTATGATCTTGAAAGCAAATATTAATACAGTCAGATTTTCTCCAAGTTTAATCATAGAAGATGATCTGATTAAAAAAGGTTTAGGGATTTTTGAATCTTCTATTCTTGCTCTTCTGAAGAAATAGTTTCAACCTCTTCAATCATTCTATCTACTTTTCTGTAGCCTTGAGGCAACATATTTCCTCGTTTAGCTCTAGAAGAAATATAGTTCTCTAAATCCTTTAATTTTAAAGTTAAAAATCTTTTGCCGCTCTCAATTCTTAATGAACTAACAGGAGATAGAAGCTGTGCATGAGCCATGAATTCTTCTTTTGCAACAAATTTTGGTGTTGGAATATTAATTATCTTATTTCCTTTACCTTTCGCAAGAACAGGTAATTCATCTATTTTAAATATTAGTAATCTCCCAATATTTGATACAGCAGCAATATAAACATGATCATCTCGAACCCTTATAGCTCTTAAGAGATCAGCATCATTGGGTAGTTTCATGAAAGCCCTACCTGACTTTTTATTAGAAACCATATTTTTAAATTCTGAAATATAACCATATCCAGCATTATTCATAATCATATATTTATCATCATCATTACCAATTAAGGTCGATATAAATTTGACCCCAGAATCTGCAGTGACTCTGCCTGAAATTGGATCACCCATGCCCCTTGCTGATGGAAGTGAATGACTTGGAAGAGAATACGCTTTACCATTTGAATCAAGAAAGACTGCAAGCTGATTACTTTTTCCACGACAGAAATCTTGAAGCTTATCTTCTCCTCGATATGATAAAGAACTTGGATCAATTTCATGTCCTTTTGCGCTTCTAATCCACCCTGCTTCTGAAAGAACTACTGTTATGAATTCAGTTACCAGCGTTTCTTCTTCAGAGAATACTTTTGCTTCAGAAGACTCTTTTATTGGAGACTTTCTTTCATCACCAAACTCATCTTTTATTTCAAGCAATTCTTTTTTGATTAGGGTTTTGAGTCTAGTTTTAGAATTCAATATTTTTTCAATATCATCTCTTTCTTCAACTAGCGAATCTCTCTCTTGTTCAAGTTTAATTTGTTCAAGCTTTGCAAGTTGTCTTAATCTAATTTCAAGAATTGCATTGGCTTGAATATCTGATAGTTTGAAAGCTTTTATAATTTCTTTTTTAGGCTCATCTGATTCTCTTATGATTTTGATAACCTTATCAAGATCCAAATAAACTATTAAAAGACCCTCAAGGATATGAAGCCTATCATTAACCTGATCTAGTCTATGCTCTAATTTTCTTGTAACTGTATTTTTTCTAAAAACAAGCCACTCTTTAAGCAATTCAACTAATGAGAAAACTTTTGGGCCACCTTTCAAAGAAATAAGGTTCATATTTGCTCTGTAATTCTTTTGAAGATCGGTTGATGCAAACAGATGATTCATAACATCTTCTGCATTCACTCGATTAGACTTTAATGTAATTACTAGTCTTACTGGTTCTTCATGATCGCCCTCGTCAGCTAAATCCACAACCATGGGTATTTTCTTTTTAAGCATTTGGTCAGCTATCTGTTCGAGAATTTTTGAACCAGAAGCCTGATAAGGAAGAGCATTAATAATAATTTCATTTTTTTCCTGTTCCCAATGGGCTTGTGCTTTAAACCCCCCTCTTCCAGTCGAATAAATTTCTTCAAGCTCTTCATTGCTTGCAATAATTGGTGCATGGTTTGAAAAATCAGGTCCTTTAATGATTTTTAAAAGGTCTTTTAATTCTGATTTTGGGTTTTCTAAAACATGAATGGTCGCATCTATGACTTCATTAATATTATGTGATGGGATATCAGTTGCCATTCCTACAGCAATACCAGAGGTACCATTTAATAGAATAGAAGGCAATTTAGCAGGAAAAATTACTGGCTCTAAAAGAGAGCCATCAAAGTTTGGCTGCCAATCAACTGTTCCTGACTTGAGCTCAGAGATCAACAAATCTGCAAATTTAGTTAATTTTGATTCTGTATACCTCATTGCTGCAAATGATTTAGGATCATCTTGTGAACCCCAGTTACCCTGACCATCTACAAGAGGATATTTAAAGGAAAAATTCTGAGCCATTAAAACCATGGCTTCATAAGCAGCACTATCTCCATGGGGATGAAACTTACCTATGACATCGCCGACAGTCCTTGCTGATTTTTTATACTTAGATCCCGCATCTAATCCCAATTCAGACATGGCATATAAGATCCTTCTTTGAACTGGTTTTAATCCATCCCCAATATTTGGTAAAGCTCTATCTAAAATTACATACATTGCATAATTTAGATAAGATTCTTCTGCGTACTGTTTAAGGCTTATTGAATTTGTATCTGATTGCTCTTTCATAATTATATTTTTGCTAATGAGCCTTTTTTCTCAAGCCATTCTTTTCTTGCAGCTGCATTTTTCTTTGATAAAAGAAGATCCATCATTGAGTTAGCATTATCGCTGGAGCTAATAGAAAGTTTTACAAGCTGTCTTGTTGATGGATCCATGACAGTTTCTCTTAACTGAGAAGGATTCATCTCTCCTAAACCTTTGAATCTCTGAATATTTATCTTTGGTTTACCTTTTTTAGTTTTAAAATTTTTAACAATCTCATCCCTTTGAGAGTCATCTAAAGCATATAACACTTCTTTACCACAATCGATTCTATATAGAGGTGGCATAGAGATATATATACGTCCCTCTTGCACTAAAGGTTTGTAGTGTCTTAAGAACAAAGCACATAATAATGTTGCTATATGTAATCCGTCAGAGTCTGCATCAGCTAAAATACAAATTTTTCCATATCTTAAAGATGATAAATCACTGTTACCAGGCAATACACCAATAGCAGTAGAAAGATTTTTTATCTCTTGAGATTTTATAATTTCAGCACTTTCTAAGTCCCATGTATTTAATATTTTTCCGCGTAGCGGCATTATTGCTTGAAATGATCTTTCTCTAGCCTGTTTAGCTGAACCACCAGCAGAATCTCCCTCAACAAGGAATAACTCAGTTTCATTTAAATCCTGACTATTACAATCAGAAAGTTTTCCTGGTAATGCTGGTCCTTTAAAAGTTTTCTTTCGTTCTACAATATTAGAAACTTTTGCCCGAGTCTGTGCAGAAATAATTGCAAGCTCAGCAATTTTTTCCCCTTCTTCAGTGTGAGTATTAAGCCAAATACTCAATATATCTTTGGTGGTACTTGAGACAAATGACATGTGATCTTTAGAGTCTAGTCTTTCTTTAGTTTGACCAGCAAACTGAGGATTTTGTAACTTTGAAGAAACTATAAAAATAGCATTATTTATTATGTCATCTGCATTTATTTTTAAGCCTTTAGGTAACAAATTTCTATATTCACAAAATTCTTTTATAGACTCTAAGAGACCTGATTTAAAACCATTGAGGTGAGAACCACCTTGAGCGGTAGGAATTAAATTTACATATGTCTCATCAAGTTTATTTTTAGGTGGTTTTGGTGACCAATTTATAGCAAACTCTAGTTCCTGAGCACTACCTTCTTTTGCGCATATTATTGAATCTTCTAATACAAGCTCTGCACCCTCCGATGATTCACTAAGATAACTTTTTAAGCCATCTTCAAAGTACCATTTTTCTTTATCATTAGGTTTTTTTTCATTAATAAATTCAATGGTTAAGCCTGGGCAAAGCACTGCTTTTGCCTTGAGTAAGTGTTTTAAGGTTTTAACTTGTACATTAATATCTTCGAAATATTCTGGATTAGGCTTAAAGGTTATTGAAGTTCCAGTGTTTCTTAAGCCAACATCTCCAATTTTCTTGAGCTCACTGACCTTATCGCCGTTACTAAAATCTATTTGAAATTCTTGGGAGTCTCTTTTTACTTTGACCTCTAATGCTTCAGATAGAGCATTTACAACAGATACTCCAACTCCATGCAGTCCGCCAGAAAAATTATAATCGTCACCTGAAAATTTTGCTCCAGCATGAAGCTTGCACAAAATTAACTCAACACCAGTAACTTTGTGCTCGGGGTGAATATCGACCGGCATTCCTCTTCCATTATCTGAGACTTTGATGTTGCCATCCTTGAGGAGTGATATTTTTATATTTGAACAATGACCAGATAAGGCTTCATCAACTGAATTATCTAAAACTTCTTGTATTAAATGGTTGGGGTTGGATGTATCTGTGTACATCCCAGGTCTTTTTTTTACAGGATCTAAACCTGATAAAACCTCGATTGCTTCTGCATCATATGAATTTTTTGCCAATTTTAAGATGCCTTATTAATGATTGAACTTATGAAAGATATTCTACTCTAAGAAATATTAAAAAAATTATAAAATATAAAAAATTTGTAAATGTTTACACTGTAAACATTAATATTGAGTTAAAATAACAACATGAACAAAATTTCAAAATCATTATTCATATTAATTTTTTCAACTTCTAGCCTTTTAGCAGAAAACTTATTAGATATTTATAATGAGGCTTTAAAAAATGATCCAACCTTTAAAGCTGCAGAATATTCATATCTTGCAGACAAAGAATTAGTTGTTCAAGGTAGAGCTGCTCTCTTACCAAGCCTAACTTTGAGTGGTTCAACTAATTGGAATGAGTATTATCAAGATAAACAGCTTCAACAAGAATATAACTCATTCTCGAGCTCAGCAAGATTAACACAGCCTTTGTTCAGGTTGGATTCTTGGTTTCAGTTTAAACAATCTAAATCATTAACAAATGCTGCTGAAGCTGAGTTTGCATATGAACAGCAAAATCTTTTAGTTCGAACTGCAGAACTTTATTTTGGGGTATTAAGAGCTATAGATAATCTAAATGCAGCCATGTCAGAAGAAAAGGCAATAAAAAAACAGCTTGATCAAGCGCAACAAAGATATGAGGTTGGTCTTTCTGCAATAACTGGTGTGCAAGAAGCTCAACTGGCATATGACTTAAGTAAAGCATCTAGAATTAATGCAGAAGGAAGTTTATTTTCTGCAAGAGAGGCATTAAACGCATTAATAGGTAGAGAAATATTTAGTCTTGATGAATTGGGTGAGGGTTTATTAATTGAAAGTCCTGCGCCAAGCTCAAAAGAAGAATGGGTAGATATAGCATTAGAAAATAATTACCAACTTAAAGCTGCGTATTTAAGAAAAGATGCAGCTAAAAGCAATGCTAGAAATGCTGCTTCTAATCATTTGCCTAAAATTGATATTGTTGGGTCTAAATCTGAGTCTGAAACAAATCAATTTAATTATGAGGGTATCAACTTGAATGGCCAGGGCATTCCCGTTCCTGAAATAACAGGTAGAAGAAATTTTGCTATTCAGTTTAGTATGCCAATTTTTCAAAGCGGAGCTGTCAGCTCAAGAAGAAAGCAGGCTTACGCACAATATGAAAGAACTAATGAGAACACTTTATTTACTCAAAGAAAAATCATACAAGACGTTCGATCTGGATACTCTAGAGTTGTTACCCTGGTTGCCAATGTAACTGCTCAAAAACAAGCTGTAATCTCAGCAACTAGTGCACTTGAAGCTACTCAAGTCGGTTACAAGGTCGGAACAAGAAATGTTGTAGATCTTTTGCAAGCAGAAAAAAATCTCTATAGCGCTGAAAAAAATCTTGCTAATGCTAAGTATGATTATATTCTTGCTAATCTTAGATTAGATTTAGCCGCAGGAACTATTACTCCTGGAGACCTTGTTTCAATCAATAATCTTCTAAATTAATTAAATGCCAGAATTACCGGAGGTTGAAACAACCCTCAGGGCAATAAAGAAATTTCAAGGTCAAAGTCTAACCAGCATTAAAGTTCACAATAGAAACTTAAGATGGGCTGTTGCCAAAGGTCTTGAAAAAAATTCAAGAAATCAAAAATTAATTAATCTTCATAGAAGAGCCAAATACATAATCTTTGAACTAGAAAATACTTTTCTATTACTTCATTTGGGAATGTCAGGAAGTTTGAGAATCTTAAAAAGTGAAGACAACTATTTTCTAAAACATGACCACATTGAATTTATCTTTGATAATGAAAAGATTATTTACAATGATCCAAGAAGATTTGGTTCGCTTCATATGACAAAAGATATTAATAATCACAAATTAATATCTCAGCTTGGCCCAGAACCTCTTTCTGAAAATTTTAATGGAGAATATCTTTTAGACTGCTGTAAAAGTTCAAAAACTAATATTAAAACACTCATAATGAACCAAAAAAATGTTGTTGGCATTGGCAACATATATGCGTCAGAGTCTCTTTATCTCTCAAAAGTAAATCCACTAAAAGAATCACATAAATTAAATATTGAAGAATGTAAAAGAATTGTAAGTTCGGCAAAAAAAGTTCTGAGTGAGGCAATTAAGGTAGGAGGAACTACCCTAAAAGATTTTTACTCAGCTGATGGCAGTCCAGGATATTTCAAAATTAGATTAAATGTTTATGGGCGAAACGGTCAAAAATGTAAAAATTGTGAAGAAGAAATATTAAAAGTTGCTATTAATCAAAGAGCTACGTTCTATTGTCCCAACTGCCAGTCTTAAGTTTGTAGTTTTGCTTTTAATGCCTGTTCAACTTTTGGATGAACAAATTTAGAAATATCGCCCTTTAGATCAGAAATTTCTTTTATCAAGCTTGAAGAAACATAGATTAAGCTTTCTTTAGGTGTTAAAAATATACTTTCTATGTCAGGAGCTAATGATCTATTCATGGTTGCTAATTGAAACTCGTATTCAAAATCTGATACTGCTCTTAATCCTCTAATAATTGCACATGCATCGTAGTCTTTAGCTAAATCAACAGTTAATTTTCTAGGAAAGCCAACAACTTCAACTTTGTTGTTATCTTCGTATATAGATGAGGCAAGATTAATTCTATCTTCTAATGAAAACATAGGATTTTTCGATTCACTTTTAGCAATTGCAACAACCACCTTATCAAAAAGTCCACAACCTCTTTCAATAATATCCATATGACCATATGTTATAGGGTCAAAAGAACCTGGATAAATAGCAACTCTCATATGCGAATGATACTAAACATTAATATTTAAGCAATATTTTAGGATTAATACTAAATTAATAAGAAAATCAAGTTATCTTAAAAAATATATTTTTAAAATTTGATACATATAAAATTTTTAGCTATTATCTTAAGTTCATACTAACGGGGGAGTAATTTATTTACTCTAAATAAAAGGAGTTTAATATGAAATATTTATTAATCTTAGGTAGTGTTATTGCGCTTCCATCTTTTGCTGCTGGCGGTGGCGATCTTGATGCTAGTGACTATACAGGTGTTTCATTCTGGTTAGTTACTGCTGCATTATTAGCCTCAACTGTTTTCTTCTTTATTGAAAGAGACAGAGTTGCTGCAAAATGGAAAACATCGTTAACAGTATCTGGTCTTGTTACTGGTATTGCTTTTTGGCACTACTTGTATATGAGAGGAGTCTGGGTAGAGACTGGTGAATCACCAACTGTATTCAGATATATTGACTGGTTACTAACAGTACCTTTATTAATATGTGAATTCTACTTAATACTTGCTGCTGCAACCAATGTTGCAGGTTCTTTATTTAAGAAACTATTAATTGGTTCTCTTGTAATGCTTGTATTCGGATATATGGGCGAAGCTGGAATAATGGCAGCTATGCCTGCTTTCATTGTTGGAATGTTAGCTTGGATTTACATGATCTATGAGCTATGGGCTGGTGAAGGTAAGTCTGCATGCAATACAGCAAGTCCTGCGGTTCAATCTGCATACAACACAATGATGTGGATTATTATAGTTGGTTGGGCAATTTACCCACTTGGATATGCTTCAGGCTACCTAGTAGGTGATGGATCATCAGCTATGAATCTAAACTTAATATATAACCTTGCTGACTTTGTTAACAAGATTCTATTTGGTTTAATCATTTGGAATGTTGCTGTTAAAGAATCAAGCGCTTAAGTTTAAATATTAATTAACAAAACCCGGTTTATACCGGGTTTTTTTATAGCAAGCATTTAAAAGTCTAGGGTGAAATGATTTCACCGTCATAAGCTATTAGATTTCCCGAATCTTCAATAGTTACTTTTTCAATAACGCCTAACAGAAGTTCCATGCTTTGCTCAGGGGAAAATAACTTACCTTTAGCTACATTCTTTTTAAAAGGCTCGCTGAGATTACTATCCACTGTTCCTGGTTGTAATCCTAATACCACTGCTTTAGGATTTGTTCTTTTTAATTCAATGCTAAAGTTTTTAATTATTTGATTAAGTGCTGTTTTGCTTGCCCTATATGAATACCAGCCACCAAGTTTATTATCAGAAATACTACCCACTCTTGCACTCAAAAAAGCTAAGACAGACTTAGTATCTTTTCTTAGTAAAGGTATGAAATATCTTCCAATTAATGCAGGTCCAATGGTATTTACAGCCATAACTTTTGCCATAGTTGAATAGTTTATTTCTCTAATACTTTTTTCTGGTCCAAAATTTTCAGAATGAAGAATTCCTGTAGCAACAATAATGGTATCAATTGGATAATCTTTTATGTTTTCTGCAGCATCCTCAATACTGGTTTGATTCTCAATATCTAGATCAAAACTTTTTATTTTTCTGTTTTCAAATCTTATTTTCTTTCTTGAAAATGCAAATACATTTTCTACTGATTCATCTTTTGAATAATAGTTAACGAAGGCTTTTCCAATGGCGCCTCTTGCACCTACTACAGCTATATTTCTTTTAATTGTCATAATAAATATTAAATATTTAGTTTTTCTTTTTTGAATGCTTGTTGATAAAAAATAAATATACCACTGTTATTGATATAGCTTTAAAATTTTTGCATAGAATTTAATGAGGAAAAATATGGGATTTGAGATAAGTGATAAGGCAAAACAAATTAATGAGAGACTCGAAGCTTTTATGGGAGAACATATTTATCCTCGTGAAAGAGACTATGATGAGTTTACAAGCAATCAAGACAACCTCTGGCAATACCCTGATTGGTATGAAGATCTAAAAAAAGAAGCAAAAAAACAAGAACTATGGAATTTATTTTTACCAAAAGAATATGCTCCATGGAGTCCTGGCTTAACAAATTTAGAAATTGCAGGGCTTTTTGAAACAATGTCTAAGTCTGCATGGGCACAACAAATCTTTAATTGTAATGCTCCTGATAGAGGCAATATGGAAGTATTGGCAAAATACGGAACTCCTGAACAACAAAAAGAATGGCTTGAGCCACTATTAGCCGGTGAAATTCGATCGGCATATGCGATGACTGAACCAGATGTTGCATCATCAGATGCAACAAATATGGAACTAGAGATTAGACGTGATGGCGATGAATATGTTTTGAATGGTAAAAAATGGTGGACAACTGGAGTTATTACTCCTAAATGTAAATTCATGTTAGTAATGGGTAAATCGAATCCAGAAAATTCTAGACACACACAGCACTCAACAATAATTGTTCCAACAGATGCAAAAGGCTTTGAAATTATAAGACCCTTGAGAGCGTTCGGTGAGTACCATTCTCCAGGTGGTGAAGGTGATGTTATTTTTAAAAATGTCCGAGTGCCTGTTACTAATCTTATACTTGGAGAAGGAAGAGGGTTTGAGATTGCTCAAGGTAGGCTTGGTCCCGGTAGGTTTCAATATGCCATGATGTTTGTCGGTATGGCCCAAAGATCGTTAGAGCTAATGTGTGAAAGAGCGCAAAGCAGAGTTGCTTTTGGAGAAGCGCTTATAAAAAAAACAAGTGTACAGCATGAGATTGCAAAAAGTAGATGTGATATTGAGCAATGCCGTCTATTAGTTTTAGCTGCTGCTGAAAAAATGGATAAATACGGTATTGATGCTGCAAGAGATTACATCTCAATGCTAAAAATTGTGGCTCCAAAGATGTGTGAAGATGTTTCAAGTAGAGCTATTCAAATTTTTGGAGGTATGGGAGTTAGTCAAGATACGCCACTGGCTCACATTTTTACCACAAGTAGATTTTGTAGAATTGCTGATGGGCCAGATGAGGTTCATATGTCGCAACTTGCAAAACTAACAATACGATCTCTTTCAGGAAACTAATATTTTAAAAATGAAAAAGGGAGTCTGAGACTCCCTTTATATTGAAATTCCAGTCCTTAAGGGGATGACTAGAAATTATATTTAATGCTAAAACCTTGGGTTTTAGGTGCCATTAAAAAGACAGCAAAGTTATCACCCAATAATGGATTAGGCGCAGTTACGAGTCTTTCAAAAAATTCATCTGTCTTATTTTTAGCCCAATATGCAACTTCTAAATTTTCATTAGACCAAGCTATTTTTACATTTAAGTTTCTTCTATCTCTCTTTTCCTTATATGATGCTGGAAGAGGATCCATGGCTGGTGATGTTGAATAATTAGATGTTACTTCCATTTCATCATCATAAGAATAATCTATTCTTGAATGAATTTTGCCATTATAAAGCGGAGTAAAATGAGATAGTCCGACATTGTATGCCATTTTTGGGGTTAGCCTAATAGCAGCATTAGTTGAGATGTCTGCGTCGTCGTCGTCAAGTTTCATGTAACCAAGATTTGCGACTAGGTTTGGTGTAATTTTAGTAACTACATTTAAATCTATACCAAGTCTTTTTGCAGGTATAGAGGAGTTATATACAACTGTGCCTGTTCCAGAATCAAGCTGCTTAACACCTTGTAAATTTTCTGTTTCCATATTAAAAATAGTTGCATTAACTTGCGTTTTACCATTATTAATAATCGACTTTATACCAACCTCAAAATTGGTTGATTCTTCATCTTTATACTCTCTTGCGTAGCCAAGAGCTTCATCTTCGCCGGTTGCATTAAAGCCGCCAGACTTAAATCCTGTAGAATAAGAAGCATATACCATAATATCCTCTTCAAGGTCTTTTTGTAATGACATGCTGTATGTTGTCGAAGTAGTATTTCTAGTGAATGTATCGTCAACATTATTCAAAAAGCCATTAAATCTCCATTGTGCAGCTGTCAGTTGTCTTGGTACAGCATCTCCTTCTTCAACACCTGGAATCATTGCAGCTAGTGTGGCCGGAGCTGCCATAGTACCAAGTAAAAATGTTTGAGCGTAAAGATCTGCATCCTTGGTCTCATCAGCATATCTAATACCCAAATTGAATCTCAATGTATCACTTAAATGATTGGTAGCTGTTCCGAATAATGCAGACATTGATCCGTTCCATAACATATCTTGTTCAATTCGATCGCCACTTTTAGCAACCATACCAAGACCTACAAGACCTATTTTTGCTTCAGTTAAAGCAGCAAGTTGAGCCATTTGTTCAGCAGGTAAAGTTGCATTAGGATTTTGTGTTGTTTGACGAAGATTTGTTAATGCAGCAGTTAAATTCACTAAAGCTGCTCCCTGAGGTGAAGCATTAAAATTTGCAAGCATTTGAGCAGTCGTTGCATCCCAATCATCACCCACTAGAACAGAATTATTACCATATTCACGTAAATCACTTTCATAGTTGTAAAAACCTAAAAGATATTCCCAGCTTCCTATCATATTTGATGCAAATCTTATTTCTTGTGATATTGATGAGGCTTCATGAAATCTATCAGAGCTAAGAAGGTCAATTCCAGAAAAATCTACATCAGTACCTTTGGACATATCATATTCGTTTTGTGCAAGAATAATTGTTAGAATCCCGTTATCCCTTTCAGAGTCAATTTTTATACTAGTAAGAGAAGTATCTAATGTGAATGCAGGTCTGTCATTTCCAGAGAAAATAAAATCATTTGTATTGCCACCTAGTGCTAATTTCCTACCAGTTGCCTGAGAGCCTGCTAAAAATATAGGAGCATTTTGAAAAGAATCAGCTGCACAACAATTAGCATTTTTTGTAAGATCTGTATGAGTAAATACTAACGATGTTTGATCAGTAGGATTCAGATAAAGTTTTAAAGAATATGTTTTATCATCAGCAT
>VMBT01000284.1_pt1 | contig 34321 bp, 32 predicted proteins | sample 4404301 | NCBI WGS metagenome assembly VMBT01 (sample SAMN12238535, study PRJNA552566) | marine metagenome | isolation source: Coastal seawater | place: USA: coastal Georgia, Sapelo Island | collected 2008-08/2009-08
AGCCTGTTGGGACGAGGATGATGACATGTTGGTCCGCGCTCCCGGACTTGAACCGGGGACCCCCTGATGGCTGCCTACAACCAATGTGTTTCCAGTCTACAGTCAGGTGCTCTAGCCAACTGAGCTAAGCGCGGTACGGTCTGTTCGGGCGACCTCTTGTTTATCTCGCTTTCCGGAGGCTTTCCGGCCAAACATCTAGACTCCGATAATCGCATTCTCGACCTTGTATTCGCCCTCAAGGGTTAAGAAGGCTAGAAATTGCACTGCGATGACGTAGGGCGTCAAGCCCTTGGGATGCACAGGGGGCATAGTATGGTGGACAACGCTTCAACTGGTTTTGGTGGAGCCGCTACTGCGAATGCTGCGGATAGGATTCCAACAGCCTTGACAGACCGCGAATTGGAGTCGTTTGGTCCGCCAGATCCTCGCATATTGGTATGTGGTTGCGGAGGTTCTGGAAACAATACCATGAATCGAATTACTCACATCGGAGTTGAGGGCGCGATAACCGTCGCAATCAACACCGATAAACAACATCTAGATCACACTCGAGCCCAACAAAAGTTGCTTGTTGGCCGACACATTACTCGTGGACTTGGTGCTGGTGGCGACCCAATAACTGGACGAAGATGTGCAGAAGCAGGACGAGATGTAATTACACGAATTGTCAACGGTGCCGATTTGGTATTCGTAACCGCTGGACTTGGAGGAGGGACCGGTACTGGTATCGCTCCAATCGTTGCGGAGGAAGCAAAGCGTTCGGGTGCTCTTGTTGTTGCAATTGTTACCACTCCATTTTCAGTCGAGCGCCGGATGAGAATGCAAAGAGCGCTTGAGGGACTCGATTTACTACGAAAGGCAGCAGATGCAGTTCTAGTTCTAGACAACAATAGATTGTTGCATTATGTTCCAAATCTTCCTCTTGACGAAGCCTTCTCAATCATGGACCAATTGATTGCAGAAATAGTCAAGGGAATTGTCGAGACAATTACTCTTCCAAGTCTAATCAACCTAGACTTTGCTGACGTTAGAGCCATCATGAAGAATGGTGGAGTCACTATGATGCTCTATGGAGAGAGTGAACAAGGGCCGGAGGACGTTGTCCATGAAGCTTTGAATCACCCATTACTCGACATCGAAATCGATGGTGCTACTGGAGCGTTGATTCATGTCACAGGTGGGCCTTACATGACTCTAGAACAGGCAAACCAAGTTTGTGACTTGATGACTGCGAGGCTATCTCCCGATGCGAATGTGATTTTTGGTGCGCGCCAGGACCCAGCATTTGGTGACACAATCAAGGTCATGTCAATCATTACCGGAGTTGCTTCGGAGCGACTCGATCGGGAGATGATGAGCGCTGATTCTTTGGGTGATGCTCTGAATATCGCTAGACATGGGGGAAATCGTGATGGTGGAAACCTACAGCGATTTGATTGATGATTTAGTCGTCTAAATCCCATCAGATTTGAGAATATCAAATCGGGAAAAGCCTCAAACCGGACACACTGAGACGGCGGGTCATGATGACTGGTCGTAGATTGCAGGCTTTGTGCCTCGTTCTCGTAATGTTGAGCAGTAGTGTGGCCGCACCAGCAAGCGCCCAAACCCCCGACCCGAAACAACCGTCCGTGGACAACCCTCACATGCATTTCTGGGGAACTAGTCAAATGGACCAATGTTGGACTCATTTCGACGAAGAAGGAAATGATGGTTCGGCCCAAGATGGATACGGAGAGAAAGAATTTACAGGTAATGGAGAACAGGTAGATGTCGACTTTACCTGCCGAATTCAATCAGGTGAGACATTCAAGAATAACATGTATCTTGATGCTAATTCTTCGATAGTTATCGAACTAGAGTTCCAAATACAACACACTGACTGTAGCGATACCCAAGAATGTCAAGACCTAACATTGACTCTGTTTAAGGGAACAACTCCAGTTGCTATGGACTCATTTCCTCAAATTGGAGGCAGTGATGCAGATGAAAATCTTCGATGGGAAATTCCAGTCGCAGAAAACATGACATCGTGGAATAAATCAGGAGAAGAGCCGGCTATACAAATAGAATTTTCTAAACCAGGTTATTCCGATCCATTTACTGGCTGTTTTGCAGTCTTGTGTGGGGGTTGGTTTAGATTCTACTACTCAGATTATTCTAATGATACTGTCGTCCAGGCATTATTCCCTGTCGTTAATTTGACTGACGAAGGACCTCGAGATGGCGATGGCGGTCTTGGTGGCGCAGTTGGAGATAGCCTTCCAGGATTCGGACTAGCAGCAGGCCTTGGCGCACTAGCAATGGCTGCAATTGCAAGTTCACGACGTGAAGAATAATCTTCACAAATCATCCATTGCTACCGTAGATTCCTCACCAGAATCTAGGTTCTTGATGCGAACTTTACCTTCTGCCCATTCATCCGGCATTACCATGACTAAGCGTGTAGTACCACATCGTTCTGCATGCTTGAATACCCACTTCATCTTCTTATCTTCGAGAACAAGATCGACAGTTCGACCGGCAGAGCGTAGTTTCGCGGCAACCTGCATGGCTGCTCCACGAAGTTCTGTACCCATACCGAATACAACATCATCTACTCCATTAGATAATTCAGGGAGTAATCCTTTGTCGGCGAGAAGCTCCATGACCACCATATCACCGAAGCCAAAACCCGTAGCCGGCAAATCATTCCCGCCCAAGGTTCCGATGAGTTTGTCATAGCGTCCGCCTCCACAAATTGCACGTAGGTTTCCTGCTCTATCGTGAGCCTCAAACACAGGGCCTGTGTAGTAAGCGAGACCCCGTACTACCGAAGCATCGAATGATACCCAATCCGAAATTCCGTAGGATTCACACAAAGAGAATAAGGATTGCAACTCAATTAATGCCTCACTATCAGAGTTAAGAGCGGAAGAAAGGGAGTCCAAGTCTGTTATTCCAAGTACAGATAGTATGGTCGTAATTGATTCAGAAGATAGCCCTAAATCGCTTAACTGCGCCTGTATTACATCTTCTGGCAACTTATCCATTTTATCGACGATAACACATGTTTGTGCAAAAATCTCTCCTTCTATGGCAAGAGATCCTAGAACTTCTTCTAGCACTTTACGACTACTAATTCGGATGACTAAATCTTCTGATTTGAGGCCGACGGAATGGAAAAATTGGACAAGAACCGAAAGCAATTCTGCATCGGCCTCTACTCCATTCATCCCCCATATGTCGACATTCCATTGGTAATGTTCGCGACCCCTGCCTCTCTGAGTTCTTTCATATCTCCAGCATTGTGGTATTGAATACCACTTGATTGGTAGCGCTAGTCCACCTGCTCTAGCCATTACCATTCGGGCTAAGGAAGGAGTCATTTCCGGCCGGAGAGCAACTCTTCTTCCACCCTTATCTTCGAAATTGTATAGTTGTCCTACAATCTCTTCTCCGGCCTTCCGAGTGTACAACTCTTCGCTCTCTAGAACCGGAGCATCATACTCCTCAAATCCGTGAGAGCGAGCGGCTGAGTGGAAGCGCTCAAAGAGCCAATTTCGAAGCCGCATATCATCGGGATAGAAATCCCGAGTGCCTCGAACCCCCTGAGTCATATCCCTCAGGGGCCATCATCCATTCTTCAAGCCCTACGGCTCTCACGGAAGGTTTCGAGCCGTTCCGTACGGCTCACGCGGCCATCCGATAACGGAAATGCATAGATTCGCAAACTTAGGAAAGAGAGGAAACCGAATGCGGTAGTATTGGCCGCCCAAACCAACCAGTGATTGTATCCCAAAGTATCAGCAAAGTAGGCTTGACTGAAGGTCGAAATAGCAAGAAAGACACTGTAGATTAGGACCATTATCATTAGACTTCGCTTGTAATCGGAAGCAGATTCGAAAGTCAACCATCGGTGAAGGAAGTGAGATTGTATAGTACTGAGTAAGTATGCCAAAGCCCAAGCGCTACCAGCTCTGTATGTTGAATGTAGATTTACGTCATACAAAACCCAGTAAATTGCGAAGAATATTGCTACGTTTATGCAGCCAACTGCACAATAGTAGAGATATTCACCTATCAGCTTGGACCAAGGGTAGTCCTCACTAACTAGCAAACGATTCCCTCACGCAAGTTCGGCCTCAATGCTCGAACCGGTATGTGGTCTAGTCTCACCATAGTCATCAACGAATGATTCCGGTAGGGCTTCTCCTACCTCTACAATGAACGGGTCATCACCGCCAGGTAAGGTATCGATTGGGACTTCTGCACCCTCTGGAACGTTCCTGTAAAGTGGTCTTGGTTCCAGTGTGAAATTGCCTGATAGCACAGCCAATGGCCAAGGATTACCTGTAGTTGGAACAATTCGATTGATTATGATAAATCTGTTTAGTCCGATGAATAAGCCAGCAGTTACTCCCCAGAATAGCAAGATAATGGATATTCCATTTGCGTTTGTTGGATCCCATGGATTGTCTACATTTGCTAACATATCTGCAAAGTATGAAAGAATCAAGACGCTGAACATTATTGGGAATCCAAGATACATGATGTAATCCCACCACTTTCCAATCCACCAATCATTATCTCCTGTATTGATGAAATCATCTCGGAAAGAAGATACACCATTGTCTAGGTAATCTTGGAGAGAGAAGCCAGTGATATCATTCTCCTCTTGCCATACACGATAGCGATTCCAGCCGTACTTCCATATTGAGTAAGCGATGAAAAGACCGCTGAACATTAGGCCATATCCCCAAATGTGGTCTTGTACCTCTAGGAATTGAGGGAAAGCAACACCAGTTGAATCGTCGACTAGAATCCATGTTGCAGCGCTTGGTAATCCAAAGAAGAATATTGCAAGACTGGTGAATCCAACCGCTTGAGGTCTCTCGATGCCGTGATCGACGAAGTTTCTAACACAAAGCTCGACTGTTGAGATCATCGAGGTTAGAGCAGCGAAAGACAACGCTAGGAAGAACATTGTAACCATTGCTAACTGTACCACAGGCCCACCGGGAGCCTGTGCAAAGACTTCTGGAAGCACTAGGAAGGTGATTGCACTGCTTCCACCACTAACCGCAGCCAGTGGGTCATCGACTACTGCAAATACTGCCATCATCACAGTTAGACCTGCGATGATTGAGATGCTATTGTTGGCTAGACACATGGTAGCAGCATTGAGAGTTGTATCTTCGTCCTTTCTCATGTAAACAGAGTAGGTAATTGCCATACCCATTCCAGCCGAACATGACCAAGCGGACTGAGAGAGTCCGTTAATCCAAGTTTCTGGCTGAGCTAGATATTCTGGCTGAATACTAAACATGTAGACAAAACCATCCAAGCTGCCATCTTCTAGGTCCATTACAAAAGATAGGAATAATGCAGCAAATAGTAGGACGAAGAGAGATATCATCAGACTGACGTTGACCTTTTCGATAGCCTTCGCACCTTTCCAAATCGCTAGCATGGTTATTGCTACTGCGATTGATTGGAAGAATACAACTTCCATAGGATTCTGCAGGAATGAATTCCACACCTCAACTGTATCTACCTCAGACCCCAATCCTCCTCGGATTGCTGTCTGGAAGTAATTGATGCACCAGCCTGTTACGACTGCATAATAGAATCCAATAGCGGTTGAAATCCAGGCTGTCCATAGACCCATCCAAGCGAAGCGCTTACCAGCAAAAATTCGGAATGTTCCAACAGTTCCAGTTCGGCTCCTCTTTCCTAAAGCGAATTCAGCAATAATCAGTGGAACTGACCAAAGGAATAGGAAAATCAACCAAGGAACTAGGAAAGAGCCTCCGCCATTAGCGCCGACCATTCTTGGGAAACGCCAGATATTCCCTGTACCAATTGCTGCACCTATGGTCGCGAAAATCAGACCTAAGCGACCACTAAACTCGTCAGAGCCACCTTCCGCCATCAGACATCCTCCTCTTCGATAAGGTGGCTCTGATCATCTGGTAGTCCAATCACTCCGCCTTCTTCATCAAACATTGCCCGCAGGGTAAATCCAAGTCCACCCCATACCATAGTTGCGATAAAGGCGAACATTAGCAATGCCATGATTCCTGAGCCAAATGGTGCTCGGTATGGAATTGATAATTCGTAATAATTCGCCGTTTCTGCGGCTGGATAAGTGAATGGGAATGCACCATTTGTAGTTCCTAATTTTGCCTTGTATTGTATTTTACCAACCGAAGTGTCTGGTAGAGGAACATGAGCTACTATTCTACTTCCATTACTTCCATCCAGTAGAATACAACTTTCTTCTTCTTCCATAAAAGGAGACTTACTCCAGCTGACTGATACCCACTCGGTTGGCCCAAAGTCATCCTGTTGGCGAGTTGGCTCTACCAATCTCCACATCAAGTGTGTACGGTTGATATCCGAGGTGAATGGGAAGGTTGAGTCGAGACACATACCAATTGGGATATCTCCTCTAGAAGGAACGATTACTTCGCTGGGAGGGTCTACCCATTGAGTGCCGGTAGTGTTCTCAATCCCCACAATTGCTCTGTAGCGAGGGTCGTCTGCGATTTCAATCATGTACCATGGAACTCCTACATTTCGAACTGCTATGTGGGCAATATCCTCAGGATATTCGTGGAATGCAATTCCAACTTCCATAGTGTAGCAGTAGGAATTGTGTACACCATAATGCCAATCGCAGAAGTCCCCAGTTGTGGGATATAGGTCAGAAGATTGCATAGGCGCGTATGCTGTCATGTCACCCATAACATATCCATGATATTCGAGATAGTCTTGATCAGGGTTATCACAATTTGAGCAATGACCCCAAGGCCATAATACCAACTCGGAGAATGAGTGCCAAGTCAGAGTCGCCTTGAACTCAGATGCACCATCTCCGTCATCATCATTCATCTCAGTTAAGTCCTGAATAAATTTAGTTTCAGGTTCACTGTTGCCACCTAGCCAATCCTCGTCGATTTGTCCATCAGCATCATCATCACTTCCGTCAACATGATCTTCGTTGATGAGACCATCTCCGTCATTATCTTCGTAATTGACAGGCCCGTTGTAAACATCATTATTCGGACCTGAGGAGTAACAGGCACCAGGAAATAGAGGGCCTGTGGCTCCGAGTGGAGCGCCCCATTCATACTGGTAATTTCGATTCAAATCTACTCCATCGCAAGATGGATCGACCTCCTCATCGATATCTGGAATGGGTGTCACTCCAGTTACGGTATTGTCTCGTAGATTCTTTCTCCAACCGCTGCGGTAGCAATTTTCCCAAGCGGTTGGGCCACAGTATTCTTCCATGTCATACCTTACACCATCTGTGTTTAGCATTGGAATCAAGTATATTTCACGGGTATTTACCATGTCAGTTATGAACTGCTCTGAGAAATCTTCGTCAACTCCTAAATCTCCCGGTCCACAAGCGATTCCGTCTCCATTTGAATCCTGAGCAGAAGCATTCAAACTAAGACAATCACCATCATTGTCGATTCCATCCCAGCCATCTTCGTCGATTAGGCCATCGCCGTCATTATCGACACCTGCCATGCCGTAATAGTAGGTCAGTTGTTCAAGGAAATACATTGGAACTTCGAAGGACATCCATTCTCGAGCATGATGATTTCCAACAAGCATGATATCGGGTCTATCGACATAATTTCCATTGTCGCCGTTGTAGTCATTGTATTCCCCACCGCCTACGTTAGCGGTGATTTTCATCCAAGGGCTTGCGTGGTTGTAGTACCACCCCTCATATTCAGTAGAAGCCATTTCGTCTCCTCTAGCATTCACCCCGCCGAGAAGTCCTTCGTGGAATTCTAGGAAATACGGATTTCGATCTGCTAGGAATTGCATCCTTTCCTTCAATGAGAAATAATCATGGTAAGATCGGAATTGCAATTTGTCATCTGATTCATCAGCCCAAGGAAAAATTTGGTTGACATAATCGTCCGACCATATGTCCTCTGGAGCGAGACCAGATTCTGCCTCCTGGGCAGAGACAGGAGCCACCATTGCAATAGGAGCCGCAACAGAAAGTAACAACGGCAATATTAGGGCGATAGCAGGTATTCTGCGGGCTCGATAAACCTCTTCTGAGGCTGATGATGAATTGCTGGTCGCCATGGTAACAGTCCGTCGACATCGGGGTTGGTATTCAACGTCTCGCAACCCGGTCCATAGGACCGACGGGGGATTTATGTGGGGTTGGTCGACGGCGAAACCATGCAAGATGGCGAGGAGAACACCGCTGAGGGCACCGGATTCACGGCAGACATGCTAAATGATTTCATGGCTGGAGAGGATATTTTTCTAGGATTTTCAGGTGGAACACTCGGCGTAGTAATCGGACTAATCGTAATCTCTGTAATCGGTGGAATTATCTCGAGAAGATTTCTTTTTCCGAGGATCATGGATTTAATTTCAAAATCTGAAAGAATTGACGGCAAAACATTGCTTGCTCCAAAATCACTTGGTTGGATGATGGGATTCCTAATCTTTTCAGAAATGATGTCTTGGTTGCAGAACAACTCACAACCAGTTTGGAATGCTTCAATCGCAGACAATGCAATTGACTGGTCCTTCACGTTCTTCCTTCTCGGAATGTTACTTGCAGCATATCGTTTAGTGGATTACTTGGACGCATTTATTGTAGTCGAAGGAGAAGAAAATGCAGCTAGCAGACGTTCACTTGCGAGTGTTGCTGAATCGGTTGGTCATCTGGTTGTTGCACTTCTTGCAGCTTTCGTTGTTGCCGGTCTTTTCGGTCTAAATTTGAATGGATTAATTGCTGGTTTAGGTATCACTGGTCTCGCACTAGCATTGGCTGCTAGAGACAGTGTGGCAAACATCTTCGGAGCTATTTCGATAATTATCGACCAACCATTCAATGTTGGAGATTGGATTCTAGTTGATGATATTGAGGGCGAAGTGGTGCAGATCGGTCTTCGCACGACATTAATCAGATCTTCAGCAGACACTCTGATAACAATTCCAAATTCAAATTTAGTAAATTCACCAGTTGAGAATTTTAGCCAAAGAAGATTCAGGAGAATCCAGCCAAAATTTGAGTTTGAAGCAGATTCAGATCCGACTTCTCTGAAGGATTTTTGTGACAAATTATTGGCTAAGGTCAAGGACGATCCAAGGGCGGTCAAGGATGATGATTCTTGGGTGAAGGTGAACGCATTTGGTCCTTCAAAGGTAACAGTATCTTGCAACTTCTATTCCGTTCAATCATCCTCTTCTCAACGAGAAATGACTGAGGATCTGCTACTACTTGCTAAGGAAATTGCAAAAGATTGCAGCCTAACATTCCATGAACCGCGCCTACGTCGCTGAGTTAGAGGAGCACTCTTCATGACAAGACTCGTTCTAATTAGGCACGGCCAATCAGTATGGAATGCAACTAATCGATTCACTGGCTGGACCGATGTTGAACTATCAGAAAAAGGAGAAGACGAGGCTGCAACCGCTGGTGAACAATTAGCCGATGTGCGTTTTGATGTTGTTCATACTAGTGCATTAATCCGTGCTCAAAGGACTGCTGAGATTGTTATGAGTAAAAATCGAGTATCGGGAGAAATTCCAACCAAACAAGATGAGCGACTCAATGAGAGGCACTACGGTGATCTGCAAGGACTCAATAAAGCCGAAACAGCAGAAATTCATGGAGCCGAACAAGTCCACATCTGGAGGCGTTCTTTTGACGTTCCTCCTCCAGGTGGCGAATCATTGGAAATGACTGCTGAGAGAACAATCCCCTATTTTGTCGAGGAAATTATTCCTGATCTTAACTCGGGAATGAATGTCCTCGTAGCCGCGCATGGTAATTCATTGCGTTCAATTGTAATGCACATCGAGGGAATCTCACCGGAAGAAATAACCAAGCTCGAGATTCCTACTGGAGTTCCAATGTCCTACGAATTTGACAATGGGGAAGTTCGCAGGCTAGAGTAGTCAATGAATTGGTTCCTCAGCAGGTGGTGCTGCCGAGTGATATCGATAACGGACGAATATCGCGATTCCGATCAAAATGATGGGAGTTGATGGGAATACCAGGTCTCCTTCGTTAGCGAATCTAATCCAATTCCCTATACCCATTACCCCTAGGATTCCAGACATTGTCGAAATAGCGGAAAGAATTCGTGAATTGAACAAAGTCTTCTGCAATAGTGGGACTTTCTCGATAATGGTAACTGCAGGTTCCGGTCTCCCAGATTGGTGCGATACAGCCTCTACCACATCAAGCAATGCTTGCTCGTATTCCCAAATTACCACTCCGCCAGTGTGAGCACTAAAGGAACGCTTACTGCACCACTTATCGGGTGCTTTTGATGACCAACCATGAATCAAAGCAGACCTTAAATCGCTTATTTCTAACTCGGTTTTGGATTCCCAATGAAGACGAGATAGGTCATGTAAAAGGCTTGCAAGGTCACGGATTGCTGGAAGATTAAGGTTAGTTTCGATGAGACCATGAGCGAGCCTAGAAGGTCCTAGCCTGATTGTCATCTTTCCTTCATCATCCTCTGAAAACATACTGAAACTAACGTCTCCAAGGCTGAGGGTTGCTGGGGCACCTCTAGTGAAAGGCGCTCTCCAAAGTGCTGAGGTTTTCAGACGCTGTTCGATTTCTGCAAATCTCTCATTCCAGCGTCTCTGATCGGGAGGATTTGTCCATTCTTCTTTTGCTGCTTTATGGTAATCTCCAAGGTTAGCCCCGCAACGATTGATGAGTGCCTTTGCCGACTCCAAGTCATTTCGCTGAAGATGATCCATCAGTACTGAGTTTGCGTCGATAAATGGAGAATCATATCTTCGCAGGATGATTAAATCCTGTTCATCATACTGATACCCTCCACAAGGGATGTTGGAACCTTCGGGAGCAATGCGAGCGCGAGGTCTGAGTTTAGGGCCGCCCCATGGTTGTACTTCAGCCATCCAAGTTCCATCTGCCGCTTCTATAGAGTATACTGGCCCCCTATCGGTGGCCTCTACACGAATACTGCTCACTTCAGCAGGAACTTCTCCCCAGGGTTCCAAATCCTCGGTTGCAGCATTCCAACCTTCAACAGTGGCTAGAGATTCTTCTGGCTCAAGCAGGTTCAACCTGAATCTCATACCTCTCATCAGATGTGCTGTGAAGCCTACAGGGGGCTCTTTGTCGCAATCGACCTCCACCATTGCGGCGGGACGCCATGCGCTGTTGAAGGCTGAATCCGACTGCGACACGACCTACCGAAGTGGAATGAGGGCTTGATGGAATCGGTTGGCAGACTTCTACATTCCAAAGGCTTGATTCGGGGGTCGCTAGACGGTTGACTATGATGGAGGCACCGGTTGAGATGCCGTTAGCCGTTGATATGGACGGCACACTTATTCTGACAGACATGAGTGTGATGAGTGCAAAACGTGTTTTTCTTCGTAAACCATGGACGATATTTTCTACAATATTTCTAGAGTTGACTGGAAAGCGAGCACAATGGAAGAAGGATCTTGCTCGACAACTCAAATTTACTCCTGATGAATTACAATATCACGAAGCATTTGTTGACTGGTTAACCGGTGAAAGTGCAAGAGGTAGGAAACTCATTCTTGCAACTGCATCGGACCGATTGGTGGCGGAGATAATAGCAGCACATGTCGGTTTGTTCGACGATGTAATGGGTTCGGATGGGAAAATCAACCTTAGAGATCACAAGAAGGCTGAAGCTTTGATTGCAAGATATGGAGAAAAAGGATTTGGATACGCCGGAAATAGCGTTCATGACATTCCTGTTTGGAATCATGCAGGACAGGTAATCGTAGTAAATCCTGAGAGAGGTCTATTGGATAAGGTAGGGGATTCTGCAGACCTTGTTTTTGAGTGATTTTTCAAAACTAGATGCGAACCTTTGCCGCCGACGACCTTTAGCGCAGTAGTCATTTGGTTTGGACATGGGAAGAACCCGCAGTGCGTTAGGGCGCAGAATTGATGCCCTTGCACACTGGCTGCTGCGATGGCGAGTTATTGCTGCTCCCGCAAAATGGATTGCAAATTCAAGGATGGCATGGAGCTTCATATCCCGAACAGATAGAATCAGAAGGAATCGACTTCGTGAGAGAGTGATTTCCTCAGGTCCGGAAATGATGCCAAAGCATATCTCGATGATTATGGATGGTAATCGAAGATTCGCATGGAATCATTCGTTACAAACAGAAGCGGGTCACTCTGCTGGGAAGCAGAAATTGAAGGAAGTTATGCGCTGGGTTCTCGACCTAGAGATCCCTTACCTAACCGTCTATGCGTTGTCTACTGAGAACCTCTCCTCTCGAGATGATAGTGAACTCGAGACGCTATTCGATCTCTACGTATCTGGACTGGAAGAAATTTCTCAGGACCCATTGATTCATGATAACAAGGTTCGAGTTCAGGTAGTAGGACGAAAGGAACTACTTCCAGATAGAGTTCGAGATGCCATCAAAAAAGCAGAAGATGCAACCTCTCAGTACAGCGATTTCCTATTCACAGTCTGTCTTGCATATGGAGGTCGAGAGGAAATTGTCGATGCGGTCAAGGAAATCGCCGAGGCCCATGCTTCTGGTACGATTGAACTCGATTCAATCGACCCATCAACCATCTCAAATAGACTCTATACTGCAGATTTACCCGACCCTGATTTAGTAATCAGAACCTCGGGTGAAGAAAGGGTTTCGAATTTCCTTTTGTGGCAGATAGCCTATTCAGAACTATACTTCTCCGATGTACATTGGCCATCATTCGGTCGAAGAGATCTATACGAAGCGATTGAAGATTATCAAATGAGGAAGAGACGCTATGGAAGCTGAAGAGAAAACCAAGCGTTGTCCTACTTGTGGTAGAGACGGATATCACAGTCCATCGGTTACCGTTGATGCCGTGGCGGCACGAGAGACCGAAAATGGACTCGAATTGTTGATGATTGAACGAGGGCCTGATCCTGCAATTTGGGAAGGGAAATGGGCATTTCCAGGGGGGTTTGTTGATTATGGAGAAGACCCAGAAGATGCGGTTCTCCGAGAACTACAGGAGGAAACCGGCATAGAGGGCCAAAATCCCAGAGTTTTGCATGTACTAGGTGCACCGGGTAGAGATCCTCGAAAACACTGTGTGGGTCTATTCTATCTCGTAGATGCAGATATCGATACCGAACCGAAAGGGGCGGACGACGCAGTATCGGCTGCATGGGTACTAATCGACGAGCTGACCAAAGATACCGTCGCCGCTGACCACTTGGATATCGTGGATATGCTAAGGGAATGATGAGGGAATAACCCTATCATCCGAGTTTGACTGGTTTGTGCATGAGTAAGAAGGAACCAATCTATGCAGGCGTAAAACCGATGTTTCCGTACAATCCTTGTATGGTTGTTGGAGACGATATTTGGGTCGCAGGACAAATTGGAATTGACGGTGGTGATTCTATGGCTGAACAGGCCGCCAGCGCATTATCAAAAATCGATGCACTGCTAGGCGAAGCCGGAGCAGATAAAGCAGATTTAGTTATGGTCATGGTGCTGTTAGAAGATATGGCTGAATTTGGCGAATTTAACGAAGTCTATGCGGCTTGGTTGGAAGGTACTATTCTTCCTGCTCGTGCCGCTTATGGTGTTAGGGAATTACCTGCAGGTGCAAAGGTAGAGGTCGTGGCTCGAGCTGTACGGGGTTCTGGCTTAGATTAAGTATCCAATATTCGATTAGTCAGCAGCCATGGCCACGATGGAATGATGAAGGAAAAGTTCTCCGTCTAATCCATGAGTGTGTTCAAGGCCTACGATATTCGTGGGTTGGCCGGTAGCCAACTGGATGCAGAGTTCGCACGAAGGCTGGGGTCTGCTCTAGTTACTCATCTTGATGCGGAATCAATCGCAGTGGCTCGAGATATTCGTGAATCAGGGCCTGAATTACATCAGGCGTTTTTGCAAGGAATAACCGAAGCAGGAGCCGATGTTATCGACCTTGGAATCACCACTACTGGAGTCTTATATCGAGCCACTGTGGACTTGTCTGTTGATGCAGCTGTTGCAATTACTGCAAGCCACAACCCTCCTGAGTATAATGGATTCAAGATTTGTCGAGGGACTTTACCAATGGCTGGAGAAGAATTGCAGGAACTGAAGGCTACTTTCGATGCTGGTGAATTTCACAGCGGGTCAGGAACAATTACCGAGGTGCCAGAGTTTGAAGAACAAGTATTGCAGACCATATTAGAAAATGCAGGAATGCCTCAACGCTCAATCCGAGTCGCAATCGATTGTGGCAATGCTGTGCCTGGTCCATTGACAGTATCTCTAATGCAAAAACTTGGAGTTGACTTAGTACCAATTCATTGTGACTGGGACAATACGTTCCCTAACCACCCGCCTGACCCAACACGGCAGAAGAATATGGTCGATTTATCGAAAGCCGTAGTTGAGAATTATTGCGAATTTGGAATCGGTATGGATGGAGATGGAGACCGAATCGGCGTCGTTGATGAGCAAGGTCGATTCATACACCCAGACCGTTTAATGGCGGTAATTGCGGCTGATGTTTTGGTTGATCGCCGCGATGGAACAGAGGCGGAGCGTACCGTTTTCTTCGATGTAAAGTGCAGTATGGCACTAGAAGAAGCGATACTTGCAAGTGGTGGAGTACCGAAGATGGTGCGTACCGGACACTCATTCATGAAGAGAGAATTGCGAGGTAATCCAGAAGCGGTTATGGCAGGTGAAATGTCAGGACACTTCTTCCTCCATGACAGGTGGCCTGGATTCGATTGTTCACTATACAATGCTGCTCGCTTACTGGAGATTGTTGGACGGGATCCCTCACCCAAGGATGGTGGGATGAGTTTCTCACAGAGATTCGCTAACCTACCTGATTACCCTTCGACAGATGAAACAAAGATCCCGTTAGTTGCTGGAAGAGAAGAAACTATGGAGGCTGTAGAAGGTGCTTTTGCAGATATGCAAAAGTCGACTGTTGACGGAATCAGAGTTCGCTATCCTGATGGTTGGTATCTTTGCAGACCATCGAATACAGAACCGATTTTGGTTATGCGAGCAGAAGGTCGAGATGATTCAGCATTGGCAGCAATCATCGAGGATGTTAATTCCCGAATTGGCCATATGTTAGATTTGACCAAACTGAAATGATTACTCCATTCCACCATCAGATAACATCAGTGGGATTGCAACAATTATTCCACAAATGGCATAGCAGAATATACCGCAAATTCCTTGCGCTGCACCCAGTCCAGCCCCAAATCCAATACCCTCACTATCCATCGCACTACCAGCAATCGACGAAGAAATGATTGAGCCGATCCATGCAACTAAAAATGCTGCAAAAGTTATCCAAATTCCTGTTTTCTTGTATTGAGTGATCTGATAACCACTGAAAACAGCTAGGGCTCCTGCCGATATAGAAGTTAGAATTGTTATCACAAAATACTCTATCGGATAATTTATCTCATTCCCATTCAAATCCGTTGCTCCAATATCCGATAGTAAGGTTAGTGGTGAACCAAGTAGATTGAATGCTCCCCAAATAATCACAAGGATTCCAATTACCTTTGCAGCTGCATTCTTCTGAACTGGAAAATTTTGTCCGGTGTTGACGAATACTCTTCCCGCATCTACTACTGTTGGTTCTGTTGTACCTTCCAGTGTGCCTGAGTTTTGCTCTTCTTCCATATCTAATTCTAATCGCTCAGAACTGATAGGCATTTTGGCGTCATTTCCCTAACGAAACTTTTCTGCAGAATGTTGCAGTGCTTCGATAACAGGCATTCTGTCCCCACAAAGCATCTGCAAACAGGCTCCCCCACCGGTGCTATTGTGTGATACTTTGTCAGCAACTCCTCGCGAATTTACCAAGGCGCTGGTATGACCGCCACCTACAATTGTCATGGCCTGAGTTTCGGTACACATGTTGAGAATCTCAATGGTTCCGAAGGCGAAGGCGGGCTTCTCAAAGTAACTTGCAGGTCCATTCCACAGAATGCAGCCTGCTTGCATCAATATGGGCCTTAATTGCATCAGAGTCTCTACTCCGATATCGTAGATTGGATGTGGAACTGGAAGGTCCTCAACAGTAAGTCCAACTCTTTCTTCATCAATTTCCACAGCCACATCATTTGGAACTAAGAGTAAATCCGAATGATTCTCCACTAGTGTGCTAGCCATTTCCCAAGCGATATCGAAATCATCTCCTAATGTTCCTCGAATAAATTCCTTATTTCCTTCTCCGATGTCAATGCCTTGAGCCCAGAGAATCATATTTCCAACCACCCCAACAAAGGCAATCGTATCGACCACACCTCGATTGATTAGATTCTGAGCTACTCGGAACGAATCGTCAGCCTTTGCCCCGCCGAGGATTGCAACGTATGGCCGTGGCGGGTTTGTAACAGCGGTTTGTAGGGCGCTAATCTCTCGTTGCATCAAGCGCCCTGCGATACAGGGTAAATCATCTGCAAACCCTGTCAATGTGGGGGAATTACGGTGTGCTGCGGCGAAGGCGTCAGTAACATATGCATCAAATTCTGGAGCGAGATTCAAGACAATTTGAGAGATTCGTAATTCTTCCAATTCTGCTTTCTTAAGTGAAATTTCTTCATTGTGCATTCTAACATTGTCCAAACAAAGAATCTCTCCATTTTGCAAACTGCGGATAGCATCTATCGCTTCTTCGCCACAGACATCAGGAACAAAACGAATAGCTCGGCCAAGAATACTACCAAGTCTTTCTGCGTGACCTGAAAGATCTGTGAAATCGTCTTTTCCGGGCCTAGACTGATGACCAAGAATCACAACCTTAGATTCGGAAAGGTCAGCCAGAGTGGGTATAATCGCTCTGAGTCTTCCATCATCTAGGAAGGCACCAGTCTCTGGATGAAGGGGTGAATTAATGTCAACGCGATAGAGCACACGCTTACCGCTTAGGTGAATATCGTCCAAGGATAGAACGTCTTTCACGATGTGGGCCACCAGCAGGCGTCTTTTGATAATGATGGAGATAAACGGCTCAGAACTCCCCCCCAATGCCTTTGTGTCTCTGCCGTAGTGGCGAGTTAATGGCGTGGGATGCGGAGCGACTTACCGGTCCAGATGGAGAAGACTGGAGAGTGCCAGTTAGCGAATTGGAAGAGCGTCGCAATCGACTTTCGTCAGCACTCGCAGAATCTGGGTTTGAGTCAGCATTAATCGATGACCCAGTGGAACTCTACTGGTTAACTGGTGGTAGACAAAACGGGATGATTCTGATAGGGGCTGAAGACTCGGATGTAGAGAATACCCATTGGGTTAGGAAATCACTCAGAAGAGCCAAATTTGAATCTGGAGAGGACAATGCTCCGGACCCGATTACAGCTCAGCCAAGTATGAGACAAATGACCGGGGCACTCCGTTCACTCGGCGTAACATCTGCCCCTGCAATGTTGGCTGGTAAAATGCCTCATGATAGATGGCAGTACTTCTCAGGAAGATTGTCTGAACTAGGTGAAATGCAGGATGTGACTTACCTAATGTACGGTCTACGGGAAACAAAATCTGCTTGGGAGCTTGAAATGCTGCGAGAAAGTGGACGGATAAATCGAGAGATGTTTGAAGCGGTCAAAGAAGTTGGTGGAGAGGGTCGTAGCGAGTTAGAAATGGCTGCTTCGGCCGATGAGGTTAGCCGAGCTGCAGGGTTTGGAGGCCGAATCAGAATGAGGCGATGGCCGATGGATTGTGACCGTGTTGTAATCGCTGCAGGAAGATCCGGAGCCGTTCCATCTTACTTCGATTCGGCTATTGGTGGATTGGGAGCAAGCCCCGTCTCTTCACTAGGTGCCGGCCATGCAAAAGTCGTAGCCGGAGAGCCTGTTATCGTCGATATCGTTCATCTGCATCGTGGATATGTTTCAGATTGTACACGAATGTTTTGCGCAGGTCGTTTAGATGATGAATCCGTGGGTAGATTGAATGATATGGCTGAGATTAGGGACTCAGTTGTGTCGAGCCTCGGGAAGGGAGACCATTGTTCTGAGGCATGGAGAATCGGTAGTGGAATGGCTGACGAAATGGGCTACTCTGAGCATCTTATGGGGATGCCACCTGAACAAGCCGTTTTCCTGGGTCATTCGGTGGGGTTGGAACTGGATGAAACTCCTGTTGTCGCTGATAGATTCGACAGAGAACTCCCAATCGGAGGGACAATGGCGATTGAGCCTAAGGTAATCTATGACTCAGGAGCTGTTGGAACTGAGGATACATTTGCTCGAACTCAAGATGGAATGGAATGCCTGACTATGGGGGATTCATGGGACCTACTTACGGAGTGGGAGGCATGAGTCGAGCCAAAAAAACCGCTCAGAAGCGTCTTGCAAGATTACTTCGAGGACGTACCGAACCTCATGGAATCGAGATTACTGATGAATCAATACTCAAGGGTGTTGAAGTTGATGATTCTGGGATTGTTCAGTTGTGGATTCAACCAACCCGAGCACATTGCCCTTGTTGTATCAATGACCTGATGGAGCTCCGCTCCGATATCAATCAACAAAAGGGAGTTCTTGCTTGTCATATCGAGGTTGTTGGTGTGCCGCAAGCTGATAGATGGACTGCTGCGATAAATGAATAATCAAATCCAAACATCATTGTCTGCTGTTAAATCGCTATCAGCATCTCCCGTATTTACCACTCCACGAGGCTCGACTAGCATGACTTTGCATTCAGAATCTGCATATGGTTTGTGTTCAACACCTTTCGGGACGACTAACATCTCGCCCTCGTTTAGTTGCACGGTTTCATTCTCAAACTCGATATTCATGCTACCCTCGATTACGAAAAACACCTCATCAGTATCTGGATGATTGTGCCATACGAATTCACCTTGGATTTTTACTAATTTGAATTGATAATCATTTAATTCAGCAATAACTTTTGGCGACCAATGGTCGGAAAACTTCGCTAATTTGTCTTTCAGATTAATCGTATCCATCATTCTTCACTCTCCGTTTTACTATCTCGTTTCCATCTTCGTGCTTTACGCTCTTCTACTTCCAACAGTTTGGCACGAAGGCGAGTGTATAGAAACCAAACCGCAACCCCTACGCCTACAAGATTGAAGATTACTAAGAAGAGAAACTCTTGGTCATCCATCATATCACATCACAAAGGTGGGATTACATCGATATCACAGGTTTCGCTTACTTCCATACAGCACGACAGAACCCCTCCATCCTCAATTAGAAATTCATCAAGACCTGGCGGTAATGGCTCAGGATACTCGATCTTTCCTTCCTTCAATCGAACCAAACATGTGCCGCAGTTGCCCGAAGTACAATTTGTGGGAATGTCAACACCTGCTTTCTCGGCAACCTCGACCAAAGGCTCATTTTCTTCAGCTTCTGCTACGCCGAGAAGAAGAGCCCCGCGAAAGAATCGGACTATCGCCACAGGACTCCGAATCGATTATTCGCCTTGAAATCGACCTTTGAACTCAATCGTTCTTCCAGCGAGTCCATTGGCCTGTTTGCTTGTTGAAAACAAGACCTGCCTTCTTCATCCACTTGTTGAACTTGGTAGCACCTGCTCCTGTTGCGAGAATGAAGTCTTCTCGATGCTCTTGCGCTTGGATGTAGCCCTTCGCCGCTAGTGTCTGGTCAATCCACTCATCGATACTCATCAGTCCGCCTGTCAGGTCGCTTGCTTCCACCGCAGCCGCCATCTCTTCAGCAGATGCACCGGTTGCTTCCAAATCCTTAATCATCGCATCCTTGATTATGTCGGCAGACTTCTTCTTCGGCTTTCGAATGAGCTTTTCTCGAGGTTTCATCTTTGGATCGATTTTTATCCGAGAACCATTGTTTAGCTGCTCATCAACAAATTTTGCCATCGGTGCATGGAATTCCTCCTCACAATCCCAGCAAACAAATGAGAAGTCTCCAGTATCTTCGATTACATTACCGCCTCGAGGGTCCATTTCTTCGCCACATTCGGGGCAAGCATACATGCACAATTTAGGGGCTATTTTTCTGCGGAAGTCAACAATATCCTGAGGCGTACCTACCAATTCAAGCATCTCGTGGTCTCTAGCAGCCTCCAGACCTCTAGTCTCAAGTTGATCGCGTAGTTTAGTACGCTGTTCACGCTTGGATTCATCATCAAATGAATTCTCCAACTTGACTATGAGTTCGATGGTTTTACCTAAGCGATTCATAACCAATTTCTTTGAACGGAATGCCTCTACTTTTGCTATACGTAATTCCTCTTTCTTCTCGTTGAGCTCTGAAACGATATCCTTCTGCTCTCGCTTGAAGCGTTGCTCCTCGATTTTGTCGACCTGTTTCTTCTTGTCTTTTGAGAGAACATCCGCGAGATAACGTTGCTTTGCAGAGGCTCTTGGTCCAGATTTAACCGCCTCAAGTACCGACTTTGCAATCTCTTTCTTGAGACCGTAATTATTGCGAAGCTTCTCTTCGTCGAGTTTCTTTAGATCGCCGACTTTGATACCTGAGTCAGCAAGAAGTTGGGCCGTATTCTCATCGATTCCTCTACGCAATAGCGCGAGATATGTGTCCTTCTTGGCCATCTAACCAACTCCCTTCCCAGCAGCGTCTGAACACGCTGCGCTACCTCCCCCGAGCCCACAGTGGGCTTTGAAGGCGTGGTTCACCTGTTCTCTCGTATGGTTCAGGCTTGAGTGATTTGACTGATTAGCGATACCCAATCCTCCGAAGTTAGATTCTCGGGACGTAGGTCGAGTGTTTCGCTGGGTATCGTATTGGTGGCTTTCTCCCAGCGAGAACGATGCCAACCAGATATTCTATTGAGGCGTTTAGGGGGTTTTTTGAGAGAAGTTCTCAACTTTCGGCGCCTATTTGCAAAACATTCGATAATTACCATTCTGAATAGCCGGCGATCAATAGATTCAGTCATCTCTCTGTTGACCGGAATTAAATTTGTCAAACGTGAGTGGACTCTTGGTGATGGACTGAATGAATGAGGAGCCACCTTCGAGTCCAATTCAACATCAAAATCTAGCCAAAGTGAGTGACCTAAAGGACCGCGGGTTGCATAGCCTTTGTTCATCGCCATACGTTCAGCAAATTCTTCCTGAACGAGTAGTGAAATGCCTTTGAGTTTCGAACTAAAGTGGTGCTTCTGAATTCTATCTAGTACGGGGCTAGAAATCTGATATGGAAGGTTAGAAACGATGTGAGTGATATCTTTTGGCCAATCAATTTCTAGAGCATCGGCATGAATAACTTGCAATTTTCCATCTGCATTGTTGAAAACTCTAGCAAGATGAGATGTCGCCTCTTCATCCAATTCAATCGCGGTTACTTTTGCTCCGGTTCGCAATAATTCCAGTGTCAGAGAACCGGGGCCTGGGCCAATCTCCAAAACATGACTATGCTCGTTGATTGGATGATGATTTGAGGCGATTTCTACAGCCCTGTCAATAACCGCTTCATCTAGTAGAAAATGTTGACCTAGCGAACGATCTGGAGTAATTCGATCACGTAGTAATTCTACGAGCAATCTGACGTCGAGGTCGTCCATGCTCGCACCTCGTTTAGGCGCCAACTCTAACCAGTAAGTCTAGAAGGCAGGGTACTTCACCTGGGTTTTCCATTTCACTAACATATCTCTCTGCTAGCAGTTCGACTGCATCAATATCCAGTTTTTGACTCACTTCATCCAAGTTTATCCAGCCATTTGGTCCACGAATATCAACCCAAGACCTAGCGGTTGAACTACCAACTCCTGGGAGTAGTTGAAAGGCATGAACCTTGAGAGATATATTGTTGGCACGATTATAGAAGCCCAAATGTGGATCTGGATTTACTTTAATCGATTCAGCAACTGATTCTTGTAATGCCGAATTCGCATCTCCTGAGAGATCTTGGAATCGTAGCGGAGACAACGGTCCCGATTTACCTGATTCAAGAGCGAAGTAATCGCCGGATTCAGCTGAAAAACCTTCATTCAATCTCGCTCGAACAATGTGCAGACCTGGTTCTGAAAGAGCATGTATTTCCTTTCCTACAGGTCGCCTTTCCATAACATCAAGGACACGAATATGAGTTTCAGATGCAAATGGACCACCGGCTGCGTCGCCGTCTACATTGCCCTTCGGCTGCATATTCCTCAGTCCTCGAGAGTCGGTTATCCCTCATGAATGGATGTGTTCCGTATGATTTGACAAAATTAAAGCAAAATGCTTACTTTTGAGCAATATTTGAGTTCGCGAATCAAAGAATGTGCTGTCTGACGATGGTGATTATACCTTCTACTTCGTCTGTGTCCATTGCAATTCTCTTGGAAGCGATGATGACTCGAACGTCTTCGACCTTCATTGGAGCAAGTTCGGCGATTTTAGCACAAACTTCTGGATGTTGGCCTAATTTCTCATTCTCTGCTAGATCTGCGAATAGTTTGCTGAATACCTCAGGGCTTGTCTTTAATCCGCCTCGATTCTCGCTAGCAGCCCATTCGGCGTGTTGTAGAGCGACCTTCTGTTCGTAGGATAACTCACCACGACGTTCTCGTGCATCCAATAGTAAATCGCGTACAGTGGCGAAATCGACAAACTCTCTCTTGCTCATGTAAATCACTCCAATGGGCGTAGGTGTTCTGGACGAGCTATGACGGTCTTTGCCATGTTCTTATCATGAAGAGCAACTACCCATGCGCGACCTTGCTTGGCCTCGATTACTCCAGTTGCGCCCTGAAATCTGCGGTGAGGCATACCCTTTTGTTGGGAGCCATCAAGCACAACTGCAACTCGATCACCAATCTCATATTGGTGCATGACTCGAGCGATGTCTATTCGACCTCGCTGAGTTTTCGAGCGGCGTAGAATACTGCGAGTTCCTTGACGAGTACCGTGACTTCTGCGCATGATATTTCACCCATCGACCATAGGTCGTGCGAGCGGTCGACCTGCCGCCCATTCTTAAGCCCATCTGAGCCCTTTGGGGATCAATCAGCGTGGATATCCTCAACATCCAGCCAAATTACCTCGCATGGACTCTCTAAAACGCCTGCTACTGATGGGACTGTTCTCCCTTCATCGGAATGTACTAACTCCTTGACGTATGTTCCAGCCTCGCAGCGCACCGAAAATTGTACTTCGTTGTCTTCGACTAGAACATTATCGATTGAGACAACCTTGCGCTTGCGATTCTTGTCCGCTCTTCGATGAGATACTCTTTTCGGAGTTTGTTGTTCCAAAGTCACTCCCGATAATTTGGTGATTGAATCGACGATGAAGGACTCTTCAGGCGGCTGTTCAACTGAGAATCTGATAGTGTAGGATTTTTCTGCTCGGGTCTCTTTAATTCGACTTACCTCGCTACGATTAGTCCAACGTAAATCGCTGATTTCGATTTTTCCAGTGGCGTTTGAGTTGACTGCTTCCATGACTTCCTCTAGGTCTGTACGGCGTACCTTTGGACGTTTTACTTCAAGGACAAAAGGCCGACCTCTTCCTAAACATCGCACATCGATGTCTTCTCTTCCCATTCCGTGGAATGAGGTATCCTCTGCTGACAGTACTAGTCGGAATGGTTCGCCAATTAGATCCTGCACTGAATCAGGGTATTGCAGTCCTGTACCCTCGCATGCCTCACAGCCCTCCGCGCGACCGCGACAAGCACGACAAGGCCAACGAGTCTGTGGTATTCCTCGGTCCAACTTTCGGTAGCGGCCATAAATGAATACTGGACGGATATCAACATCAACCCTGAGGGTTAAGCAATCGATTAAAATCATCAAATCAGGTCTTTCCTTGACAAATTCAACCCCCTCCATGCGGGCTGAAACTCCAGTCTGTACAGCTTCCGAAAATGCTGCTTTTAGGGGCCTAGAACCAGGTGCTGCATGGCGGGTACGAATTCTGTCCTCTTCCTGAATTAAATCCTTAGGAACGTGGACTCCAACTTGTAATGAGCCATGATCAAGTTCTCCAGTTTGTTCTACTATTCTCTCAACTATGTTGTCTACATCTTCAAACAGGTTCTCACAAAGTGGACACAGATCGGGTGCTTCGTATGACTCCAATTCCTTGTCTCTTGCAAATGCTTCAGCACGAATAGAGGCACCTCCTTTTTCTCCGATTTCTTCAGTTCGCCGGCCGCCGACTCGGTGCAAACAGTGGTTGCAGGTACCGAGTCGAATCATGTGAGCTATACCTAGTGGAGCGGGGCATGGTGGAGAATCCCAATCCAAAGTTTGTCCATTGGTTTCGAAATCGTCCCCATCGAACCATTCCTCTTCTTCATCTTCATCGTCTTCAACCTCAACTAGGTCATCCCAAGGGTCTTCTGCAGCAGCATAACCTGCCGTCGCATAGAGTTGCCACTCCTCTTCTTCAGGCGTGGTCTCATCAGCCTCTGGCTCATCTGGGTTCATTGAATCACCCACCGCAGAGAGGGAGGGAATCCCACATTGCGATGATTTTCGGAACCAAGGGTTACCTTTGAGCGCTTCTATTCGAATTTGAGCAACGGTTCTGAGAATAAAATATCCTAAATCAGTCAATTAAAGCGCCTTTTTCTTCACACACACCACGTAAAAGAGGAAATGAGAAAATACCACTAGAACAGCCGCTAGGCCATGAAAATCGTAATCCATAGCGGCCGACTAATTCGGTCTTTGGCTTGTCCAATTGGAATCTCATGACCTCCTCTCGGAATTCAATAATCCTCTGTTCATTTTCTTGTCTTGGACCGCATTTTGCACAAGGGCAAGCCAGTCTGATTTCAAGATAGTCTACTCGAAATGATTTGCCATCGGCAAACCGCATTACACAGTCTTCTTTCCCTCTCTCAAGGTCTGTCAATGAGTTGGACTCATCCATATTATCCAAACCGCCGTCAAGCACCAACCGCTTCAACCTGCTGAGGTCCTTTGCTCCTCGTTCGGGCCATTGCCCCAAGCATTGCAGGAGTAACTACGAGGCTGGCGAATAAGGAAAGCCCTATCATTGCGGCACAGAATAAACCGAAGCTGGCAAAGAAGCCCATTGCAGAGCGTGTAATGATTAGGAATCCTGTTACATCAGAGACTGCTGATCCAAACAATGCAAGGCCAGCAGCTCCACCAATTGCCTTGATGCTGGACTCCACATCTGCCCCCGTTGCACGTTCCTCTCGATACCTCTCAACTACGTGGATAACGTAGTCTATTCCCACACCCAAACTCATCGCGGCTATTGCGACTGTAACCATATTCAATCCGTATCCTGCAGCCGCGATTATCGCATACAACCAGATTATGACAATTACAATCGGGATTGTTGTAAAGATTGCAGTAGAGAGAGACCTTGTTCCCCAATATCCGGCCCCTAGAACCAACAGTATCGCAATTGCAATCGCAAGATTTGCACTAACTGTTAGGTACACATATCCTGTAATTGCAACAATCACCGGTGAGGATACAACAAGGTCTCTGAGTGAATAATCATCAAAGCCATACTCGACCTTTCGGAATCCCCACCATAGAGTGATTAAGCAAAATAGAACTCCTAAGACCAATGTCCCTTGAAGTTGATTCTGCATACTATTTGCAGCGACGAAACGAGTGACTGGATCACCCGTAGCAATCGCCCATGTCACTGGATATTCTTCACTTGCAGATTCTATATTCGTTCTTTCTGAGATATCTTGAGCAGCCAGATCCTGGAATGGTTGCATATCCATTTCTAACTCTGCCAAAACCTGTTCTACGACGATGAACTGTTCCGGGTTTGCAATTCCCCATCGAAGTGTCATGCGAGGATATTCTGGGATGCTACCATCTTGGCATAGATGTACCATTTGAGGGTCTATTTGGCAATTTGGAGCGATGTTAAGCGCCGTTAAAGAGGGAGGAATATGCGGGATATAGCCGCCTTCGGGGACCCCGTAAACATAGACGAACCCATACATGAATCTCAAGCAATCTCTGTCGGCATCGTCTGGTAATCCACCGAATAGCGTATCACATTCGAGCGAGTCTGATTCCCAACCCGCTTCGACGAATGGCGTAACATTAGCGAACATACTAGCCTTTGCTGCCCAAACTAACTCATCTACTGCATGAAGTTCGGGAGTGCCTAGTGGAGTTTTGGTGTACTTACCAGGGTCATTAGGACTTGAATTGGCCATATTTTCTCTAGTCGCCTCAATTGCCGCGAAGACTCTAGGATCTAGCATATCGCCTTCGATGATTACTACGGCTGGCTCTCCTTCGTCACTAAATCTGGTATTGACTAGTTCGACAGCCTGAGCGAAATCCGATTCTTCATCAAGGAAATCTTCTACCTTGAAATCTCCTTCAAGACTTAGCATCATTGGAACAGCAACGGCCGTTATTGCCAAAATCAAAACTAGTAAAACGGCCGAATTCTTTGAGGAATTATCTGCAATTTTAACTAAATTTTCCTCACTTATCATGTGAACTATACCATCTTCTTCTTCTGGTAGCTTATCCTTTCCACGCAGATATTTATCCCAATCCATTCGAATTAATGGCGCCCAAATACCAGTTAGAATGAATGCTGCAGCGACTCCCAGTGCCGCCTCAACTCCAAATGACCGAAGTGCAGCGATATCAGATGTCAAGTTCGCAGCAAACGCCGACATAGTTGTGAAAGATGTTAGCATAATTGCTCTTCCAACTCTGGATAATGATGAGTGAGCTGATTGTTCTGGTGTACGTCCCTGTCGCCTCTCCTCCTTGTAACGGTGGAGCGCATGCAAGCTGTCATCGATACCCAGGGCGATAACAAGGATTGGAAGCAAATTGGAAAATTGACTCTTGCTGATAATCTTGAAGCCATATTTTTCTCCAAATACCATCATCCATCCAATGGAACCCTGCATCCAAAGTAGTGCAAAAATCAGAGTTGCCCCGACGATTACAACGTCTGAGGCACGTCTTAGACTGAACCAAAGTAGGACTGCTATTGCCAGCGCCATTGCGATTAGTAACAAGCTTGATTCAATCAACTCGCGATTCAATTCTACGTTTACGCCCTCGTTTATTGAGAAAGTAACAGCAAGTTGATCTGTAGTTCGCATCTGCTTTTCTAGGTCGATTATGGCCCATTCAAAACTACAAACCTCGGCCCCTTCTTCGCGCAGATTTTTGCAATCATCAACAGTAAATTCCGGAGGGGTTGTTACCAAGTCAAGCCCTTCGAATCGATATCCATCACGCTCATTTTTGGCATCAGCCCAAAAATATGTAATTCCGTTTTCTTCCAGATCTGTTCGACTCAATTGAATCAAAATCCAGGTTGTAGATGCTGACCATCGGCCTGGACCCCAGGTTACATCTTCATCGAAAGTTCCGTCCTCTCGAATTGTCCCTCCAATCGGGCCGATCAATGTACTATTCTCATCATGAGTGAATCCTCTATCAGAAGAAAACCATCGAAGCATTGCCCCATCTGAGTACATAATCATCCGATGGGCTGCCAAATCGATGTGGGCTTGAGTTACGTTTGGATCATCGTAGGTTAAACATTCCAAAACCCCGCAATCTTCCCAATTCGTCCTAGCAGGTTGAGGTATGCCAAAAACATTGATTGTGGGCTGAGTTAGTAACGATTCTCCAGCCATAAAGGCCCTTAGTAAATCAGGTAGAGACATTGGTCCCATAAATCCTGTACCGGTTAATTCAGTCACCAAGGGTCGGGTAAAATTGGATAGATAATGCGAACTCGCTATCGCGGTTTTATTCTCTATTTCTCTTAGGATTGTCAGATTGAGAATCCCGCCTAATGGAATCTCTTCACCGACTAAACCGGCGCTTCTACCTTGGTAGTCCACCCTTTCTGAAGGATGAGGTAAGTTGGCGTAGTCTATATCTCCATCCGAGGTAAAATGTGGGGCTGATGAAGATAGGGAAATCGCATCATTACCTCTCACTGCTACTGCAAATCCATGGGTTTTTTCCGCAGCCTCGAATTCATCGGCTACAACTTGATTGGCAGTTAATTCCGGCGATTCCATGTCGTATGCATTTACATCGATTGGAGTTAGGCTGGCAATCAGCCCGGGGATCATTAGCAGGCTGATTATCAAGACCGCCGCATGTAGTTTGTAACTGCGAGGAAGTAAGAAGTCGGCTACTTTGCCAAAATCTCTGACTTCTTGCATGAGCCTAGGCGAAAAAGTGCGTTTTTTAATTGATGTTTAATTTAGAGCCCAGATTCTTTCAATCGGTCGAGCGCTTCCTTCTGTTCTTTGCTGATATTTTCAGGCTCTGCTAAAATGAACTCGATATCTAGAGGGCCGCCATCGTGACCATGTCCTGCTAAGCGACGACGATCACCAATTCGAGCGCCCTCAATTACTTCGATTTGTACTCGCTTACCTGCAGGAGTACGTATCCTGACTGAACCACCCAACATCAAAGTCGAGTAGGGAACTGGAACTTCCTGAATCAGTCTACCACCTTCCCAGCGACGTCCTTCTTCAGCATCCAAGCGAATCGTAATCAGTAGGTCTCCCGCCTCTCCTTGAGGGTGTTCATGACCCATTTTTTTGAGACGTAATTGTTGGCCGTGTTGAGCACCAGATGGTACGCTTACCGTGATTGTGGATGAGCGTGATTCAACGCCTTTACCCGAACATTTTGGACAAGGTTTTCGTGAGTTGAATGAGGTTCCTTCACATCTTTCACATACTCTTAATCGACGATGTCCAAACTCAATTTTCGCACCATTCAGCGCCTGTTGTAATGTGATATCAATTCCGGCTTCGATGTCCGGCCCTCTCTTTACAGGAGGTGGTTGGGAGGGGTGGCTTTGTTGCCTACTTCGTTGTTGATGTTGGGCTTCGACACCCCCCATTCCACCCATGAATTGGTTTAGAATATCTGAGAAATCGAAGCCTTGTCCGCCGCCGAATCCTCCACTCCTAAAGCCGCTACCTCCACCAAATCCAGGGAATGGATTGCCGCCTCGTGCAAACATTTCCTCCATTCTGATTTGCTGATCATATTCCTTTCTAGCAGCGGCTGTACCGATTTGGTCGTATGCCGCTTGAATCGCCTTGAATCTCTCTTCAGCCGCTGCGTCACCTGGATTTCTATCCGGATGGTGCTGTCTTGCTAACTTACGGTAGACTCTCTTTATCTCCGCATCCGTTGCGTCTTTTGAAACGCCCAATACACGGTAGGGGCTGTCTCCCATCGGTCTTATTGCGACAATGGAGTGTATTGAATCTGATTGATGCTGAACGATGCTATAATGAGATAGGAGGATTACAAGGGTCCATGGCAGTAGGGTGGGCAGTGTTCAGGAATTATGTTGGCCATGCGAAGGAGATTTACGGAGACATAACAGAATATCCACTATTCTTCCTCATGCCACCATCTGCATTAGTAGAAGCAGATGAAGAAGGGAACAACGTGGTAGCATTAAGCTCAGCCTCTGAGCATATCGATCACGAAGTAGAATTGGTGATTAAACTGGGAGATGACCTTCAACCAATCGAAATGTGTGTTGGCTGCGACACCACTAATCGAACCAGACAAACTAGAGCAAAGAAAGAGGGATGGCCTTGGCTTGAAGGCAAAGGATTCACCGGTTCTGGAGTTCTTGGAACTTGGACAAAATGGGACCCGAATATTCTGAGTGTTGGATTGTCCATAAACGGAGAACTTCGGCAAGAATCTACTACTGATCTGATGGTTCATTCTGTAGATTCTATTCTGTCTCATCTGAATTCTTGGTACACACCTAGTCCTGGGGATCTAATTTGGACTGGTACGCCGCAAGGAGTCGGACCGATGAAAGAGGGTGATGTTATCGAGTGTTGGCTGAAAGATCCGGAAGGTAATGTAATCAGTACCTTGAGTGCAACTTGTGTAATTTAGGATTAAAATTCAGGTTTTTACAATTCCACCACCCGTTTAAATAGACGAGTTTGGCGGCTCGGGTTATGGAACACGAATTTGAGTTTGGACCAGCATTCACACTGATGACCGTACATCTCTCCAATGGAGAGCAATTGAAAGTAGAGCCTGGAGCAATGGTAGCCCAGTCCTCTAATGTTGAAATGAAATCCGGAATGTCCGGCGGCTTCTTCAAGGGATTGATGAAGAGTATGGTCGGTGGAGAATCATTCATCCTGAACACATACACGTCTAATGGAGACGGTTGGGTATCTCTCGCACCGAGCGCTCCAGGAGATATTTCTTCTTTCGAACTGGAGCCAGGCCAGACTCTCTTTATGCAGGGTGGAGCATTCATTGCTAGCACCGCTAATGTTGAGACTGACACAAAGTTCCAAGGCGCAAAGGGATTCTTTTCCGGAGAGAGTGTATTCTTCCTTCGGGCAAGTGCTTCTCAAGGTACAGGAACTGTATTCTACACCTCATACGGTGCCTTGAAAGAAATCGAAATCAATGGAGAAGAAGTTGTTGTAGACACAGGCCATGTAGTAGCGTTCACTGATGGTGTAAGTTACAACATTGGGAAAGTTGGGGGACTAGGATCTGCACTTCTTGGTGGAGAAGGACTCGTTATGAAATTCAACGGGCAAGGCAAGGTATACATTCAGACTAGAGATTTCGGTGCTTTAGCTGCTAAACTAATCCCGTTTATGCCTACCAGTTCAAACTAATTGAATTGGAAACGAGGGAAACCTTGAGTCAAAACCGCCTCTGCGGTTGGAATGAGGATGACTATGTCAAAGGGTCAAAACTTGGGAACTGTCGGCTCTCGCCGATATACCAATGCTTGGCTGATGGACCACGATTGTGCTCCGCAGCATGGCGATTTCATCATTCACCAAGATGGGTCATGGTCGACTAGTAAAGGAGACGAGAATGTCCTAGAAACAATTGATGGATCTGGTCGAATCATTACTCGTTCTTTCCAAAATTGGCACACACATCTTCCAATGATTCTCAACAGAGGAATGGGCGAAGGATTGCCTCTGATGGAATGGTTAGAAACTGCAATTTTTCCTGTTGAGAAGAAATTGACTGAGGATTTAATCAGAGTCGGCACAAAAGCCGCTGCGGCGGAGATGATTGCAACTGGAACTACCTATGCCTGTGACATGTATTTCCATACCGAAACAATTGGCCAGACGCTTGCAGAAACTGGTGTAAGGGCAACTCTTTGTGGCCCAATAACGGATGGATTGACTCCAAATTTTGAGCCCGGCTCAGGAGATGCCCTACGTCACATGGAGGGTTTGATTACTGGAGATTCGCCTAGACCGGGAAGAATCGAATACGGAGTAGGTACGCATTCAGTATATGTGTGCGATGAGGACACTCTGCTCAAGGGTTCAGAATTAGCAAAGAAAACCGGTTCTATGTTGCATATTCACACCTCTGAGACTCGCAAGGAAGTTGCCGACTGTCACGCCGAACATGGAATGTACCCAATCGAATATCTCGACTCCATAGGATACTTCCAAGATGCAGAAGAAGGTGGCACGGTTTGTGCGCATTGTGGTTGGGTGACCAAGAAGGAGATGAGGATTCTGGCAGGGCACGGAGCTCATGCCGTTCATTGCCCAACCTCCAACCAGAAGCTGGCTTGTGGCGGCACAATGTCCTATCCTGCGATGAAGGAAGCAGAGGTGGATGTTCGGTTGGGAACCGATGGTTCGGCAAGCAACAATTCTCTCGATATGCGTGCTGAGGCAAAAGCAGCCAGTTTGGTTCAGAAGCATGATCATTGGAATGCTCGAGTTTTAGGCCCGGAAGAAACCTGGCATTTATCGACTAAAGATTCCAAGGATTGGGTTACTTGGGATCTCGATGATATTCGAATGTCACCTATTGGAAGAGATGGTCGGAGATTACTTCCTAACTTGCTATATTCTGGTGGTAAAGTAATGGATGTCTTTGTCGATGGTGAAGCATTACGTAGGGATGGAGTTACGCTGACCGTGGATGAACAAAATGCCAGAGAGAGGCTGAACGAAGTTGTACTAGATTATTATAGTGAAATATAGAAATCCCTCAAAAAAATATCAATTTTCTTAGGTTACACCCTTGTTACCCTTCAGTAACGAGTTTGTTACTGCCAAAACGGTTCTTTATATCCTGTAAACAGAGCGTCAGGCTCTATGTCTCGTTTGAAAACGCTGGTTGTTTGCATGATTTTGATTGCCCTCCCTGCATCTCAGGTTAGTGCTGATGTTGATGAAACGAATTCAAGTCCAGAAGTAACTATTGGATTTGGCAATGTTACCAATGACACCATGGTATTCACCATGGATACCTCTGTAGATGTGTATGTATACCAAATAGAACTAACCTGGGAAACCGGTGCTGTTTATTGTGGCATCTCAGGATCTGGTGGACTCTCTGAAGACCATAACTTGTATGTCAGTGTCCTCTATGCTGGGTGTTTGACAACAGGATACTATTACGGTGCTCAGGGAACTTACTATATCCCCTCGGGCAGTAATGATACTCTCACATCAATTTACTATCAGTCCAACAGCCCAGAGGTATGCATCGGGAATGCAACCTATGCGGTCATGTTATCAGATGGGGAGTTCGAATATCGACAAGCTGACTTTGACCCCAATGATTGTCTCACTTACACTATGTATGAGCAAGAATGGCCTTATGATGTATGGTATGTACTGGACGATGAAGTAATTGATGATGAAAATCCCCAATCAAACGGAGACCAAATCTCGAATTATAGCGACGATGTCATAATTGGATTTAACATGAATGTTGACAGCCAGCGATTGGCGATTAGTGTTGATACCTCAGTGAACATTCATGAATTCCGCCTTAATGTGTATGGAGCGGATTGCGGAGGTTCATTTACAACCACCGGACTGGCAGCTGATAACGGCTTCTACATCACTTTCCCACAAGGTAACAATGCCTGCGAGGTTCATGCTTTCGTCTATGGAAGTCAAGGCAGTGGAACGACTTCGAACTTTATTCCAGCGGGGAGCAGTGGTGATCTGATAGCGATGTTCTATGAGGCTTTATCAGAAGAAATTTGCATCGTTCACGCTTCTTACTTATCAGAGGTTGGAGGAGAGTGGCAGAATGCTAGGTTGACCCCAAATTACTGCCTCTCCTACAGTTATTACGACTACACATGGTACTTAGACTCGGATCAAACCGATCTCGAGATTGATGAATATGGAATCAGTGAGCATGATTCGGTTTTGTGGGCATTTCAAAACTCACCCTATTTCAGTACGCTAATGCTGGCCTTGGAGATGACTAATTTAACTGAATCTCTCAAACCGGAAAACACTCCTCAAATGGGGTATACTGTTTTTGCACCAACCAACGACGCTTTCAATCTTAGCGGCATCAATCTAGATGATTTCAATTCCTCACAGGGAATCGCTCTACTAACTGAAATATTACTCTATCATGTTACTTTCGCAGGCCCATTTGCTCTGGATTCAAGTACAGCCAACACTAATTGCCAGCCCTATACTATTGATTGGATGCCAATGCTGAACGGTGAATATGCAGATCCACTCGATTACAGCTCTTGGACTGAGACTGTCGAAATTTCAAATGATTGTTTAGGTAATATCACAGTCGAACAGGCTAATGTTATTGATGCAGACAATCGTGTTTATGGCTACGAATACAATGGGCTTTATGGGTATCCGTTCAATAATCAACTTCCCTATGGTTGGCAAATTGCGGAGGATAACGGAATGATTCAGGTAATCGACCAAGTTCTGATACCTTCCTCACTCAATCTTTCCCAACTTCCCACCAGTTCCCCCAGATTTAACCCTGAAAATGATGTCCCAACTGTTTTGCAAGATGATGGTTCGTTCGACATTTTGATTTCTGCATTGAACCTAACTGGGCTTCTAAATTCAACGAGAGAAGGAAATAGTCCAAACATGGGATTCACAATGATTGCACCTACAGATGAGGCTTTCCAAGACTTTGGTCTTGACTTAGATGAGATCGATACGCAGGAAGAGATTGACATTCTAACCGAAATTCTTCTCCATCATACTACAATTCACCCCGGGGGATATACTAGTGCAGTGGTTTGGTTCGACGATGAAAATTGCACCGGAGGAGACTACGAGCTTAATGTTGGAAACGGAGAGTACGCTGAACCTGGAAACTATTCCTCATGGACTGAGACCCTCACAGTCTCCGATGACTGCCAAGGTAACAGGACCATTGGTGGAGCGAATGTGACCTACTTCCAAGGAGTATCAAATGGGGTTATCGCAGTAATTGATTCAGTTTTGATTCCCGACAGCCTATCCTCGCCACCTCAGACTAATGAGCCAAGATTCAATCCTAGATTTGATATTCCGTCCAACCTAGAGAATGATGGAGAGTTTGGAGACTTAATGGATGCATTGGGAATGACTATGTT
>VMBT01000285.1_pt1 | contig 34320 bp, 35 predicted proteins | sample 4404301 | NCBI WGS metagenome assembly VMBT01 (sample SAMN12238535, study PRJNA552566) | marine metagenome | isolation source: Coastal seawater | place: USA: coastal Georgia, Sapelo Island | collected 2008-08/2009-08
TGGGCCGTTGCAACCCATGCAAGGCAAGCAGATCAGAGTAAGAATGACTATTTGAAGAGTTCGAAATTTCATCTGATTCGAAATTAATCAAATGCAGCTTCAATGATCGATTGGACATCCGCCATTACTTTGGGCTGAGCTGCGATGATCTCCTTTCCGTAGATGTAATCTGAACCACCTGCGAAATCTGTGATCAATCCACCTGCTTCCTCAACCAAAAGGGATCCACCTGCTACATCCCAGGGACTCAAGCTGTATTCAAAGAAGGCGTCAAACATTCCACATGCCACATAAGCCAGATCCATTGCCGCACTTCCGAGGCGTCGCACACCACGAGTGTGCTTCATGAACTGTTCCAATGCCTTGAGGTATTTCGAAGTTCGTTCAAAATCATAGTAGGGGAAACCTGTTGCGATCAGAGTATCGTCCAGCTTTTCGTGTTCTGCAACTTTGATGCGTTCATCGTTCAGGAAGGCTCCCTTTCCGCGAACGGCGTGAAAGAACTCACGGCGGTTCAATTCGAATACTGCACCAAGTTCCACTCTTTTGTCGACCTCAAGTGCGATACTGATGGCATATACGGGTACACCATGAACGAAGTTCGTGGTTCCGTCAATGGGATCTATGATCCATCGGCTTCCCAATTGGCTTTGCGCCGTTGTCTTTTCCTCGGTAAGGAATCCTGCCTCCGGCAAAATACCATTGAGCCCATCTACCAGTTCTCGCTCCACTTGAACATCCATGTCCGTGACCAATTGGTTGAGTCCTTTGATGTCGAGATCCTTGAATCTTTGCCGCGGATCATTGAAGTGACCCGCTGCAATGTCGTTGACGAGTTTGTGAATGGGAGCGATCAGTTTTTGCACGGTGCGAATTTAGGATAATGCAGTTCGGTGAGGTTAGGGGGGCCTGAAACAAGTTCAGGATGACCTCGTTATTTTCCAGCGACGGCCCTTGTTTGTGAGAATTTCGAGAACTTGATTTAGAAAGCGCTGTCATCCTGAACTTGTTTCAGGATCTGTTCAAAACACAGAGTAACGCTCATCCGCACATCGCGTAGCAGATTATTCCTGCGCTTACACCCGCATTGAGACTCTCGGCATTCCCTTGGCCTTCAATGCTAATTGCTGTGTGGGTAATGGAAAGGAGCTCAGGGCGGATCCCGTTTGCTTCACTTCCGATCACAATGACTCCCGGAGCGGGATCATGCAGTTCCTTGACGGATGTACCTTCCAAGAGGGCGAAATAGAGTGGTGTTTTCCCTTCGGACATGAGTTCCTTTAGATCGGTATAGCTCACCTTCACTCGCGTGAAAGAACCCATTGTGGCCATCAAGGTCTTGGGGTTGTACAGTTCAACCGTGTCTGTTGAACAGATCACCTGTCTGATCCCGAACCAATCGGCAATGCGGATCATGGTGCCGAGATTGCCCGGATCGTTGATCCCATCAGCCACCAATGTCCATTCATTTGCCGGGATCCGCACCTCTTCCTGCTTGGGTATATTCACCTGAGCAAGTGCACCGGGAGGACTTTTTAAGTTGCTGATACGCTCCATGTCCTTTGCAGAACATTCGACCAATTCAATTCCTGAATTTAATATCACATTGGATACACGCTCCGACTGTATATAAAGTCGTTCCACCCCATAGGAAGACGTGAGTAACTCCTGAATGGATTTCTCACCCTCCACGACAAATTGCGCGTATTTTTGGCGATACTTTTTGAGACCTAGAGACCTTATGTACTTGATATGCTGATTCGTAAGCGCCATGTGAGCAAGCTGCTGACAAAAGTAGCCATACTCCTGCTATCGAGTGCAGCCATGCAATCATGCAAGATGAGCAAGGTCGTTCCCGATGGGAAGTATCTCTTGCAAAAGAACAAGGTGAAAGGAAATGAGCTGGTCTCAAAAGGGAGTGTGCTCGATCAGGTAAACCATCGCCCCAATCGCAAGCTTCTCTTCTTCAAATTTCATCTTTGGGCTTACCGATCGGGATTCAAGAAGATCGGCGAACCACCGGTGATACTTGATTCGAACCTGATTGAAAAGAGCGCAAAGAATATCAGTGTCTATCTCTTCAAGAAAGGGTTCTTTTACAATGACGTAGGCTATACGGTTAAAACCAGGAAGCACGGTAAGAAGGCCAAGGTATTCTATCAGGTGAAAGAAGGTCCGCAATTCAAGATCCACTCCGTAGAGTATCGGTCGATTAATCGGAGCATTCAGCATATCTTGGACAGTACTCGTTCAGCTTCCCTGATCAAAAAGAACAACGCCCTCGACTACGATGTACTTGCACGTGAAAGAAGCAGGATCAATGACTTGATGCGAGAGAATGGTTATTTCATTTTTAACCGATCTCTGATCGATTACGAGCTGGACACTACAGTGACCACGAATCAAGTGGAGGTGCTGGTGAATATTTTGGAGGATCAGCGCCGTAAACAGCATGTTTACAGGATAGGGAGGGTCTTGACAGAAGTGGAGACCGGTATGAACATCCCGGATACGGTCAAATCAGCCACAGCTGCATACATCATGAACGGGATGCGACTGAATACCAACGTTCTTCGAAGAAGTACGCAGCTGAGGAAGGGTGAGATCTTCCGGCAAAAGAACGTGTCCAATACCTATGAACGATTGATCAGTCTGGATCTGTTCCAGTCGGTTGATGTGCGTCTCACGCCGCGCGAAGGGACAGATAGCACATTGATCGATGTATACATCCGTTTGGTAGCCGCACCGCGACATGACCTGATCTGGGAGCCACAACTGGTCACGACGGAACAACGATTTAACGAGGAGATATCAACCAGGAACTATGGTCTTGCGAACGAGATCACATTGAAGAATAAGAATGTCTTTCACAATGGTGAAGAATTCAATGTGAGGCTGCGTACGGCACTGGAAACGCAGTTTGCGCGCGACAGCAACTCGCTGTTCTCGACCTTCATTCAGGAAGTGAATACCGAGCTGAAGGTCCCGGATCTACTGTTCCTGCCAAACCTCGGGAATAAGGTGAATTCCAGGACGAATTCTACCCGGATGAGTCTGTCGTATTTGTATGAGCGCAACCAATTCTACAATCGGCATTTGCTGCCGCTCACTTACAGTTACGAATTTGTCCAGAAGAATGCGACCTATTACTGGACGCCGATGCTCATCAGTTTGAACAAAGCCAGTTTCCACCCTGATGTCCTCGGTGAGCTGAATGAAGATTATCTGGAGGCTCAAAAGCGGTTGTTTACGAATAACTTGATCACTAGTCACCGATTTAGTGGTGTTGTGACCAACCGAGCCAAGTCACCGAACAACTTCTACTACTTGAATTCGAACTTCATTGAATTGGCGGGGGTGTTCCTTCCTCAGATCACTGATTATGGAGACAAGCTGGGAGTGAGTCACAGCACGTTTGTCCGCACCGATATAGATGTGCGTTACAATACGAAAGTGGGAGCAGGTCAGACCATGGTCTATCGATTTTACGGAGGAATAGGTGTGCCAATTGGAGACCGATCCATCATACCATTTGAGCGTCGTTTCTTTGCTGGCGGATCAAACCGATTGCGTGCCTGGAGGCTGCGTACCGTTGGGCCGGGTGGTTTTTCAAACGATTCCTCAGCCATTCAATTCTCCCGATCGGGAGACCTCGGAATCGCAGGGAATATCGAATACCGATTCGACATCATAGATGCCGCGGTAGATCTAGAAGGCGCTCTGTTCGCGGATGCCGGAAACGTGTGGAACTTGAAGAAGGATACGCTCTTTCCTGAGGGTGATTTTGACTTCAGCAAATTCTACAATCAATTCGCTGTCAACACCGGATTCGGACTGCGCGTCGATTTCGACTTCCTCCTGGTCCGTCTAGACCTGGGATTACCGATCATAGATCCTAACGAACCGGCCGGCAAACGCTGGGTATTTGTCCACCCATGGCGAACCAGTTGGTTCCGCGAGCATGCGGTGTGGAACCTGGCTGTTGGTTATCCGTTCTAGTTCCCTGATCTTTCTTGGATCAAGACTTCATCACCTTGATCGATTCCGTGCGATAACGGGATTTGATCCGGATGATATACATACCCGGGATCCGATCCGTCATATCCAATTCTATGGTCTCAAGCGTCGGATGTGGGAATACGGTCTCTTCGCGAAGCACTCGTCCGTGGTGATCCATGATCGTGAGATCCAACAACCCGCAATGCTTAAACCTTGAAGCGTCAAGCGTGATGTTCTCAGCGAATGGAACCGGGTATGCTTTCAGGTTCACATCACTCATGAATTCAACAGGGATCACGTTGGTCATGGTGCTTGCACCATCGAAGTCGAGCTGCGCGATGCGATAGTAATTCACACCGATCTCGGGAACTCCGTGTTCAAAGGTGTATTCACTTACCGAGTTACTGAAACCTACGGCCTCAACTTCTCCAACAGTCTGGAAGGAGCCATCACAAAGCATGTGCTCAACAAGAAATTTCTCTGCATTCCATTCCGCAGCAGTGGACCAATACAGGATAATCTTGTCGCCGAACTGTTCACCCGTGAAAGACAACCATTCTACCGGTAGTGGATCTCCCCATTCGATCACATATACAGCAGGGGACAGGTCTTCGAATCCTGCACTGTCCGACATGGTATAATTGAAGTAACAGGATGTCGAGCCAACACCCACGAACACGACTTTCAGGTTGTCGGCTTTGAAATTATGAATAACGGTATCCCCTGTGATCAATTCGCCCCTATAGCGCAATAGATTTCCATTCATGCCAGCCACGGAAGTGATTCGTAACGTATTGAATTCAGCTATCTTCGAACCGTCTTCTGCGTCGGTGATCGACATATCCACGTACGGATCGTGCCAAAGGTCGTCCGATGTATTGAGGTTTGGAGATTTTTCCAGATAGACATATTTGTCTTCTGCTTCCGGTCTTTTATTGATCCCGAAATTCACTTCGGTGATATCTCCGCTGGCTCCGGTCTCCACAGCTACAAAGCCGTCGGGAGTGCCAGGTTCGATCCCAACATCAGTTTGGTTGTTCGAGCCGTACTGCTCTCCGGCAAACACCCAATTCTCCGGAAGAACCGGTGAGGGGAATTGGGTAGAGGTGCCAGCTCACGGTGCTGAGCATCAGTGAATAGCGTTCATTTGCCATTCCTTGCACCACATAAGTACCCGACTCACTCACGGAGGAGGAATCAATGATCTTCGAGTCGACTACCCGGATCAGGTATGCCCAGAGTCCATCGCCTTCCACGCTGCTGATTGTAGTACCGTCAATGGTTGAATCTGTGAGACCTGAACCATCATCATAAACAGTACCTGAAATCCCGATTGTTTGAGAATGGGCGAGAGGTGCAAATGTGAGCATCGCCAACATGAGCCCGATCTTACCGATCACATTTCCGTAGAGTAAATTTCTAAAACGTATAGTTTTCATGGATTTAGGTTTCAAAAATGTCATTGCCCCATAAGCCGGAGCATTACCTTACAAAGGTCAAACAGAAACCCTGATAATTAAGTGCTTTTGCTCACATTGGACAGATGATATTTGGCAGTAGAACTACACTATTGGTCACGAGAAAGTCCTGGAATCATTCATTCTTGAAGCACACTTTTTTATCGTAATATTGAACCCGTGAGAAATCGTCTATTCATAGTACTCGCTTTTCTGTCCATCGGGCTTGGTGCCTGCAAGGATGAGGAAGGCAATTCCAAGGGCCTGAATCTGTTCTCTTTGCAGGACGATAAGGACTTCGGTAAGCAAGTGTCTGCCGAGATCGAATCGGATCCTGCGACGTACCCGATCCTGGACAGCGCTCAATACCCTGAGGCCTATGCTCATTTGCATCGCATCACGAATAATATTCTCAACTCAGGGAGGGTGCAGTATAAGGACGAGTTCGTTTGGCAAACGAAGATCATTCACGACGACTCGGTACTTAACGCATTCTGCACTCCCGGTGGTTACATTTACGTCTATACCGGACTGATCAAGTTCCTGGATAGCGAGGATCAGCTAGCCGGAGTGATGGGTCACGAGATCGCACATGCGGATGAAAGACACTCTACAGAAGCTCTTACGAAGCAATACGGAACAGAAGTTCTGTTCGCTATTTTGTTCGGAAATGATCCCGGAGCGTTGGCGCAGATCGCGAAAGGTTTGCTCTCCCTGCAGTACAGCCGTACTAACGAGACCGAAGCTGACATGCGCTCCGTGGAATATCTTTATGAGACCGAATATGATGCCAGAGGTGTCGCAAGATTCTTTGAGAAACTTATTGCGGCAGGAGCAGGTGAAGGACCGGAATTCCTGAGCACACATCCAAACCCTTCTAACCGAGTAGAAGCGATCACGGATAAATGGACTGAGCTGGGCGGAAAGACCGGTGAGACCTTCGTAGACCGCTACAAAGAATTTAAAAACAGTTTGCCCTAATTTTGCAGAGAAGCAACGGAAAAAGCCTTCCTGCATTTGTCGGAAGGCTTTTTTTGTAACTTAAATAAACGCGTACTAAAAAAATGGAACTTATTGACAACACCTACCAGATACAGGGAGTAGATCTCCTTAGTGTCGCAGAAGAGTTTGGAACCCCGCTTTATGTGTATGATGCGGACATGATCAAATCGCAATACCACCGTCTGGTGGATGCATTCAAACCGGTGGATGTCAAGATAAAGTACGCGTGCAAGGCGCTCACCAATATGAATGTAATGCGCCTGCTTCGCAAAGAAGGATCAGGATTAGATACCGTTTCTATCCAGGAAGTGTATCTCGGTCTGGAGGCAGGATTTCAACCCGAAGAGATCCTCTATACGCCCAACTGCGTGAGCTTTGATGAGATCAAAAAAGCAGCGGAGATCGGTGTGCACATCAATATCGACAATATCTCAATCCTAGAACAGTTCGGGAATGTGTTCAAAGGCGATATCCCGTGTTGTATTCGTATCAACCCGCACATCATGGCCGGAGGGAATACACATATCAGCGTCGGTCATATCGATTCCAAATTCGGAATTTCGATCTATCAGGTGCCTCATGTGGTACGAGTAGTAAATACCTATGGCATCAAAGTGAATGGCCTGCACATGCATACAGGTTCGGATATTCTCGATGCGCAGGTATTCCTAAATGGGGCCGAGCTGCTGTTCAACGCAGCACAGAATTTCAAGGATCTCGAGTTCATGGATTTTGGATCCGGATTCAAGGTGGCGTATCGTGAAGGTGATGTCACTACCAATGTAGAAGCGATCGGAGCACAGATATCAGAGCGTTTTCAGCGTTTTTGTTCGGAGTATGGACGAGATCTGGAGCTTTGGTTCGAACCCGGGAAATTCCTGGTCAGTGAGGCCGGATTTTTCCTGATGAAAGCGAATGTGATCAAGCAGACGACTTCCACCGTCTTTGTTGGAGTTGATAGCGGACAAAATCACATGATCCGCCCGATGATGTACGACGCCTATCACCATATCACGAATGTTTCAAACCCAAGTGGGACGGAGCGTGTGTATTCAGTAGTCGGATACATCTGCGAAACGGATACGCTGGGTTACGACCGGTTGCTCAACGAAGTACGAGAAGGAGATGTGCTTGCCATCCACAATGGTGGGGCATATGCTTTTTCTATGTCTTCGAACTACAACAGCCGCTATCGTCCTGCGGAAGTAATGATCGTGGACGGGAAGGCACATTTGATCCGTAAGCGGGAGTCATTCGATGATCTGGTCAGAAACCAGGTCATGATCGAAAGCCTCTAATTCAGTATTCTGAACACATACGGCAGGAATATGTGGAGCCCGATAATGGCGCTTACGATCGCTAGGATCAGGACAGCTCCGGCTGCAACATCCTTTGCCTTAGCGATCAACGGGTCTTTCTCGGGTTCCACCTTGTCACATAGTGCTTCGATCGCTGTATTGAAGGCCTCAGCGCTCAATACTGCACCGATGCACAGAAGTACACATATCCATTCATAGTGGTCTATGTGAAATCGGAAACCGAGCAAAATGGCAACGACAGCGATGGAAGCTTCCACACGGGCATTCTGTTCTTCCCTGAAGAAGTTTCTCAAGCCTCGAAATGCGTGCTTAAAACTATGAAGGGTCTTCATGACGTTTCATTTTAAGTTGATCAGACACGTGCAGGAAGAAGTAATAATGCGCGGTGAGGAACACTCCGAATAAAAGTGTGAACATCCACACGTGCATCTGCTCTCCCAATGGAAAGAGTAAGTGGTAAATATCGCGAATGAGTTGAAAAGGGTCCATGAACAAGTCCCAACTGTTCCAGCGTTCGATCCGCCCCAGATAGATCCCGAATGCTGCAGCCGATAATGCCACATGCACCGTGATCAAGGCAATTGTGCGGTGATAGAACTTGAGGAGCCAGAGGTATACCTTGTTCAATGAGACGAACCCAATGGCAAGGCCATTTAAAGCGAAGCTGTAGAACACAACCAGATCGATCCAAAAACTGTCAGTTGGACGACGATGCAAATGAATGAAATCTGTGATCAGGTAAGGTGCATTTGGGAAGAACAGCAGCCACAATGCGAGCAAGCTGACACCAGCTATTCCCGGTTTCAATGTGATGAGTTTTCGACTGATCAAATAGGGGATATACGCCAAAGCGAGATTCCAAATGAGGAATGCATACGTGATGCTGACCTCCGTAAAAATGCGGACGACGAGTATGCCGATACTGAATGCAGCATGTAAGTAAATGATATGCCGGAATCGGAATTGTTTGTTCACAGGAAATGGGTACATGGTCAAATGAGTTGAGATTGAAGGATCCGTTGTCGGCTGATGTGATTATTCCGGATATAGTGGACAATACCGGAGGCGATTAATGCAGCGCCTAGACTAAAAGTGAAAACGGGAAAGGATTCGGGCGAGAATGTGGTCAACCATTTATTCGGATCAAAAGCATTGGGATCAGGTCCGAATCTCAGGGCAAATAGTATGAATTCATACATGAAAGCTCCCAGACAGATCATGGAACCCGAAACGATGAAAAACCACTGCCATTTCCGGATCGGCGCGATCCATTTGGTATTGTAATGGATAAGCGCAGTACCCAATAACAGCATCAACATCACCAGGACCAACGGACTCCAAACCGGACCGGTCCAAACCACCGGTATCAGGAAGAGGATATCCCAATCAGCCAGACTCATCGGCCATCCGATGAATACGTACAGGAATACATAGTAAAAGAGGTCCCAAATGGCGAAAATGATCAGAAACCAGGCAAATCGAGTCCATCGACCATTGCCGGCTAACCACGCGACCGCAACGATCATAATAAGAGTCGCTAGTTCTCGTGCAAGCTCCACACCGGCTAACTGGAGAGGCATGGCATGAAGTGGGAATTCAAATCCTTCCGGGTAGTATAGCTGGCGCAAATACACGACGACCGCACTTTCCAATAATGCCATTGCTATGCTGTATGCGATGACGAGAACTGTGGTGCCGGTAGCCATAGATCTCCAGACCTTACTCAGCATGGCTTTCATATTCGATGATGTTGCGATACACAATGCGGTCGTATACGGTACGGCTCAGGAATCCTGCTTCTTCGTATTCTTGTTTGAAGCGCTCGATCCTGTATTGGTTGCGCTCGGCAAATTCAGAAGGATCCACATGCTTCTGAATGATATCGAGATTCACATCTCCAAAGCGGAAGAGGTAATCGAGATCTACTTGACCCGTAGCCGCAGGAACATGACTCAAATTGTGGCTTGTGATCACTCGTGGCCAGTTAAAGCAAGAGAACAGAACCAGACTGTAGACTATGTTGTAGCTGTTGAACCGTACTAATTGCACAAGATCCATCCTTCCGTTTATAAGGATCAAAGTGAGGACCACTCCAATGCTGGTCATGAACAGGTACAGAAATACTCCGAGTCGCTTCATGGTCATTCCGTATTCCGCGATGTAGAGAAAGTTCTTTTCAGCATTTTGAGCGATGAATACCAGGTTGAGTACCATGAAGAAGATCGCGCTGATCTTTTCGAGCTTGGTGGCTTTTCGCTGAAATACGAATGCTATGATCCCAATGGCCAGTAGTATACTCACTATCAGTGAGAAGATGCCTCTGTGCAGATATGCCGATCGGTTGAGGCCTTCCGGCATCGCATGGAGGATAAAGCGATACACAAAATCAGAAGAGATCACAAAGAGCAGGAGGGCACTCAGTGTGAAGAAGATCACGGCCCATGTGTTGGGAAGGAGTGACGGTTCGTAAGTGCCAACTTCATCGTCTTCTTTGGGTGAAGTTGGTAGCAATTTGAAGTAGATTGGTGGTATGTAGAAGCGGAAGGCGACTACAGAGAACAATGCTCCCAGGAAGAGCACCCAAAAGAAATCAGCCCTTAAAAAATCCCAGTTGATCTGCTCGAGGAGCTTTTCGAATACCGGGTTGGCCGAAGCATAGAAAAGAGAGAACAGTGCCACAAAGCATGCGGGAAGCAACACATAGCTGATGATCTTGCCCTGTAGTTTGGAGTCGACCTGTAATCCACGTGCTGTTCCCGTGAACAATCGAAATGGACTGAGTATGAAATTCAGGAACCCCATACCAACTGAGCTGATCGGGTCAACCCGCGGATTTGTGATCTGAGCTCCCATCACAGCAAACGAAGCAAATGCAACGAATACGGCCACAGTTGTTCCGTTGATGCCCGCACTGGACGTGGCAAGTAGAAACGGGAGAACAGCTAGAGCAAGATGATGAGAAGGTCTTTTAGCGGTGATCAGAAAGAGCACAGCAAATAAGGAGGCGAATACACCGTAGATCAGGACATTCACCCCGAGATCCTGGTGGTAGAATACGATCGTGAATACGATGCATAAAAGAATGGCTGCAGTGGATCTTTTCATAGGAATAGATATTTAGTTGAGTGAGGTTGTTTGGTTTTGATAGAATGTTGTTTGTTCAATCGGATCCTAGCGAAGAGCAATAGTGCTCCCCCGAGGATCCCGAACATGGAATCCAGAAAGCTCCATAGTGGAGGAATTCCTCTGAAATGGCCTGCGATGAAGGCGGTAGGAATGATGAGGGCACATGCTACGAGTCCGAAATCGAGTAGGAAACGGTTTCTCTCCGGATCCTTCAATGCCCCCACGAACAAAATGGCGAACAGCACATGTGCGAATCCCAGCCAGTCGTATCCGTAGAGGAGGTGCGTAGCATCGGTAGATATGTACTCTACGCTTCTGGCCACTGATTCCAACCAGGGAAGAAGGGCAGGCAACATAAGCTCAGTCATCCATATGACGGCAGGCATTCCTTCGGGAATGAAAAAGGCCGTGACCCCGCTGATGAGCAGTCCGACCTGGAATAAGACGATGGTAGTATAGTAGGCTTTCATTTTATAAAGTACTTTGAAATACAAAGTATTATTGTAAAAAAATATCACTTTCTGTTTTTGAGCAGTTGCTCAAGGGCATTCAAATGTTTCTCAAACTCGCTCCTGCCAACGAGTGTGACTCGGTAGGAGGTCTTGGGACGCTTACCCACAAATTCTTTTCTCACTTCGATATAATCCAACTTCTCCAGGGAACTGAGATGGCTGGATAGGTTTCCATCTGTGGCATCGAGGTATTCCTTCAGGTATTTGAATTCCACCCAATCATTCACCACGAGCACACTCATGATACCCAGCCTTATCCGGCTTTCAAATGCTTTATTGAGATCCTGGATCATATTATCCGCGCTCGTAACGCAACCACATATAAGCTCCGTAAATGATATGCAATACACCGAATCCGATGGCCCAGAACAATAGCCCATGGCCAACAAAGTACATACTCACCACACCGAGCAAAACTTCACTCATGCCAAAGTACTTCAAGTCGTTCAATGTGTACTTACTCGCATTGATCAAAGACAGTCCGTAGAAGATCAGCATGGAAGGAGCGACGAGACCGAAAAGGGAATGATACAGTAGCAGGAAGCAGAATACTCCACCAGTTCCCAGGGGAATAGCGAGATTGATGAGCATTCGCATTGCCACGCGATCCCAGATCCGCTGACCTTTCTTTTTCGCCCTTCGTGAAGTGATGATCATCCCGGTGATCAAGGACAATACGACCACCAACCCGGCGTCAAGCAGGAAGAATCTGTAAAAGCCAAGATTGTCGAAAAACGCCGGACCACCTACAATGTTGTAAATGCGATCCAGATAGAATTCGTCATGTCCGTAGTAATACCATCTCGCAGCATACGCACCGATCAGTGCATAGATGCCGGCTAATATTCCCGACCAGCCACTCAGCGACAAGAATCGGGAAGAGCGCTCCATGATCCCGCGGATCTCTCGGAGCTGGTCGATGTAGTCAGCGTTTTCGTTCATGCAAATAACTTTGAAATGCAAAGTAAGTTGTTTTTTGCCGAGAAAAGCAAATAGGGCAGTGACAGATATCCACATTGATCGTCATTCTCGTTGGGAATTGGAGATTCGAGAATCGTCAAAGAAGGAAAGTCACTATTTTGCGCAGCAAATAATTGGCACGTTAGCAGCTCTTTTTCTTCGTCTTACAAAATATGCGTGGTTCCGCCGACTGGTTTGGAAACCCATTTATGAAATGGTCGCGCGCAAGTACAAAGCGCACCAATGGTATTTCATGAATTATGGATATACCCCAAATGAAAGCGAGACACCGCTTGAACTTCAGGAGAAGGATGAAGTGAACCGCTACCAGATCCAATTGTACCATTATCTCGCCGTAAAAGCGCAGGTGGAAGGCAAGGACATGCTGGAAGTAGGTAGTGGAAGAGGAGGAGGAGCCAATTACATTGCAGAGTACCTCAAACCAAAGAGCTTGACGGGTATGGACCTTGCTCAGAATGCGGTGGATCTCAGTAATCGGGATCACGATCAGCCGAATCTGCGATACATTCAGGGCAATGCCGAGAGTATTCCATTAGACGACAACTCCATGGACGTGGTGATCAATGTGGAATCCTGTCACGCCTACGGTTCGGTGCCAAAATTCATTTCGGAGGTCAAGCGAGTGCTTAGACCGGGAGGTATGCTTGTTCTTACGGACTTGAGAGGTCCGGAAGGGATGGACAAGTTAAGATCACAGATCAGCACTTGTGGGATGAGCCAGATCGAGGAGGATGACATCACAGATAATGTAATCAGAGCCATCGAAGAAGAAGAACCGATCAAAAAGAAGCGGATCGAGGAAAACCTACCAAAGAGTATGTGGAATGCCTTCCGTGAGTTCGGTGGAGCAATCAATTCTCAGATCCATCTGCAATTGAAAAGTCGCGATCTCATCTATTCGCGTTTTGTCCTGAAAAATAACCTATCCTAAGGAGGATTGAGCAAAATCAACTCATTTCCGCAGGAATAACTTGCGCCTAATAACCTACATTTGAGAACGTTGAAAGCTATGCGCATCTTCAAGGAAGACAATTTCTTCGCCAAAATTGATAGCATCTATCACGATGCTTTGAGGCGAAAGATTGCCTACGAGAACGCCAACCGAATGGTTGTGATGTTCTATTTCTATACCGTATTCTTCGCACTCTTTATCATTCTGGACTTCCTCCGAATGGATGAAGGAAAGAGCGAGAATTGGTTGTACATAGCTCTGTTCGTCTCACATATCCTTTTTGCATGTCAGATCGTACCTTCCTGGAAAGCCTTCCGACACAGGAAAGAGATCGCCTTAAGGGAGATCCCTGCGATCGTTAAATTAGAGAAGAGCTTCATACGAAGCGTGCTCATTGGGTTACTTCCCATGGCCATCCTCGGGATCTTCGAACGTGAAACCCTTGTGGTTCTGGGGATATACTCGGTCATGATCAACATTGTGATGCAATTGGGGCATGCCCGCTGTATCCGATATAATGTGGCAAGTTTCATTGTCGCGATCGTGGGTGTAGCGGCCTATTTCTTTGTATATAAGGACGTTTACGAACCTACACGTGCCATTGCTTTCTTCTCTGAGATACTGGCCATCTTTGGGATACCATTCTACGTATCACGTCGCCAGTAAAATGCGAAATTGAAGGAATTTGAATATCAGCAGATACTCAGCGAGCAGAAGGAGATCATACTACGAGAAAAGCAGAAGTCAGATGATCTTCTGCTGAACATCCTTCCAAAGGAAGTTGCGGAAGAGCTCAAAGAAACCGGGCACTCAGAAGCGCATCAATTCGAAAACGTAACAGTCATCTTCACGGATTTTGTGAACTTCACTCAAGTCAGTGAGCATCTTACACCGAAGGAACTCGTGAACGAGATCCATACATGCTTCAAGACCTTTGACGAGATCATTGGTCGCTATGGACTTGAAAAGATCAAGACGATCGGAGATGCGTACTTAGCAGTATCCGGACTTCCTACGTCAGACACCAAGCACGCTCATCGAGCAGTGGCTGCGGCGTTGGAGATCCGTGATTTCGTGGAAAAGCACAAAAAAGACAATATCGATTACGGAAAGGAATTCCTGGATGTGCGAATTGGTATACACTCCGGACCGGTGATCGCCGGTATCGTAGGGGTGAAGAAGTTCGCATATGACATCTGGGGTGACACTGTGAATACCGCCGCACGAATGGAACAAAGCTCAACTCCGGGAAGGATCACTATCTCGGAAACCACCTTTGAACTCATCAAGGAAGGCTTCATTTGCGAGGACAGAGGAGAGATCAACGCCAAGCACAAAGGCAAAGTGCACATGTACTACGTTGACGGATTCAGAGGTGATAAGGTGATCGAAATGATCAAATAGGAGCAGCCAACGCCGTAGCTTCTTTTTTCCGAATTCTGTTCAGCTTGTACTTATACCACATGTCCGGAGCATTCTTCTTCATGAATCCGTCCAATTTTCTCATGAGTATGATGTGGTAAAGTCCGGAAAGCTTGCCTTTCCATTCCGTTTGCCAACTGCGCAAACTCAGTCCCATTCCAGCTTCGAGATATTCCATATGATGCCAGAATTTACTCGGCATATAGAGCGTATCACCGTGCTCGAGAGTAATGTCGAATCCCTGGGCTTTTCTCAGCGCAGGATAGCGATCCAGCTTTTCAGCGAACTCCGCGTTATAGTATCCCTGAAAATCCACCAGGCTCATGACTTCAAAGGGTCTTCTGTAAATGTGATATTGCTCCTCATACGGAAAGAGAAGCACTCGTTTCTTACCGATGAACTGCGTTTGCATCACATCGCTCAGGTCCATGTCGAAATGAAGATGAGTGACACATCCTTTGGCACCCGTGAATAACATAGGGTACTTGCGCAGTACTTCATCGAAATACGCATCCGGCCACTCGAAATCGTTGAGTAATTCGGGAGCGTGTTCCAGGATGCTGAAAAGAAACAGTCGCCACTGACCGGATCCCTTCACGATGCTGTCGATATAATCTTCGAACTGCATGTACGCATGTGGTGCGTGTACCGGCTTGTTCTCCGGATTCTTTGCATTGCTGTAAACACCCACTTCTTTCGATCCGACCACTTCTTTCAGACGATCCCAGTTCCAGGACTTTGTCGCATTCCACGAATCAGATAAACCTTTGAGAACTACCGGTTTCTGCCGATAATACTTAGACCGGAATTCCTCCGGACTGAGATCTTGAACGATATCTACTTCGCGTAAATTCATGATGCAGAAGTGGAGGAAGCACGACCGTATTTCCCAACCAGATCGTGTTCCTTGATATACTGGTCAGTGTACTTCATCCCACTGTCGTAGAGGTTTTTTTGATCTTCTTCTGTCAAATGAAATTTCGATGCCGAAATGCCGAAATCATCGATCTTGACCGAATGTGCCACGGCTTCCGGATTGTGATTAAAACCGATCACCTGAGCATACACCACCGCATCAAAGAGCACCGTGATATATTTTGTCAGTTCATCGCGCTTCAAGTCATTCAAATGCTCGTCACCGCTGAGATTGTCCAGGTGAAATCCCACTGTAGAATCATCAACTTCTCCATGCTGGTCGAATGCGTTGATCGGATAGTTGAGAACTGTACCACCATCGACGTAGATATCGTTGTCGGGTTTGCCATCCGGGAATTGCCAGGCTTCGAAGAATAGTGGTGCACCCATGGATGCTCTGACAGCATAAACTACTTTTACATAAGGTGTTTTGCGATAGCTGAATTCAGTGGCATTCCTCTTGTTGAGGTTACACGCAAAAACGCGCATTTCACGACAACCGGCATTGTGAAGGTCGGCAAATGTGGAATCAGATCTCTGATGCATTTTCATGCCTTCCTCCAACCACTCAAGGAGTTTTTGTCCTTTGTAATAACCATAGTGGGTAGCCACTCTCAATGGATTGGGATGATCTTAGAAATCCGAAAATGAAGTTTTGCCTACAAAATCCTTGATCTCCTCAGGAGAGCAGCCAATGCTCAGCAACATAGCCGTAGATGCACCGGCAGATGTTCCTGCCACACGTTTGACCTTATCAAGTAAGTTGTGGTTCTTTAAGGACTGCACAGCACCAGCATAGGCTATGCCTTTCACGCCTCCACCTTCGAAAACCAGATTCTCTAGATCCATGTTCGACATGTTTTAATGGCAATTTATGAAAATGGACTCTAAAATGACACAAGGTGCTGATGTTCACAACTGTTGGAAAGCGCCTCACCCCGCCCAAGAAAGCCTAATTAGGCTATCTTCGCCACTCCATGAGGTGCGCAATTCTGTTGATAATTAGTTTCTGGAGCTTCAGCGTTCACGCACAGCGTCAACCGCGCCTGACTCTGGGGACTCAGAACATCTACTCCGGGACCTCTGTCAATCTTGGATATGCATTTGATATAGGACCCTTGGAATTCAACCCTTCGGTTCGCTGGGTGGCCAGCCGCACTGCGGACCCTCTTTCAAGTCTTCCCGGTATTGACCTCACTGCGCATTGGTTCTACCAGATCGATGAGCGCATCAGCGGAGGCTTTTTTGGCCAGTACAGTTTTTTGTATTCTGGAAAACCGGTCAGCAACACTTTTCACGAGCTGTATGGTGGTCTTTGCACGAGATTCTTTCTGTCCAATCATTGGGATCTGCGACTGAAAAGCGGCGCAGGTGGTTATGTTCAAAGGGTTGATGCCGCATCAGGTATCAGCACGCTTAAAGGTTTATCGTATTGTCTAAGTTTTGGAGTTTCATATTACTTGCCCTGATCATTTCCGGATGCAGTGAAGCAGACCCACGAGCTAGTAATGTTGTGGTTCTGGGTCATGGTGGTCTGGGGTTTCCTTCGGCGTTGAATCAGTATCCTCCCAATACCTGGGAAAGTGTAGAACGAGCCATGGCCGAAGGTGCCGACGGTGTGGAACTTGATGTTCAATTGAGCGCCGATAGTACTTTGATCCTATTTCATGATAAGAGATTGGAGACCCAGGTCAATGCTTCCGGCACAGTGGCTGAATCCAACTCTCATGATCTATTGAAACTCGAATACCTGAGTCAGGATCTGCACTCCGCGATCCATATTCAAAGCTTGCAAGACGTGATCGATCAGGTTTCATCCAAATATGACGTGTTGGTAGTGTCTCTGAATATTCAGGTGCCTGAGGGGCGAGAGACGGACGAGGAGTATCGGCAGAGATTTGCCAGAGCGCTCGTGTCCTTCACACGAAGTCAACAACAGATCCATTACTTCATTGAATCCGAGCGAACCGATTATCTCGAGGCGATCAAAGCGATTGATCCCGATACCGATCGATTCCTTATTGGAGCATACACGGCTGAGAATGTAGCATTCATAAAGGCACATGGCGCTTTAGGTCTGGTTGCCAACTATACCGAGGTGAGTCCTGAACAAGCTCAGGATCTCAAGAATAATGGACTGAGGCTCATGGTCTATGGGTTGAAGATCCGGAAAGACATTGTGCGATCTGCTGATCTATTGCCATATGCTGTTCAAACTGACAATATCTCCTTAACCTTTTCCATCTACGGTTATCAAAATTAGCCTTTGGTCATTTCTCAACCGTGATTAATCGATAGGGTTGTGTACAGTCCGTTTTGTCGATTTTCTTTGCGCTTCAAATAAGTGCACGTGATCAGGTTAGAAGGAATAGAGAAAAGCTTCAAGGTTGGGAACCACGAGCTCAAAGTACTCAAAGGCATTGACCTCCATATCAAAGAAGGGGAGATGGTTGCCATTATGGGTAGTTCCGGTAGCGGCAAGAGCACCTTGCTCAATATCATCGGAATGCTGGATACCCATGATCACGGGGAGTATTATCTGGACGACCTGCCCATTGAAGACTTGAATGAGACCAAGGCCGCTAAATACCGCGGGAAATACATTGGTTTTGTATTCCAATCATTCAATCTGGTGGCTTTCAAATCAGCCATGGAGAATGTGGCACTTCCACTATACTACCAAAGCGTGGCGCGCAAGGAACGCAACAACCGCGCCCTGCACTATCTGGATCTTGTTGGATTGAAAGAGTGGGCCGACCACCAGCCGAGTGAGATGTCGGGTGGTCAGAAACAACGTGTAGCCATTGCACGAGCCTTGATCGCCGAACCCAAGATCATTCTTGCTGATGAACCAACTGGAGCTTTGGATTCTGTTACCTCACAGGAAGTCATGAATCTGCTGAAGAAGATCAACGCTGAGGGGAAGACCATGCTCGTAGTAACGCATGAGCACGACATTGCCGAACAATGCGATCGGATCATTCACCTGAAAGACGGTCGGATCACAGATCCCGAATAAGATTGGAACGGCTCAACGAAATATGGGATAGTATCAAGTCCAACAAACTGCGGACTTTCCTCACGGGCTTCAGTGTAGCCTGGGGTATCTTCATGCTGGTCGTGCTTCTCGGAGTGGGAAGCGGCCTCCAAAATGGGACGAAAGCCCAATTCGCGGATGATGCCATCAACAGCATATTTGTTCGAAATGGACAAACCAGTTTGCCCTACGCAGGTATGCAGCCCGGACGACAGATCCGAATGAAGAACTCGGACCTTCTGGCGATCAAGAGTGAGATCAAGGGGATCGATAAGATATCGGGGCGATTTGGAAAGTGGGGTGGAAGCCAGGTGGTCTATCAAAGGAAGAGTACCACATTCAATATCAGAGGTGTGCACCCTGATCACCAATTTCTCGAGAAGACCATTATGGTGAAAGGGAGATTTATCAGCCAAATGGATATTGAGCGCAAGCGAAAGGTTTGCGTGATCGGAGATAAGGTTCAGGTCGATCTTTTTGCCGGAGAAGACCCTATTGGTAAATGGATCACCGTAGCCGGAGTGCCATTTCAAGTTGTAGGAGCATTTGTCGACGAGGGTAGCGAAGGGGAGAATGGGATCATTTATACACCGATCAGCACCGCACAGCTGACCAATGGTGGGACGAACGAACTGGATGCGATCATACTTACGACCTTGGAGAATGATCTCACTACCACCAAACGGATCGCAGAGGAAGTAAAAATGATGTTGTCACATGCGCATCACTTCGATCCGGAAGATCCCAGAGCTCTGCACGTGAGAAACAACTTTGAAAACTATTCGCGTATTTCAAACGTGTTGGGGCTGATGAAGGCGTTCTTTTGGTTGATCGGGATCCTGACCATTATAGCCGGGATCGTAGGGGTGAGCAACATCATGATCATTACCGTCAAAGAGCGAACCCGAGAGATTGGTATCCGAAAGAGTTTAGGAGCCACGCCACGCTCCATTGTCACGATGATCATGCAGGAGGCGGTCCTGATCACAGGACTATTCGGTTACATCGGCTTGTTCTTCGGTGTATTCCTACTCGAATTGGTGGCCAAGTTCATTCCTGACACAGGAGCTGTATTCACAAACCCGACCGTCGATTTCAATACGGCACTTGCAGCTTTGATACTATTGATCGTAGCTGGTTCAGCAGCCGGACTGATGCCTGCACTCAAAGCAGCTCGCATCCGCCCGATCGAGGCACTTATGGACGAATAGACTGGCTATTAGCTATTAGCACTTCGCCTTTGGCCAACAACCTAAAACCTAACAACCCAATCCCTAATCCCTCATATGTACGTCGCGCTGCGGATAAGGGATCTCTATGTTATTCGCATCGAGCGCTTTCTTGACGTTTTCGAAAGCATTGAACCACACATCCCAATAATGCTCAGAGTTACAATGTGGTCGGACGGCTAGGTCGACACTGCTATCGCCTAAACCCATAACACCAACAAAGGGTGGAGAGTCCTTTAATACAAGTTCATCCTGCTTCAGAACATCGACATAGCGTGTATCGATGACCAAAACACCATTGGCGGGGACCACAACCTTGTACCATATATCTGAAGAATAGTTGGATGCGCAGGAGGGACTTGCATCGTTTGACTGCGTTGCGGAGTCATTACTATAGGTTTGGAAGTTGCACGACCCCGTATAGGTCAGTAAGAAGGCATCTTTACAGGTGTTGTTTGATGGCACCGCATAGATTAGAACGGACAGTGCGACAAAGGTGAAAGAGAGGATTAGGCGCTTCATTAAGTCAAAAAATAAACATTTATAAAGGCGTTTAGCAGTGGTGGCAGAACTCGTTGATCCGGAAAATAAATCTGGACTGATCTTTGTTCTGTACATAGTGCAACAGTGGATGTGAGAGCAGTTTGACAATCATTTTCACCAGTTCGATACAAATTGATTTACTTTGAAAAGGATTATGAATTATACAGAATCATTAAGGCGCATTTTGAAAGGCTCAGCTGTCTTTTCGCTTGTCGCTCTCATGCTTTTGGGACCTTCTGTTGGAAGTGTAACAGGACAAAGTCAGGAGGGTGAACTGGAATGGTATACTCAAGTGGAAAAAGCACAGGAGTTGTCATTGGCAACAGGTAAGCCCATTTTTGCATTCTTCACAGGAAGCGACTGGTGTGGCTGGTGTCACAAATTGCAACGCGACGTCTTTGCCAAGCCGGAGTTCATTTCGTGGGCAAAACAGAATGTGATCTTGTTGGAGTTAGATTTCCCTCGCAGAAAAAAACTACCACCTGCCTTGGCGGCTCAGAATAACGAGTTGAGAGCAGTGTTCAAGGTGACAGGATATCCCACGATCTGGATGTTCAAACTGCACCCGGATGAGCAGACCGGTAAAATGAATATCCAGGCTTTCGGTTCTTTGGGATACCCAAGCGGTGCGATCAAGGGCAAGGAAGAGGTCAAGTTCCTGGAGACTGCCAATATGATCCTGGCGAATCTGCCTGAGGGTTAATATTTTACATTTCCCGAATGGGTGGTGTAGTATATTGCGAGCATGATTCGCGCATCACTGATCCTTACATTATTTCTATCTTCTTTAGCAGTCTTTGCGCAAACTCCGGAAGTAGCTCAAAGCATCACTCGCAATGCATTCAGTAAGGCATTGGACGAGGGCAATGGCAATTACTACATAGCCTATGACATGAAAGGTGCGTATGGCACTGATATCGATTTCGATCGAGACGCCACCCATTTACTTCAGGACAATAATGGTCAGGATTTCTACGTCGTGAAATACGATGTGAACGACAGTATACTTTGGACTCTACGCTTGAGAAGTACCACTCTCAGCTTAAGGGACATGTGCTATGACCCCAAAGGAGAATTGGTTTTCAGCATACAATTTGCCGATAGTGTAGGTATTGGTAGTGACACGTTGATCCGGAGCGCAGGAAGTGAGGCGGCATTGGTGAAACTAGATCCAAAAGATGGTTCCATAAGGTCGTATCATCCTTTTCGCTCCAAAGGCACCGTGGCATTGGTGAAATTACAGATCGTGAACGGAAACTATCTGATCTGTATGAACGGTTCGGATTCTGTGGACATAGACCTTCGAACCTCGAATACCTATCAAATACCCCCAGGAGAACATTCTTTGAAATTAAAACCGGATGGTAGCGTCGTATGGGTTACTCCGGAATTGCCTTTTAGCTATTCCGAATTTTCCAGTGATACGTCAGGTGGTCTTTATATTAAAACGTATGTGAATGGTGGAAGAACTCGAGTCTTCACTTCACCTGGGAATAAATTGGACACGGCGACCAGTAAGGTAGGCTATGCCTATATCCTCTATAAGCGTAATAAGAATGGATTCTTTGAATATGCTAATTTCATTGATGCCGGACAATTGTACCTCGACAGGTCATCTACTTCGACCAACGGACTGTATTTATCTGGGTTTTCAGACAACTCCGAAGATCATGCTTATGAGTTTCAAAATGGAGACTCTGTGATCTCTGAGAATGGAGGTTATGGTTCTTTTTTGGCTTACATGCACGCCAACGGAGATATGCTCTGGTACAAGCATTTCGACGACAAGATCTGGGACGTGTTCTACAACGTGGGGCACGACAAAGACGATAACGCCTATTGTTCGGGTCGATTTCGAGACACATTAGACGCGGATTGGGGACCCAAGGAATCCTTGATATGGCCTGCTTCTGTAGTGAACAATGAATTGAATGCATTCGTGGTGAAATACACTCCTGATGCACGTTTTGCAGGAGCATTTGCGATCAGCGACATTCAGCAAAGTGATCATTTGTATACGTTGAGCGGTAATAAGATCCTTGTTTCAGGATATAGCCGATTCGGTAAATCTGCAGACTTCGATCCTGGTAAAGGACGGTTTGTAGCAAACCCCGATAGTACTCCAAACCAAGACTATCTGGCGATCTACTCCTATCCTGATGTCTTGTATGACACCCTTTACAGACAAACATGCAAGAACAAGTTTGATCTTTATGGAAAGACCTACACCAAAAGCGGAACCTATCTTGATACCCTTGAAGATGGCTTTCGTCCCAGATATCTCACCTTTATCCTGAATATGCTGCGCCCGAGCTCGGGAAGTATCGACGTATCGGGATGTGACAGTGTTGTCGTGAATGGGATCGTCTACTACACGTCGGGAATCTATAATCAGGATCTCAAGAATGACGTAGGATGCGATAGTTCGTTAAGAGTGTTCGCAGAGGTCCATCGATCGACTGATACGGCGATCTATGTGGAGTCATGCGATGGAGTGATGATCGAGGATACCACTTACGAACGAAGTGGCTCGTACAAGCATTACTACATCTCCTCAGAGGGCTGCGATAGCGTGGTGACTTACCATATTGACATTCTTGATAAGGATACCGCAGTGGTTTATGCCGAGAATTGCTCATTCACCCTGGTCAACGGGCAGGTGTATAAAGAAAGCGGCACCTACTACCAACGAGTACCCAGAACCGGCCAGTGCGATAGTATAGTGGTGGTTGATGTCAAAATATTCGGTAAGGACACGACCAATCGGTATATCGTGGATTGTGAACCCTATGAATACCATGACCAAACGTTCGAAAAGAGTGGGACTTATTACGTGCGTCTAGAAAACCAGCACGAATGCGATAGTATCATTAAATTTGAGTTCGCTCTTGAACCCCGAGACACCTCTGAATTCAGCTATCATTCATGTGGGCCATACTTCTTAAAAGACACGATCTTCGAAACAGAGGGTTATCACTATTTCACCGGAACCGGCAAATGCGACACTGTTTTCGCCGTTGATCTGACGATCTCGGAGGTGGACACAGACATTAGCAGGCGTGGAGATACCCTGATCGCTGCTCAGGATTCTGCTGCTTACCAATGGCGAGATTGCGACCGCGATGATAATATCAGCGGTGCGACTTCCAGAATGTTCAGACCAACGAGTACAGGAAAGTATCAGGTGATCCTTAATTACGGACCATGCGCAGATACCTCTGAGTGTTATGTCGTGGACCAGTTGAGAGTAGGAATTCCGAACACCAGTGTTCTGTTCAAGCTTTATCCTAACCCAACGCACGATCTCATCCAAGTGCATTGCGAGGCCCAGGGAAATAAACGAATTGAAGTCTACACGATAGGAGGGGAATTGGTTAGAACGGGCAATTTTACAGAACATCGGACGACCGTAGACCTGACAGATCAAACCGCCGGTGTCTATTTGTTTGTAGCTTCGTTCAATGGTCAATTATTTCGTCAAAGGATCGTGAAGTACTAATGTGAATGAGAAATCTTCTAGTCATTTTGGTATTGATTTTTCTTTCTCAAACTGGATTTGGGCAGGTACGAAGCGTACATTTCAGGATAAATCATTTGGCTAAAGGTGCTCCGTTATCCTATTCTTTAATCTACCAGAACGATCTCGAACAAGATTATAGATTCACGAGGATCGAGTACTTCATTACCGGATTTGAATTGAGTTCGGAAACAGGGAGAATGTCGCTGATTGACAGTGTATGTCTCGTTAATGCAGCCAAACCCGCCCAGTATGATCTGGGATCTATTGATCTCGAACGAGTCGACAGTCTGCATTTTCATTTTGGAGTGGATAAAGAGCGCAACCACGGTGATCCGTCCGTTTATCCATTGGGCCATCCTCTCGCACCGCGCGACAGATACAGCATGCACTGGGATTGGGCCAGTGGTTACCGTTTCTGGGCAGTAGAAGGGGATGCGGATACGACCGGAGATGGCGAAATGGATGTTTCGTTCCAATACCATATTGCAATCGATGGTAACTACCTTCCAGCGTCATTGGAAACGATCGTTCAGAATAATGATTCGATCAGCTTTCTCATGGACATTGACTATGTCGACCTCCTGGCCGGAGTTGACTTTAGAGGAGAACCGGTTGTTCATGGTGGATTTGGTGGCCCGTACGATACTCCGTTGGATTCTATGTTGGTTCGACTGCGCACGAGGTCATGCTACAGTTCAGGGTTTCAGCGAGTGCTGAATACGAACTCTGATCTGGACTTGCAACAAACAAGTATGCATCCAAATCCGGCACATGAGAGTCTGCACATTGATCACCCTTATCGCATCGAACATATTCAGATCCTGGATGAACTTGGCAGGATGATCAAGGACGTGCTGCCAGCGCCAACCCATGAAGTCAGCATTCAGCTTGAAGGCTTGAAACCCGGGGTCTATTTTGTGAGGATCACGGATGAAAAAGAGTGCATTTCTACAAAACGATTGATCATCCGCTGATCAAGGTTTGTAGTTCTCGTTAGTTATCGCATCCTGGTCAGTCAGCCTTTTTAGAAAAGCCAGTAGTTGCTCTTGTTCTCTATCGCTCAGCCCTAGCGGTTTCACCAACGGACTTTTCTGATGATGCGAAGAACCACCAGAATTATAGTGGTTGATCACTTGTTCAAGGCTCTCGAAGCTTCCGTCATGCATATAAGGAGCAGTCAATTCTACATTTCTCAGACTAGGCGTCTTAAACATGGCCAGGTCACTGCTGTCGCCGGTGAGGATGAACCTTCCTACATCTTTATAGACGTCGGTAAGACCGTTATTCTTGAATTCGTAATTGGTGAAATTGAATCCTGAGTGGCATTCGCTACAGTTGGTCCTGGTTGAGAAGAACAGGTCACGACCGGCAAGTTCATCGCTATTCAGTCCGGTTCCTGTTCGTTCGTGCTTGTCATACAGAGAATTACCGCTGAGCAGCGTTCGTTGAAAGTTCGACAGGGCTCTGGTGATCACGAAGTAATCCATGTCGCGATCGTAGGCATCCCGACTCATTTGCATGTATTCCGGATCCATTGCCATGCGCTCGCCGGCCTGAACGATGTTGAACGCCATTTCGCTGTGCTCCTGAATGGGAACGAGCACCTGTTGCTCGAGTGTTGGAACTCCTCCTTCGCGCATGAAATAGGGGTGGTATGCCACATTGAACAGAGAAGGAGCGTTTCTCCGACCTATTCTGCCATCAACACCCGGAGTGACCGGCAAGTCGTCGGCAAAGGCCAGTTGAGGCTCATGACAGGTTCCACAGCTTATGGTGCTGTCGATAGATAGCGCAGGCTCAAAGAACAGTCGTTTCCCCAGCTCAAATCGCTCCGTAGTGAAGGCATTGTCTTCCGGGTAGTCGATCTGAGGAAAGCCTTCCGGGATCTGTGGAGTAAAGCTGTCGTTCGGAACTGGAGGATCAGGGGTATCGTCAGATGAGCACCCAGCCGAAGACAACACAATAACTCCCAACAGGAGTGAGAGCACTTTGAATTGCCATCTGCGGTGTGCTGTGAGCATGCCGCTAAGTTACATCAGCAAAATTCAATGCAGGATGAGCCTTTGAACTTGTGCACCCATTTCGCTTTGCAGCACAGCCTGGTAAATGCCTTGAGGAAGATGCTTTACATCAATAGATCCTCCGCCGGTCAAGGACGAAGAGTATACGACTTGTCCTGTCATATCCCAAAGCTCAAACGTTGCATGCTCAGCAGAATTTTCAACATGGATCGTTTCGTTCGCAGGGTTTGGATAGATGCGCAAGGAAGAGTTGATCGATTGATCATCAACAGCCAGAACCACATCGGCTGGCTGATCTTTGGAGGATGCTACTTGCTCAATGAATTTCGTATCGGTATGCTGCACAAATGCCATGACATACATACGCTCCTTATTCCACTCTGTATGATGATCCGTGCTGATAATTAAAACTACTGAATCGCCTGTACCGGCCAGGGTCAGAGCATCGATGTGCATCACACGTCGGAATACATCTTTATGCGTTTTTTCACCATTAGGTGCATCGTAGAACACGGTGTCTTCCACAGCAACTACGAAGAGTTCCATGTCGCCAAACGAATGGTCCGCATCGGTTCTCACGACGATCCGTGCGCGCAAAGAGTCGGCGCTCCCGGCGGTCTCTTCGACCTTCACGGCGATCGGAGTGCTCTTACCTTCTTCGTCTGAAAAAAGATCCGAATTGCTATAGTTCGTGCTGATAGACTTAACCTTTCCCTGCACCACAACTCTAGGGGTTCCTCCGTAAATATTGTAGAAGCGGGTACGTGCATCATTCTCCGTGGTATTGTGTTTGTTCAACACACAACTGGAATAAGGGCTGCTCGGATGATAGGAAATATGCATGATGCTGCGATTGGCAGCGAGGTTGGTATACAGTCCGGGGTTCCGACTTCCGCAGATACCACATCTCGTATTGGTAAAATGCTCGACAACTACATTGCGGTCGACTTGAGCGCTTAGATCACTTCCAATCAGAAGCGCAGTAAGAATAAAGGTTAGTTTTTTGAAGTTCATGCAGTTACATCAGCACTGCATGTGAATGGTTCTTCAGAAAAGTAAGAAGGGAGTAAAAAGGAACTAGGGTGTCAACTTCACCACAATAGGCGATGCTTTGTATTCGCTTCCATCCTTTGCGGTCAGCAAGATGTTGTCTATGACCAGATCAGTTCCCGGTTCGCTTTTCAGGATCCTGGATATCGATCCATCCGACAGTCTGGCTCTTGGCTCGCGTGATATAAATGCCGTACCGTTCTTTGGTGCGACGATCACCTGGTAGCTCACCACGGAATAGCCGTTCACAGCGATCAATCCCATGCGCTTCGCTTTCCTGACGGCGTCAAGACTCAGCTCACCGTCTTTGGCCAATGTGAGTGACACAGGGGAGGGCTTGTCGGTGGATTGTGCTGAGAAGGCCGTGGTTGCAAGGAGGAATATAAGAGCGAATAGGATTTTGATGGTGGTTTTCATAGCGTTCGGTGTGAGTTGCTTAGGTAACGAAATCCTGCGAAGTCGATTGCATGAGACGGGATGTCGCTTAGGATTGCGTCACTTTGTTTCGCGTTCCTCTCTTAGCCGTGTAGTGGATTAAATCCCGCCGAACTTCGTTCGATTCCGAGCTTTTTCCCTTCACAAATCCTCAAGCAAGCTTGGAATTTGGTCATAAAAAAAGCCCGGGTCGCTGCACGACCGGGCTTTCATCATCAAGTGCACCCGAGAGGATTCGAACCCCTAACCCCCAGAGCCGAAATCTGGTATTCTATCCAGTTGAACTACGGATGCAATATCTAGGCTATTTCTATCCCGGTGCAAACCGGTTTCCGTATTCAATCCAGCTTGCCCGCCGGAGCAAAGCGCAGGAGAGTTGAACTACGGATGCGATTGAGCATGCAAATATAACGTCTTGCATTCTCGTCAAAGTCAGAAAACTCAGCTTTTATTGAACGTATACCCCCTCAAAAACTCCTCCGTCTCCATGCGTCTCCGACCTTCCAACTGCAACTCATGAACATGCAACCAACCGTCGCTACATGCAATGCGCACATAGCTTTTGCCGTCGGAATCGAAAACACCGGGTGAGACATCATGTGAAGCGGCCTCCACGCTCGATCGGAAGATCTTCAATACGAGATCCTTTTCAGTGTCAGGGTCGTTGATGAAAGTTCTTGCTACTGGATATGGACTCAGGCCACGCACTAGATCATGGATCTCCTTAGCACCCTTTTTCCAATCAATGATGCAATCTTCCTTGAATATCTTCGGAGCTGCATGTCGAGCGCTTGAGTCATCCTGCGGGTGTGCAGTGAGTTCACCGCTTTCGAGGCCATCCAGCGTTTTGAGCACCAGATCCGCACCTTCGATCATCATGCGGTCGTGTAAGGAGCCGGCGTTTTCATCCGAACCAATCATCATCTTGTGCTGTAGCAGTATCTCACCCTTGTCGATCTCGTGAACCAATTGAAATGTGGTCAGACCGGTCTCGGTTTCCCCATTGATGATCGCCCAGTTGATCGGTGCTGCGCCACGGTAGTCGGGCAGGAGGGAAGCGTGCAAATTGATCGTGCCTCGAGGAGGCATATCCCAGACCGATTCGGGGAGCATCCGGAATGCAATAACGACCTGTATATCCGCATTCCAGGCTCTCAATTCTTCCTGAAAACCAGGGTCTTTCAAATTCGTTGGCTGAAGGAGCGGAATATCATTTTGGATGGCAAAATCCTTGACCGGGGAATATTGGATCTTCATCCCACGACCCGCCTTGCGGTCGGGAGCAGTGATCACTCCAACGAGTTCATGCGAACTCTCCTGGAACTTCTGCAAAGAAGGAACCGAGAAATGCGGGGTGCCGATGAATACGATCCTCATCCGCGACTCCGATTATTTGATGCCTTTGAATATGCGATTCCAGCGAATGCGGTCGAATTTCTTCTCTTCCACAACCTGCTGTTGTCCGAATCCGTCGGGAACGATATACCGTTGAATATCATGCCTTACCGACATCCAGATGAAGAGGGCCTTACCCACCACGTGGTCTTCAGGCACAAAACCCCAGAAGCGCGAATCCAGAGAGTTGTGGCGATTGTCTCCCATCATGAAGTAATAGTCCATTTTGAACGTATACTCGGTGAGTTCATTTCCATCCAGATACACTTTACCATGTCGGCGCTCCATCTCTCCGGCGCGTTCATATACGCTGATGAGACGTTCGTACATTTCGAAGTTGGCGGAATCGATCTTGACGGTCACACCTTTCTTCGGCACCACGATCGGGCCGTAAAAGTCTCTCGTCCAGCGGTCGCTCTGATCTTCCGGGAAAACGGAATTATGTCCTTGTCCGGGTGTGTAAATACTCGTATCCAACGACAGCACATCCGTGCGTCGTTTCAATTTCTGGTAATTCTCATCCGTTAAATGTAGGTTCGTGAGATACGGCAACTTGGGTTTATTTGCCGAAGGTTGAGATATCTCCATTTTATCAGTGATATCCAGCTTTTTGTATAGCTGCTCCGACAAGAAGTGTCCATCAGTCCGCATGATGTACTGCATCTCGCGTTTCGGTGGTACTTCTTCCGCAACCCCATTGATATGTACGACTCCTTCTCTAACCTCAAGCGTGTCACCGGCAATGGCTACACATCGCTTGATGTAGTTTTCCTTCTTGTCGACCGGTCTGCCTTCGCGCTCGTCCGGCCAATTGAACACCACCACATCGCCGTTCTTGATCTTTTGGAAGCCCGGTAGTCGGTAGTATGGGACCTTCAACGCTTCCGAATATGCCTTTACATTGAAACGCGGAATGGTGTGATGCGCGAACGGGAAGCTCAGCGGAGTCATGGTCAACCTAGCGCCGTAGTTCACTTTGCTGACGAATAGGAAATCCCCGACCAACAAGGATTTCTCCATGGATGAGGTGGGTATTTGATAAGCCTCAATGAATAGGCTCCGGATGACGGTGGCGGCTATGACGGCAAAAAGTATGGCGTCGACCCATTCACCGAACTTGTGTTTCTTCTTGAAAACGTAGCGGTAGATATAGTATCCCCAGATCGCGATCTCCCAGATGAGGAAGAAGACCAGTGCAGTGAAGAATGAAGCTCCTGCACCTAACCACATTGTAAAGAACAACAGTAGGTTGAAGAAGGTCCATACGATGATCACGACCTTAGTTCGCAATCGGAAACTCTTGAATAACTCGATCAGGTTCAGTTTCATGGTCAGTTTTTAATGGCCAATACGTCTTTCATGCTGTGGATCCCGCGTTTCCCGGGTAACCACTCCGCAGCCAGAACAGCTCCCAAGGCAAAGCCTTGTCGGTTATGAGCCGTATGACTGATCTCGATCGTGTCGATCTCGCTGGAGTATTTCACCACATGGGTTCCCGGCACACCATCTTCTCTAATGGCCTCAATGTTCAAGTCTAACGGTCCGGTCTCTGTGCGATTGTCTCCCTCCTGACAAACCCACTCGTTTTTTCTATCAACGAATTTTAGAATATCATTCGCAATGGAAATGGCGGTTCCCGATGGCGCATCGAGCTTCTGCAGGTGGTGCACTTCTTCTATGCTCACGTCGTATTCTTCCTGAGGGTTCATCAACTCGGCAAGTCTGCGGTTGAGCTCGAAGAAGATGTTCACACCAACGCTGAAGTTAGTAGCACAAAGTAATGGAGTACCGTAGGCGGTGCTCAATTCAACGATATCATCGTAGTTGTCGTACCAGGCGGTAGTCCCAACTACGACTGGTATTCCTGCTCTCAGACAGGTCGAAATATTATCGGCTGCAGCGGAAGGTACGCTTACCTCGATGGCAACATCCGATCCTTGGAGATCTTCTTCATCGAATCCATCACGACCCACTTTCAAGGTGATCTCATGTCCTCTTTCCACAGCAAGCGTTTCGATCGCTTTGCCCATTTTCCCGTACCCGATGATCGCAATCTTCATGATTCTTCGTTGAATGTGTGCAAATCTACTATTAATCACCTCAATCGAACGCCGGAGCTCGGGCTATATTTGTCGGCAGTCTATGAAAGGATTCATCCGTTTGTTACTCAGTGGCGCGGGAATTTTATTTCTCGGAGCCACAGCTGGTTTCTACTATGTGGTGCTTGCTCCAAATACGGTGAATGAGAAGTGTGTAGTCGTCAAAGTGGGGCAGGACTGGGATTATGACAGTCTGCATGCCGAGCTGAGCAGATCAGTTTTGGCTTCGGGATCGACGTTCAACCTTCTTGCCGGTCAAATGAATCTGGCAGCAAATATCTATCCCGGTGTTTATTCTGTGGAGCCGGGTCTGAACAACCGCGAGATCATCACGATGTTTCGCAGTGGTCAAATGCGGGAGGTGAAGGTGGTCATTCGCAGTCATCAGCAGGGAGTGGATGTTTTCGGAGTTCTGGCGAAGGAGCTGGAACCCGACAGCGCTAGTATTACGAGGGCATTTGAGGAGAGCAATGAGATCGCCGAATTGGGACTCACCGGAGATAAGTGGGCGTGTATATTCCAGGCTAATACGTATCGATTCAATTGGGCATCCTCTCCGGATCAGATCGTGCAGCGATTTGTTCGGGAATTCAATACTTTCTGGAATGAAGAGCGCAGGTTGAAGGCAGAAAAGCAAAGATTGACACCTGCAGAAGTTTGCATCCTTGCCAGTATTGTCGATGGGGAATCGACCAAAACAGAAGAGATGGCCACCATCGCCGGGGTTTACCTCAATCGCCTCAAGAATCGTTGGCCACTGGGTGCTGATCCGACGCTTCTCTTTATTGCAGGAGAGCAGGGCAGGCAGCGCGTTTTGAATGAAGATAAAGAAGTGGTTCATCCATACAACACATACAAGAATCTGGGTTTACCTCCCGGGCCGATCATGTTACCCAGCACACAGGCGATCAAAGCTGTTTTGGATCCGGAGGATCACAACTACATGTTCTTCTGTGCACGGGCCGACTTCAGCGGATACCATGTCTTTGCCAGAACCCTTACCGAGCACAACCGAAACGCGAACAAGTATCGCAGAGCACTGAACGAACGCAATATCTATCGATGACAGGTCGAGTTCAGATAGTGGAGCCTTTTTCTACAGGCTCACACAAGTACTGGGCTGAACGGATCCAAGAACACAGCAGCTGGGAGATCGATCTCAATACACTTCCGGGCCGACATTGGAAATGGCGCATGTCCTCAGGCTGCATTGACCTGGCAAAGTCCGCAGGCACCATGCCCGAACCTGATATATTTCTATGCAGTGATATGCTCGATCTGGCTGCATTTAAAGGGCTTCTTCCAACCAATCTGAGCCAAAAGCGATTTGTACTGTATATGCATGAGAATCAGTTGGTTTACCCACAATTGAATCCTAATGAATTTGACCGCCAATATGCATTCATCAATTTTCGGTCGGCATTGGCCGCTTATGAGATCTGGTTCAATTCCGCTTTTCATCTGGAAGCGTTCCTTGGATCATTACCTGACTTTCTCAAGGCATTTCCAGACAAGAGAAACACCGATCGTTTAGATGATCTTCGAGATAAATCAAAGGTGATACCTCTGGGGATAGATGAGATGGACACGAGTGACCGGACTGTCAATGATGTCCCTCACATTCTATGGAACCATCGTTGGGAGCACGATAAGGATCCCGATGGGTTCTTTGATCTGCTCTATCGCCTCTCGGCAAATGACCTTGATTTTCGCTTGATCGTGCTGGGAGAATCGTACGGTATCATTCCTGACTGCTTCGTTGAAGCGAAAGAGCGACTAGCCGACAAGATCGTTCACTGGGGATTTGCACCACGTGATTCATATGAACGCTGGCTACTGACGGCTGATATACTCCCGGTGACCAGTCAGCAGGAATATTTTGGACTCAGTGTAATGGAAGCTGTTCATGCGGGCGTGACGCCGATCTTGCCTCGGCGCTTGGTCTATCCGGAGCTGTATGAGGCCAAAGACGTTGTATTCTTTTCAGATGAAGACGAATTATTCAGTCGGTGCGCTGAACTGATCAATGCACATCCTCATCGCACACAATTCGACATGAGCGAATTTGCTTGGGGAAATGTGATCCAGAGCTACGATCATGCATTTTCTAAGATCTGTCACGGATAAATACCTGCGACAGCGGCACGATTATGTGAAAGGTAGCCTAAAGGCATGCCTTTAGGCTACTCCTGATCTCAAATAAAAACCTCCGTGTCCTCCGTTCCTCAGTGGTTCAATCCTTTGTGCACTTTGTGCCTTTGTGGTTCAAATACTATGTTCCCGCCAACGGCAGTGCGTTTTTTGAGATCTGTCACGGGTAAATACCCGCGACAGGTGAGAGATTTGAGTTGTCACGGGTAACATACCCGCGACAGTGTGTTAAACCAATCCCAAGGACCATCCTTCGACAGGCTCAGGGACCGGTCCTATTAATCTGTAGGCTGGCATGCCCGTAGCCTGCGGCATCTTCTCCGTGTACTCCGTGCCTTCGTGGTTTCTTCTTTGTGCTCTCTGTGTTTTTGTGGTTCAATCCTTCAATGAAATCAAAACCTCAAAACAAAATGCTCCTCCGCCACACCTTCTCTTAGGAACGCGATACCTAACATGTACAGATCGACCGTCTGCGTAACTCGCTCATGCGCCTTGATGCGCTTCCAGGCTCGTTGCATACCCGCCGACCAGTTGATATCATCGAAAATCAGCACGGTATTGCTGTGCGTGTAGGGGAGGACCATCTCGAAATACTCGATCGTTGCATCGTAATCGTGGTGACCATCGAAGAACACAAGATCAACACGACCCAGCTCTTCCAAAACACCGGGAAGGACATCAACGAAGAGCCCTGATCGAACCTTGCCTTGTACATCGAGCGATTCCAAATTGAATGTTGCGATTGTCGCGACCTCCTGATTGCCTTCGATAGTGATGAACTTTGATTTTTCATCGAGCGATGAAGAAATGTATGCAGCTGATATCCCAAGAGAACTACCCAATTCGATCACATTGGACGGATGGTGGAATGCTACGATCCGGCTGAGTAATTGGGCGTATTTGGGCTGATTGTCGGCTCTTCGCGCGATCTGCGAGATAGAACGACCATCTCCGATTAAGCGTTTATCTTTTGATAATTGAGCCCGAAGCGCCTCGATCTTATTCCATTGAGCGTTTCGCTTTCGGTCTTTTAGAATGGAGCGACTCCAATTGAAAATGAATGGGGAATGAACCGATGAAGTCGATCTTGCTTTTACCAGGTATTTCAAGTAACCGATCGCGACCTTCCCGATCCCATATCTCTCATGGGTTGGG
>VMBT01000286.1_pt1 | contig 34274 bp, 30 predicted proteins | sample 4404301 | NCBI WGS metagenome assembly VMBT01 (sample SAMN12238535, study PRJNA552566) | marine metagenome | isolation source: Coastal seawater | place: USA: coastal Georgia, Sapelo Island | collected 2008-08/2009-08
TCTTTACAACTCTTTCCAAATTTTATTTATAAGCCATGTGGGTATGGCTAAATATTTATGAAAATCAAAAGTTAGATTTTACTACTTATTTTTTTTCCATTTCTATATATTCCCGAATGTTCTTCGTATTGAGAACCATTGGGCGAATAATATTCCCAAACTCCATGTTTTTTTCCATTCTTAAAACTACCTTTGTATTCTAGTTGGCCATTAAAATAGTGAGCAATCCAAAGACCTACCTTTCTTCCATTTTTAAATTTACCCTTATAGTTTATTTCACCATTTTCAAAAAAACGTATCCAAGGACCTTCTTCAAGGTCATTTTTGTATTTACCCTTTTCAATTAACATTCCATTATTATTGTAAGTAATCCACGTGCCATCTTTTCTTCCCATCTTATAATTTGTAACTGAAAATAATTGACCGTTTTTATAATAACGAACCCATGTTCCTTCTTTTTTTCCATTCTTAAATATACCTTTAATATCCCCATCAACTTTTCCATTAAAAGGGATATTAGAAGATTTTTTATAATAATTTCCATCTCTCCAAATTAAGTCACCCATTGTTTCACTCCAAACAACAGATACTGATAAACAGATGAGAATTATAATTCCCAAAAACCAAAAGAGTTTTTTATAAACTTCTATCAATTGAATTATACTTTTTCTCTAAAAGATACATAACATAATCATGTCACAATTTTGGTTAACTGACACTTGGAAATGTAATTAAGTCTTACCTCATAGAGTTATGACACAGCATGACTTAACATAGTTATCTAATTGGCGGAGAGGAAGGGATTCGAACCCTTGAGAGGCGTTAACCCCAACACGCTTTCCAGGCGTGCGCCTTAAACCGCTCGGCCACCCCTCCTAAAGAAACAGGACTTTACATCAACAATTTTGCTCTAGCAAGACAATATAAACTATTCTTTTATTGAAATTACAATTATAACTTTTAAATTAAAAATAATAATTGAGGTATGAAAGTGATCATAGGAAGATTTTTAATATTTATTGGAATAATCTCCTTTGTACTTACGCTAGTTAGCAATTACTTTGATATAATTGCACAAATCGAAAATAAAACTAATATAATTGAATTAGGTCAATTATGGTTTCACTTTTCTCCTAACAGTCTTCAATTAGCAGAAACAATAGTTAGCAGATATGTGGACCCATGCTCGGCATTAGAGATATTAAATTGCTCAGGCTTTATATGGCATCCATTCATTTCTTCGATTTTACTGCTACCCGCTGCACCAGTGCTAGCTTTTATTAGTTTTTTATTAATTACATTTGGGATAAAACAATCAGGCAAAAGAAAAGTTAATAATCGGCCAATAAAATCAAATTAATTATCACCCATTTTAAGTGCCTCAAAAAAAGCATTTTGGGGTATTTCCACACTACCAAATTGCCTCATTCTTTTTTTACCTGCCTTTTGTTTTTCTAAAAGTTTCTTTTTACGAGTTATATCACCACCGTAACATTTTGCAGTGACATCTTTCCTCATTGCTGAGATAGTTTCTCTAGCTATAACCTTACCACCAATTGCTGCCTGAAGAGCTACTTTGAACAATTGTCTTGGTATTAAATCTTTTAGCCTAGTACATATTGCACGACCTCTTGTTTCAGCTTGATCCCTATGGCTTATCATAGCCAAGGCATCAACAGGATCTCCATTAACTAAAATTGAGACTCTTACAAGATCACCTTGTTTATATTCATCCATTTGGTAATCAAAACTTGCATATCCAGATGTCATACTTTTCAGTTTATCATAAAAATCAAAGACAACTTCATTTAGGGGTAATTTGTAAACAATCATAGCTCTTGTTCCAGCATAAGTTAGGTCTATTTGCTCTCCTCTTCTTTCCGTACACAAAGTTAAGACAGAACCAACATACTCATCTGGAACCATGATTGTTGCTCTAATCCATGGCTCTTCAATAAAATTAATATGATTTATATCTGGTAAATCAGCAGGATTATGAAGCAATTCATTTGTATTATCACTCTTCTGGACTTTATACACAACTGAAGGTGCAGTTGAAATTAGGTCTAAATCAAACTCTCTAGAGAGTCTTTCTCTAATAATTTCCATGTGTAATAAACCCAAAAACCCACACCTAAACCCAAATCCTAATGCTGCGGACGTTTCAGCTTCAAAACTAAATGATGCATCATTAAGAGAGAGCTTACTCAAGGCTTCGCGCAAGTCTGAAAATTGTGCATTATCCATTGGGAAAAGACCGCAAAAAACAACTGGTACGGAAGGTTTAAATCCAGGTAACATCGTTGATACTGGGTTACGATCTTCTGTTATCGTGTCACCTACCTTACAATCCGCAACTGTTTTCACTGAAGCAGTAATAAAACCAATTTCACCTGGTCCTAACTCATCTACATTAAGAATTTTGGGTGTAAATATACCTAACTTCTCTATGGTATGTGAAACTTTAGTTGACATAAATCGTATTTTTTGACCTTTTTTCAGGGTACCATTGACTACTCTTACTAATGTTAAGACACCTAAATAGGGATCATACCAACTATCTATTAATAATGCCTGCAAAGGCGCTTCAGGATCACCGCTTGGAGGTGGAAGTTTCTCGACTAAAGTAGATAAAACCTCTTTAATACCCTGTCCTGTTTTTGCCGAAACCTCTATTGCTTCGTCTCCAGGCAAACCTATTACATCTTCTATTTGAGTTCTTATACGTTCTGGTTCTGAAGCTGGAAGATCTATTTTGTTTAATACTGAAACGATTTCATGATTAACATCTATAGCTTGGTAGACGTTTGCAAGAGTTTGTGCTTCAACTCCCTGAGATGAATCTATAACAAGCAATGAACCCTCACATGCTGATAATGAACGAGAAACTTCATATGCAAAGTCAACATGGCCAGGCGTATCCATTAAATTGAGCGTATAAATTTGATTATCAGTATGTTTGTATAGTAATCTTACAGTCTGGGCCTTAATTGTAATACCACGCTCTCTTTCAATATCCATGTTGTCAAGAACTTGTTCTTTCATCTCCCTATCTTCTAAACCTTTACATTCCTGTATTAGTCTATCGGCAAGAGTCGATTTCCCATGATCAATATGAGCGATTATTGAAAAATTTCTTATTAGTTTAATGTCTTTCATTAAAACCCTGTAAAGAATAATTATTGAATTATGTTTGATTTAATGCAAAGTAATTTCAAACACTTTGTTTTGCAATATTAAAAACACTTATATTATTGTAAAAACTTGACTTAATATTATTAGAATTGATAAAGTTTCACGATGAAAAATATTAATAATTCAAAACCTAATACTGCTTTTAATTTATTAAGCATCCCGTGCTCTAAGGAGTCCGGGATAATTTACTAATAAACTAAATTAAAAGATAATCTTAAATTAAGGTAAAGAATTATGAATAATAGCCATACAAAATATAATCCGTATCCACCAGTAAAAATTGATGATAGGCAATGGCCTAATAGAGTTATTACCAAAGCTCCTACATGGTGTTCAGTTGACTTAAGAGACGGAAATCAAGCTTTAGTTGAGCCAATGGACTCAATTAGAAAAATGAGAATGTTTAAGCAATTAGTAAAGATGGGTTTCAAAGAAATTGAAATTGGTTTCCCATCAGCCTCAGATACTGATTATAATTTTGTAAGAGAATTGATTGTAGATGGACACATCCCCTCTGACGTAACTGTTCAAGTGTTAACTCAATCAAGAAAACCACTGATTTTAAAAACTATTGAGAGCCTTAGAGGTTGTGAGAATGCTATTGTCCACTTGTATAATTCCACAAGCACTCTTCAAAGAGAAGTAGTTTTTAAAGAAAGCATGCAAGGTGTTAAGAAAATTGCTACTGATGGTGCCAAAATAATTTTTGATAATCTTCAGAAACTTGAAAACTCGAATATTAAATTACAGTACTCACCTGAGAGTTTCACTGGAACTGAGTTGCCTTACGCCCTAGAAGTTTGCGAAGCAGTATTAGATGTTTGGAAAGCAACAAAAGATAAACCAGTAATAATAAACCTACCCGCAACAGTGGAGATGTCTACACCAAACATTCATGCAGACCAGATAGAATGGATGGGTAATAATTTTACTGATAGAGATAGAGTCATCTTATCACTTCATCCACATAATGATAGAGGTACGGCTATAGCTGCTACAGAACTAGGGTTAATGGCAGGGGCTAATCGGGTTGAAGGAACATTATTCGGTAACGGAGAGAGAACAGGTAATGTTGATTTAATAACATTAGGTCTAAATATGTTAACTCAAGGTATAGATCCTAATTTAGATTTCAGTCAAATTAATGATCTTATTGAAACAGCTGAGTTCTGTAATAGGCTTCCAGTTCATGAAAGACACCCATATGCAGGATCTCTTGTTCACACAGCTTTTTCTGGAAGTCATCAAGACGCTATTAGAAAAGGTATGGATAACTTAGAAAAAACAAAAAGCAAGAAATGGGCTGTGCCATACTTACCAATTGATCCAGCAGATATAGGAAGAACTTACGAGGCTATAATTAGAGTCAACAGTCAATCGGGAAAAGGTGGCACTGCGTGGCTTCTAGAAACAGATTATCATATTAAATTACCTAAAAAAGCTGAAGTAGAATTATCTTCAAAGGTACAAAAAATAGCTGATCAGACAGGTCGCGAAATTACGAGTGATGTTATATGGAAAACTTTTTCAGAAAACTTTTTAATCAAAGGTCCATATGAATTAATTGATTTTAAAGTTGAAGGGGCCAACAGAGAATCTAATTTAGAAATAATTAATGCTACAGTAAGATTTAAAGATGAAACTTTTCAATTCTCCTCACAAGGAAATGGTCCTATTTCTGCATTTGTCAATGGAATGAGAGAAAACTTTGATTTAAAATTTACTCTTGAAGACTTCGGACAAAATACTCGAAGTGCCACTTCCAAGGCTGAGTCAGCAGCTTATGTCGAACTTAAATTTAACGATGGAAAAGATTCAATTTTTGGATGTGGAATTGATACTAGCATTACAGTAGCACCCATTTTAGCCGTAATTAGCGCAATTAATAAAATTGATAAATAAAAATGGAAACATTTAATATTCTTCTTGAGAATAGGGCAGTATTTAGAGTCTCAGGTCTTAAATGTGTAGAATTTCTAAATAATATTCTTACAGCTGATTTAAATAAATTAGTACCAAATGTGATTACTCCATGCGCCTTATTATCTCCACAAGGGAGAATTCTTTTTGATATGTTGTTGAGCGTTAATACTTCTGATGATTTCAACAACTATGTTTCAATGAATATCGAGTGCGACAAAAATCAGATGAATGATCTAATCCAAAAAATTAATATTTATAATCTTAGAAGAGAAATTGAGATAGAAAAGACAGACTATAATGTTTTTGTGACTAATAATGATATTCATAGTTCTAATATATTCAATGATAAGAGGTTTTTTAACCAAGATATAAAAAGAGTTTATGATGCTGATAAAACTAAATTTAAAACTAATACAGATCAAAATATTTATAATTTTCTAAGATTTAAAAACTGTATTTTGGAAGGTCCTTTAGAAATTGTAGCTAACACAACACTACCTTCAGAAATAAATTTAGATTTGTTAGATGGAATAAGTTTTGAAAAAGGTTGTTTCATTGGACAAGAAGTAAATGCTAGAATTAAATGGAAAGGTTTAGTTAAAAAAAAATTTGTTCCTGTGAAATTTAAATATCATAGCTCATCAAATCTTAATTTTGATGAAATTAAAGACAAAAGTCTTTTGCTTGATCAAATTGAAATAGGAGAATTAATTTCAATAACGCAAAATACAATTGAGGACTTTTTTTATGGGATAGCAAAGATAAGGTTATCCAAACTCTATTTATTTGAAAATGATGATAAGTTGAAATGTGATTTCTTACATTCAAAAGTAAGTATAATATTTCCAGACTATATGCTGCCCCTGCCTAAAAAAATATAAAGTTCTAAGATTGACAAAAATAAGAATAGGACTTAGACATTGAAAAGTTTCAGAAAATTTATAATTATACTGATGCAAGATATAACAATTTTGTTGTGAGTAATTTTATTGCCTTCAAACAATACAAACGGAGTTTAAATAATGTCTTCACTTTTAATGCCAAAAGCAACCGCCGTTTGGTTAATCGATAACACTACTTTAACATTTGAACAAATTGCTGAGTTTTGTAATCTTCACGCTTTAGAAGTTCAAGCAATTGCTGATGGAGACGTCGGTCAAGGAATTATTGGTTTTGACCCAATTCAAAATGGGCAGCTAACTCAAGAAGAAATAGATAAATGTTGTAAAGATCCATCACTTTCTTTACAAAAAGCATCATCTTTATCATATGAACCAAAATCAAAAAATAAGGGCCCTAAATATATACCTCTTGCAAGAAGAGGAGATAAACCTGATGCTATTGCATGGATAGTTAAAAACCATCCTGAAGTTAAAAATAACCAAATTTCTAAATTAATTGGAACAACTAAAGACACTATTGAAAAAATTAGAACTAGAAGTCATTGGAATATTTCTAACATTACAGCCAAACATCCAGTTTTACTAAGTTTATGTAGCCAGGAAGACTTAGACGAGGCAATTATCAAATCTGGTGGATCTATAGATACAAACGACAGCGAAACTATTAGTACTGACCAATAAACCAAGAGTTTTCATAAATATAACTAACACAAGTTACAGGTTATATTTTAAAAAAGAGATATAGTATGGATGATCAAAACAAAACTCCCTCAGTTGCCTTAATTATGGGAAGTCAAAGTGATTGGGATACGATGAAATTTGCAGAAAAAACACTTGTTGATTTGGAAATTCCAGTTACTACAAAAATAGTTTCTGCTCATAGAACCCCTGAAAGAATGTTTGATTTTGCAAAGAATGCAAAAGACCAAAATTTTAACATTATTATAGCCGGTGCTGGAGGCGCCGCACATCTACCAGGGATGGTGGCTTCTCACACTCAATTACCTGTCATCGGTGTCCCTATTGAAAGTTCTGCATTAAAGGGGATGGATAGTTTACTGTCTATAGTTCAAATGCCGGCGGGTATACCTGTTGCTACAATGTCAATAGGTAAAGCTGGGGCAATCAACGCAGCGATTTATGCTGCAAAAATACTTGCCATTAGTCATAAAAAAGTTGAATCTTCTCTTACTAAATGGCTAACAAAACAAACCAATGAAGTACCATTAACACCCAATAAGCAAAATGATTAATCATTCTAGAATTCCAATACTTCCAAAAAAAGAAAATGTATTAGGAATTCTTGGGGGTGGACAGCTTGGTAAAATGATAGCTATTGCAGCATCAAATGCTGGTTATAAAACTCATTTGTATTGCCCAAAAGGTGACAACCCTGCTGAGACCGTAGTTAACTCAATTACGCACGGTGCTTGGGATGATTTTGATAAGCTAGTTGAGTTTTCTAATAATGTTATTTCTGTAACATCTGAGTTTGAAAATATTCCTTCAAAGACATTAGAATTGTTAGCAAACAAAACCTCTGTCATCCCTAACAGTAAAGTTTTTCGTTCTGCACAAATTAGATCAAAGGAAAAAGAAATAGCAGAGAAATCAGGGTTTAAAACACCTCAATGGTTTTTAATTAAAAATACTGATGACTTAATTACTGCATCCAAATCAATGAATAACGAAGGCATTTTGAAAACAAATTCCTTAGGTTATGACGGAAAAGGTCAAGTTAGAATTAATCAAAAGTCTAACTTGTTTGAAACATGGGAGGCTCTTGGTTCAGTTGAGTGTGTTTTAGAAGAAATTTTGGAATTTAAAAGAGAAATATCTATCATGTATTTTAAAAGTACAGATAATTCAGATGGTTTTTTCCCAATTTCAGAAAATTATCATGAAAATGGAATCTTAAAAAAAACTATTGCTCCTGCTATTCTAAGTAAAGAGATTGAAGATAACCTGAAGCTACAAACAAAAAAACTGTGTGAAAGTTTAGGACTGTACGGCATTCTAGCTATTGAACTTTTTGAACTATTTGATGGAAGCATAGTTTTTAATGAAATAGCACCAAGACCCCACAACTCATTTCACTGGACTTTAAATGGTTGTGATAATAGCCAATTTGATATTTTAATTAGAACTATGTGTGGCCTTCCTGTTAAAGATGTTAAACCTAATGGAAAATGGGAAATGACTAATTTAATAGGCCAATATGAAGATATAATTACCGAAACATCTAAAGACCAAGATTATCTCCTATACCTATATGGGAAAGAACAAACAAAACCAGGGCGTAAAATGGGCCATTTAAATAAAAGAATTAATTAGTTTACCTATTACAAAATTCAAATGGAACATCTTGATAAACTTCATTTATAAAATTCGAAAATAATAAAAAAGCGTATGGACGCCATCTATTTATAGGATCTTTTTGAATATCATCATCCGGAAAATAGTTTTTCGGAATTTGTATGCCGATGTTTTCTGATTTATCTCTTAAAAATTCTTCTTTCAATGTAATAGCATCATACTCCAAGTGGTTAAGAATAAATAAATCCTTTGATTTAGGGCACCTAACCATTCCAACACCTGAGTCCCTAGAAAAAGCTAGTATTTCTAATCCAGCACTTTTAATTTCTGATTCTATGACCTCAGTGTAACGAGATACAGGCATTGGGAATCTATCTATAAATCCTTGAAGTAACCTATATTTTTTTTCTTGGTTTAAATTGTGATCAAAAACACCAAATAACTTATCTGCCATTGTATATTTTTCAACATTGAACAGCACTTTCAATAACGCTTGCGCCCCCCAACATATGCCTATTCTCCTAAAAACATTTGTCTTTGACCATTCAATTATATGATTCAACTCATCCCAGTATTGAACATCTTCAAAATTTATAGTCTCAATAGGAGCACCAGTAATTATTAAAACATCATAAAAATTATCTTTAATCTCATCTAGAGTTTTATAGAACTCTATTAAATATTCTTTTTGAGTGTTTTTTGGAGAATATGTATTCGTAGTTAATAATGTTAGCTCAATTTGTAACGGGGACGCTCCTATTAATCTTGCAAACTGAACCTCTGTTTGAAGTTTTTTGGGCATTAGATTTAATAATAAAAACCTTAAAGGTCTTATATCTTGCTTCTCTGCGCTTGAGCTGTTTATTACATCAACAAGTTCGTTTAAAAGAACTTTCCTAGCAGGTAGATTGTCATGTATTTTAATTGGCATACTGCTGATCTAAACAAATTTAACTAAAACTTGATTTTTTTATTTGATTGATTTTCTTAAAAATATCCAGAAGAGAATTTATACCTAAAGTTTTTTTATTATTGTCAATTTTATTTTTTATCTTTTTAAGGGTAGAAAAAGGTTTTTTAAGATTGGATATTTTAGAAATATCCTTGAGCCTTCTATCTAAAAAAGCTTCGGTCTCATCTTGTGTGCCTGAATTATCATTTAACCAAAAAAGCAGAGTTGAAGAGTAAACAGCGGCGAGTGAAGCTCTTTTAGTGTAAAAGGAAAAATCTGTAGAGGTATCTCCTGCTATTTTCCAAATTCTATGACAAGTTCTATACAATATTTTAAGAGACTGCTTGGAATTTTTAGGAATAGCCGTCAGAGATAATGAAGATCTTACGGCTTCTTTATATTTTTGAGATAAATGAAGCCTAATCAAAATAATTGTTTTTATCTTTTGTGAAATTCTATCTGGCTTTGTTACTAATGATTCATAATTTTTTTCCATTTCAACATCAACAATCTTTGAAAATGTTTCTATAAAATCGATTGGTCCATTTTTAAATAAGTCATGATATATCTTCTTACGATCTTCAAAAGTCAATTTTGTTTGAAAATCTGTATCAATTGCTCCCTGTTCAAGCGCAGCCCAACTCCAACCATCAAAAGGAACGTGAACTAGCATGGCATTAACTAAATCAAATTTTAATTGTGAATTTTTAGATTGTTTATTTGTCATACGGACATATATAGCAAATGACCATAAATAGTCCATATATTAACTAATTTTAATTAAATGCTAAAAATAATTAATTTACTTGCAAATATGGTCTGTATTATGGTATTTCGCTATTTTCTAATAATTATAGGTTTAAAATATGTATGTGTCTGTTCGTGACAATAATGTAGATCAAGCTCTTAGAGTATTAAAAAAGAAGATGCAAAGAGAAGGTATGTTTAGAGAGATGAAAAACAGAAGAGCATATGAAAAGCCTTCTGAAAGAAGAGCTAGAGAAATTGCTGAAAGTACAAGGAGAGTTAGAAAGCTTATGAGGAAAAGGTTAGAAAGAGAAGGTTATTAATAATATTTTACATTTAACCATTTAAACCAAACCGCTTAATTGATAGCGGTTTTTTTTTATAAGAATAATTTTAATATAATTGAAATATAAAATTATTGACGGAGTTTTTAGATGATAGTTGGAAGTCCAAAAGAAATATTCAAAGGCGAAGCAAGAGTTGCTATGACTCCAGAAAGTGCAAAACAGATTCAAAAACTTGGTTATACTTGTATTTTGGAAACTGGTGCTGGATTACAATCTAATTTTTCAGATAAAGATTATAGAGATGCTGGTGTAAAGATTGTTAAAACTGCAACTCAACTTTGGAAAGATTCCGATATAATTTTAAAAGTTCGAGGTCCAGAAAAATCAGAAATTTCAAAAATTAAACCTAATCAACACATTATTAGTTTTATATGGCCCGGACAAAATAAATCCTTACTTAACGCGCTCAGTAAAAAGAAAATAACAGTGCAAGCAATGGATATGATTCCTAGGATCAGCAGGGCACAAAAAATGGATGCTTTATCATCCATGGCTAATATTGCAGGATACAGAGCTGTAATAGAAGCAGGAAATCAATTTGGAAGATTTTTTACTGGCCAAATTACTGCAGCGGGGAAAGTACCTCCAGCTAAAATTCTTGTTATTGGCGCGGGAGTTGCTGGATTAGCTGCTATTGGAACTGCACAGTCAATGGGTGCTATTGTAAGGGCATTTGATGTCAGACCTGAGGTATCAGAACAAATTGAGTCAATGGGTGCGGAATTTTTAATGCTAGACTTTGATTCTGATGGAAGTGGAGAGGGTGGATATGCAAAACCAGCCTCTAAAGAGTTCATAAAAAAAGAAATGGAGCTATTTAGAGAACAAGCCCCTGAAATTGATATAGTTATTACCACAGCGCTTATCCCTGGCATGCCCGCTCCAAAACTTTGGCCCAAAGAAATGGTTGATTTAATGAAACCTGGTTCGGTTGTTGTTGACCTTGCAGCTGAACAAGGCGGTAATTGTGAGGCCACTGTTCCTAATAAAATGATTGAAACTAAGAATAAAGTAAAAATTATTGGTTACACTGATTTACCAAGTAGGATGGCAACTCAATCATCTAACTTATACTCAACTAATATTCGTCATATGCTAGATGACTTAACACCTGAAAAAAATGGTGTGCCTTTTAGCAATATGGAGGATGATGTTATAAGGGGAGCCACAGTTATTCATGATGGTAAAATAACCTTTCCACCTCCCAAACCTAAAATTGCAGCTATTGCCAAGCATATTGAAAAACCTACTCAAAAAACACAAGAAGAGTTAGAGATAGAAAAAATCGAAGCTGAAAAAGCTTCTGGAAGAACACAAGTTATACTTTTAATAATCGGGGCAATTTTAACTTGGTTTATAGGCTTATATGCTCCATCTGATTTTATGCAACATTTTATTGTTTTTATACTATCTTGTTTTGTTGGTTACCAAGTAATTTGGAATGTATCTCATTCACTTCATACGCCGCTCATGGCCGTAACGAATGCTATTTCAAGCATAATTATAATTGGAGCTTTATTACAAATGAAAACTGACAATGATATTGTGAGTATATTAGCATTAATTTCTGTTTTCATAGCTACCATAAATATTGTAGGTGGTTTTATGGTAACTAAAAGAATGCTTGCAATGTTTCAAAGAAGCTAAAAGGATCTTAGAAAATGACAACTGGTTTACTAACTGCATCATATATCACTGCTAGCGTCCTTTTTATTCTTGCTTTAGGTGGCCTAAGTAATCAAGAAAAAGCTAAAAGGGCTGTTTGGTATGGCATAGTAGGGATGATCATAGCTGTGATAGCTACAATATTTGGTAATAGTGTATTTGTTACTGAATGGTTAAATTGGTTAATAATTGCTATTGTTGTAGGCTCAATTATTGGAGCAATTGTAGCAAAAAAAGTACAAATGACAGGAATGCCTCAACTGGTAGCAGCACTTCACTCATTTGTTGGGCTAGCTGCAGTTTTTATAGGAATCAACTCAGCTTTACTACCACACACTGAAATGTCTTCTTCACAACTTATGATACATAATGTTGAGGTGTTTGTTGGGGTATTTATAGGTGCAATAACCTTTACAGGTTCGATTGTAGCATTTGGCAAATTGTCTGAAATTATCACTGGGAAAGCACTAATTTTACCAGGTAGACATACCTTAAATATCATTATGTTATTAGCATGCTTTACTCTGGGTTACATGTTCTTAACTCACAGTGGTAATTGGACATTAATTGTCATGACTATTATAGCATTTATTATCGGTGCTCACTTAGTTCTTGCTATTGGTGGTGCCGATATGCCGGTGGTGGTATCAATGTTAAATTCATACTCTGGGTGGGCAGCTGCAGCTACAGGCTTTATGCTCGGCAATGATTTATTAATTGTTACAGGAGCTCTTGTTGGATCCTCTGGGGCTATACTTTCATATATAATGTGCAAAGCAATGAATAGAAATTTTCTTTCTGTAATCCTAGGTGGATGGGGAGATGCTTCTGGTCCTGCTATGGATATAGAAGGTGAGATGAAACCGATTGATATAGAATCAGTTGCTAGTGCTCTAAATGAAGCCGATAGTATAATTATAGTTCCTGGATATGGGATGGCTGTTGCTCAAGCTCAAAGTGCTGTTTCTGAATTGACCTCAAGACTAAGAGCTAAGAAAAAAAATGTAAGGTTTGGAATACACCCTGTTGCGGGACGTCTTCCTGGACACATGAATGTACTTCTTGCTGAAGCAAAAGTACCTTATGATATTGTTCTTGAAATGGATGAGATCAATTCTGATTTTCCTGATACCGACATTGTAATGATACTCGGGGCAAATGATATAGTTAATCCTGCAGCTCAAGAGGACCCTAACAGTCCTATAGCTGGTATGCCAGTATTAGAAGTATGGAAAGCTAAACAAGTTTTTATATCAAAAAGAGGTCAAGGAAGAGGGTATTCAGGAATAGAAAATCCACTTTTTTTCAAAGAGAATTCAAGAATGGTTTATGGTGATGCAAAGAAATCTATTGATAGCATCTTACAAAGTATTAATTAATCAATTAGATCCCAAACCAGATATACTTAAAGCCTCTTTTTGTCTTTGAGATAATTCTTTTTCGTTAAAATCTCCTACTAATTCATGAAAAACCCTATACCAATTTATTTGCGCTTTTAAATGCATAAAAACTGAACCTAGGCCGACAGCGGCCCTATCCATTAAAACAAATTCTCTAGGCGGTTTAACTCCACCAATTTTTTTTAATTCTTCATGAACTTTCTCTGCTGTTTCTCTACCATATTGACCAGATTCACTCGGATTAATTAACCTAACCTTATCTTCTAAAAGTGGTTGATATATAAAATTTGCCCATATATTAAGAACACTTATCAATTCTTTTGAAGGATTTTCAAACCCCCAACTTTTATATGCATTAACTGCCTTTTCTTCATCTCCATCCTTTAAAGCATGATATAATTCAATAACACCCGTTACAAAGTCTGGTCTAAAGATTCTAATACATCCAAAATCCATCAAATTCACACCTCCATCTGGACGTATTGTATAGTTACCTAAATGAGGGTCTCCATGAATAACTCCAAATTTATAAAATGGAATATACCAAGCTTTAAACATATTAAGAGCAACTTTATTTCGTATTTTTATATCTGAATTTTCAGAAATAAATTTCATTATTTTAACACCCTCTATACGGGTCATAGTCAATAATCGTTTTGTAGACAAATGCTCAATTGGGTCTGGTAATGTAACTTCTTTCAAATCAGACAACATATGCCGGTAAAGTTTTAAGTTTTTGATTTCGTGAGAATAACTTAATTCTTCTTTTAATCTATCTGACAATTCATCATGAATAGCTTTAGTAGAAATAGCAGCATCGTATTTTTCATATAATGAAAAAATTAATTTTAGTTGTTTTAAATCGGCTTGAACAGCAGAACCCATATCAGGATATTGTAATTTACAGGCTAATTTCTGACCATTATTATCCTCTGCAAAATGCACTTGTCCAAGGGAAGCTGCGGCAGAAGCTTTTTTATCAAAATCTTTAAAATTCTTTAGCCAATTTTCACCTAATTCAGCCTTCATTCTTCTTTTCACAAATAACCAGCCCATGGAAGGAGCATCAGCTTGCAATTGGGATAATTCGTTAACATACTCCTTTGGCAAAGCATCAGGGATAGTAGCTAAAATTTGAGCAACTTTCATCAAAGGGCCTTTTAATCCCCCTAACGCAGCCCTTAAATCTGAGGCATGCTGTTCTCTATCTATTTTGATACCAAGATATTTTTCTCCAGCTAATCTTGCTGCCAATCCACCCATGGCGGTCGTAACTTTGGCATATCTTCTCAGTCTGCCTCCTGCCATAGAAGAACTTAACTCATCATGAGTTTCATTTTTATTATTCATTTAGATTAAATTTTCCTGTATTTACAATTATTAAACTTTTAATTCTTCTAATTCGTCCATTAACCCTGTAATCATGGAAACACCACGGTCCCAAAAACTACTTTCATAAGCGCTTAATTGAAATGGTTTTAATAATTCATTATGACTTTTGGTTCCACCAGCTGATAACAATTGAATATATTTTTTAGAAAAATCTTCTTTATCACTCACTTGATATGAGTGCCAAAGAGCGTTAACTAAACTATCTCCAAAAGCATATGCATACACGTAAAATGGAGTGTGAACAAAGTGAGGTATATATCCCCATAAAACTCTGTAATCACTATTCAAATTTATTGAAGGACCAACCGCATGAGACTGCGTTTCCATCCAAATGTCACTTATTTCATCTGGGGTCAGTTCTGACTTTATTCTAGCTTCATGAAATTTAACCTCAAATTGATGAAACCCTATTTGCCTTGCGACTGTATTTAACATGTCTTCTACTTTACCAGCCAAGAGTTGTTTCTTCTGATCTATCGGGCTTTCATCTAATAGTTTTCTAAAAACTAACATCTCACCAAAAACAGAAGCAGTTTCTGCTAGTGTTAAAGGTGTTTCAGCCATTAATAATCCATTTTTAGCTGCTAAAATTTGATGAACTCCATGACCAAGTTCATGGGCTAATGTCATGACATCTCGTATTTTACCTTGATAATTAACTAAAATATATGGGTGAAGAGAAGGAACAGAAGGATGAGCAAAAGCTCCTGAAGCTTTTCCTTTACGGACACTTGCATCAATCCAACCATTTTTAAAAAATAACTCTGCAATATTACTAATTTCAGGATGAAAAGAGGCAAATGATTCTAAAATAATATCCTTTGCATCATTCCATTCTATCGATTTATCTGACGTTTCTGGTAAAGGTGCATTCCTGTCCCACCAGTCTAGTTTATTTTTACCAAACTCGTTTGCCTTCCACTTGTAATATCTATGTGTAAGTTTAGGCATAGCTTTGTCAACTGTGTGAACTAAAGCGTCTACAACCTCATCCTCAACATCATTATCTAAATTTCTAGAGGAAACTATATTTTTGAATCCTCTTTTATTATCCTCAATAAATCTATCACGTGATATTACGTTGAGGATCATGCTAAAAACTCGTTTGTTTTTTTCTAAAATATTAGATAACGACTTTCCTGCTAATTTTCTATTATTAGGATCAGGATCTGATAAAAGATTCAAAATTTCAGCTTCACTTAATTCCCCCTCCTTAAATGGAAATCGAAGTGATGCTGAGGTTTCATCAAAAAGCCTTACCCAAGCAGATCTTCCAGTAGCTGACTTTTCAATGAGCATTTCTTCAACCAAAGGGTCAAGAAGATATGGATTTCTTTTCCTTAAAACTTTTAGGTATGGTTCCCATTTGCTACAATTTTTGTCATTCATCCAATTTTGAATTTTTACATCATTAACTTTCGATAGCTCTAATGTAAAAAAAATCAAAGATGAAAAAATTTCAGTGAACTCATCAGATACAGAAGAATTATATCTTGAAATTTCTGCATCTTCCATGTTTGTTGCAAAAATAAGACTACTATGTGTACCAATTTTATGAAGATCTTCACAAATTTTCTGGTATGTCTCAATACATGAAAGAAAATCGGATGGATGTAAATCTTTTATTCTACCTTTCCATTTTTTTACAAATTTATCAGATGAATCCCTGATTTTTTTAAGATCAGTTTTAATTTTAGGATCTTTAATATCTGTATAGATTTCTGTGAGGTCCCAAACAGGTAAGTTATAATTTATTTCAGTCATTCTAGATTTAAATCCTTTAAATTTTTATATAAGAAATTCTCTAACATATTTTATTATTTCTTCAGGGGCTTCTTCTGCAAGATAGTGGCCTGTGTTAATACCAAAACCTCTCACCTCAGCAGAACAATAGTTTTCCCAAATAGATATAGGGTCATACCACTGCTCTATTTTACCTTTACTACCCCACAAAACCATTAATGGGATATTTAACTTAACTTTATTATCTCTACTATTTTTATCATCCCTAAGATCAACAGTAGAAGCTGCCCTGTAGTCTTCACATATAGCCTCTATAGTTCTTGGATTTTTAACACATTCAAGATAGTCACTTAAAGCATTTGGAGAAAAAAAGTTTTTATCCTTTTTTTCTCTTGATGTATGTGCATAAAACCACTCTTCTGGAGCTTTCTGAATTACTGATTCAGGAATTGGATTTCTTTGGGCTAGCCAAAACCAGTGATAATAACCCATAGCAAATTCCATATTTGCTCTTTCAAAATGTTCAATAGTGGGAATTATATCCAATAAAATCATTTTTAAGACTTTGTTTGGAAAATCTAACGCTAAACGATGTGCGACCCTTGCTCCCCTGTCATGGGCTAAAACATAAAATGAATTAAAATTTAATAGCCGCATAAACTCTTCAATATCCTTTGCCATGTTTACTTTAGAGTATTCTTCATGGTTAGCAGATAATTTAGGTTTAAAAGATTTCCCATAACCAGGAATATCTGGACAGATTACGGTATAATTCTGTATCAGGTTCGGAGCTACCTTATGCCACATTGCATGAGTTTGGGGATTGCCATGAAGCATTAACAATGGTGGACCATTACCTGATTTTCTGTACCTGATTAAACCCCTTTTAGTTTCCAAAAACGCAATAGGAATGTCGTCAAAAAAATCTATAAATTTACTCATTTTTATTTTAATACTTTTTTTTCAAGGCTGAAAATCTCTACTAGATAATACTATAGATATAAGTAGTGAACTTTGAAATACAATCTTATCAAAATAGTTATCATCTATAAGTTTGCCAGTTTGTGAAGAAGATTATTAATTTGATTTTTTGGTGACCTCGACAGGACTCGAACCTGTTACCTCAAGATTAGGAATCTTGCGCTCTATCCAGATGAGCTACGAGGCCACTAGACACTTTTAATATAAGATAAATATCAATTATCAAAAATAAGTTATTTTGTCTTTATCAAAATTATTATGGCTTATAATCTAGAGTTTTAATATTATAATTAAGTTACAATCTAGAAGGATATTATTTAATGACTGTTAATTTAGGACTTGACGGAAAGGTGGCAGTAGTCACAGGTGCAGGAGGAGGTATTGGACGTGAAATAGCTCTTGCATTGGCCGCAGAAGGTGTTTCAATCGTAGTTAATGATATTGGTGTATCATTAAGTGGTGATGGAGGATCAGAATCACCTGCTCAAGAAACGAGTGGGCTAATTACCCAGAAAGGTGGTAAAGCTGTTATCAGCAATGAAAGTGTTTCATCTTGGGCCAGTGCACAATTAGTTATCAAAAAAGCTATCGATACGTTTGGTAAAATTGATATTATTGTTAATAATGCAGGTATATTAAGAGATACTATATTTCATAAAATGGATCCCACTGATTGGGAGAATGTAATTAATGTTCATCTTAACGGTAGCTTTTATATAAGTAGAGCAGCTGCACCTTTTTTTCGTGAACAAAACTCTGGATCATTCGTGCACATGACTAGCACGTCTGGGCTGATTGGTAATTTTGGTCAGGCTAATTACTCAGCTGCTAAACTAGGTATTGTTGGATTATCAAAATCAATTGCTCTTGATATGAGTAGGTATAATGTAAGGTCAAATTGCATAGCTCCTTTTGCTTGGAGTAGAATGACCAATTCTATACCTTCAAACACTGACGCTGAAAGAGAAAGGGTAGAGCGACTAAAAAAAATGACACCTGATAAAAATGCTCCACTTGCAGTTTTCTTAGCCTCAGAAGCTGCCAAAGATATTAGTGGTCAAATTTTTAGCGCAAGATTAAATGAACTTTTTATATTTAATCAAAATAGACCTGTAAAATCTGTTCATTCAGAAAATGGTTGGACACCTGAATGGATTGCAGAAAGAGCCCTACCTGCTTTCAAGAATTCACTGACGCCTAATGATCGCAGTGGTGATGTTTTTAGCTGGGACCCTATCTAATGCTATTTAAAAAGCGTAATAATATCTCTCATATTATCTAAAGTGTAGTCTGCTTTTAATGTCTTGACATCAACATCAGTATAGCCACCTGCAATTGCTACACATTCAATATGTGCTGCTTTTGCAGAAGCAACATCATTTATGGTATCACCAACCATTAAGAAAGAAGTTTTGGTTGTATTAAATTGTTTCATTGCTAGATGTAACATATCTGGTTGAGGTTTTAATGGAATACTATCACTAGCTCCTACTACAACATTGAAAAACTTTTTTAAATTCATCTGATTAATTAATTTTTCAGTAACAAATTGTCTTTTATTAGTACAGATACCCATTGGAACACTATTTCTATAAAAAAAATCAAGTGTTTCTTTTACGCCACTCATTAAAGTACTATACTTATAAGGTTCTTCTGAATAATTTTGCCTATAATCTTCATAAAAAAGATCATATAATTGCTTGTCACCACCACAAAAATCTACAACCCTTTTAGATAAAGATAACATACCCTCACCTACAAAAGTTTGAAGTTTAATTTCTGAAATTGGATTTAAATTATACTTTTTTAAGCTTTTGTTTATAGCATTGTGCATATCTGGCACTGAATGAACTAATGTTCCGTCTAAATCAAAAATGATATTGTAATCTTCAACTTTCATTTTTTAAGCTTTACTTCGAAGAATATCAATATTCTTCTTGTAACTTTCCAACCCTGTTCCATTGAAGATCGCGGATCCTGCTACTAAAACGTTTGCGCCTGCTTCAATTACTTTACTGGCTGTTTTATCGTTTATTCCACCATCAACTTGAATTTTGATATTTCTATCGCCAACTAAATTCTTAATTAATTTTATTTTATCTATTGAACTATTAAGAAATTCTTGGCCACCAAAACCAGGATTAACACTCATAACTAGAATTAGGTCTAACTTATCTAATACAAACTCAAGTCCAGATATACTTGTTGCAGGATTAATAGCAACGCCTGCCTTACATCCTAATTCACGAATGCGAGTGAGTGTTCGATCAAGGTGAGAGGAAACTTCCTTATGAACAGTTATCATGTTTACACCGGATGATGCATATGCTTCTAAATATTCGTCTGGATTAGTAACCATTAAATGAGCATCAAAAGGTTTTTGGGTAATTTGTCTTATTGAGCTAATAATAGGAGGGCCAAATGTAAGGTTAGGAACAAAATGTCCATCCATAACATCTAAATGAATCCAGTCAGCACCAGCCTTATCAATTGCCTGAATTTCTTCTTTTAAGTTTGAAAAATTAGCAGATAATATTGAAGGTGCTATTAAAAGATTAGTCATCACTTTAACTCTAATCGTTATTACTTTACTTAAATAGTTTTACTTATTGCAACAGCTGTGTCTGACATTCTATTTGAAAAACCCCACTCATTATCATACCAACTTAAAACTCTAACAAAAGTATTGTCCATAACCTTAGTTTGATCCATGTGGAAAATGGAAGAATGCGGATCATGGTTAAAATCACTTGAAACAAGGGGCTCATTTGTAAAACCAAGAATATTTTTTAGATCTCCCTCGGCTGCTTGTTTTATAATATTATTAATTTCTTCAACTGAGGTTGATCTGCCAGCATTAAATTTAAAATCTACTACAGAGACGTTTTGTGTAGGAACTCTTATCGAGACACCATCTAATCTTCCATTTAATTCAGGCAAAACTAAGCCAACGGCTTTAGCAGCACCTGTTGAAGTTGGTATCATGTTACCAGCTGCAGCTCTTGCTCTATAAAGATCTGAATGCATAGTATCTAAAGTAGGTTGATCACCTGTGTACGAATGAATTGTAGTCATAAAACCTTGAGTGATACCAACACCATTATTCAAGGCCATTGCTATAGGAGCTAAGCAATTTGTTGTACATGAAGCATTAGAAACAACTAAATGCTCATTAGTTAGTTTATTATGGTTAACGCCATAAACTACGGTTAAGTCAGCACCATTTGTTGGTGCAGAAACTAAGACTCGTTTAGCTCCAGCTTCAAGATGCAGAGAAGCTTTTTCTTTGCTAGTAAAAATGCCTGTGCATTCCATAGCAATATCAACATCAAGGTCCTTCCATGGCAACTCTTTTGGATCCCTTATAGAGGTTACTTTTATAGGACCGTTTCCTACATCTATATTACTTCCATCAACTTTGACATTTGATGGAAATTTTCCATGAACTGAATCGTACCTTAATAGATGGGCATTAGTTTCTACAGGGCCTAAATCGTTGATACCAACTACTAAAATATCTTTTCTACCTGACTCAATTATTGATCTTAAAATATTTCTTCCAATTCTACCAAAACCATTAATTGCAACACGAACAGTCATTTTTCTTCCTTTCAAAATTTATCTAATTATTACCTAAGGCTGATATGGCTGGCAACTCTATACCTTCTAGCCATTCAAGAAAAGCTCCACCTGCAGAAGATATATAAGTAAAGTCTTCTGCAACCCCTGCTTTATTAAGAGCAGATGCTGTATCACCACCACCTGCAACAGTAATTAGTTCATCTTTCACAGTTAAATCTGCTGCGATTTTGGCTAAGGAAAAAGTTCCCATGCCAAAAGGATTAATTTCAAACGCACCCAAAGGGCCATTCCATAATAATGTTTTAATATTTTTGAAAATAGACTTAATATTCTCAATTGACTTCGGCCCAATATCTAAAGCCATCATTTCTGAAGGAATGTTTGAAATATCAACAATCTTATGATCAGAATTTTCTTTAAAATGTTTTGAAACAATGAGATCCTGAGGGAGTATAATTTTACAGTTAAATTTTTTGCTTTTTTCTAAAATTTTTGTTGCCATATTTATTGCATCTCTTTCGACCATACTCTTACCAACATGATGACCTTGAGCCAATATAAATGTGTTAGCCATTGCTCCACCAATAATTATGAAATCCATCTTGGTTATCAAAAATTCAATTATATTTATTTTTGTTGATATTTTTGCTCCTCCTACTAACGCCGCTACAGGTTTAACTGGCGATTTCAGAACAGATGTCAAAGCATTGATCTCCTCATCAAGTAATATTCCAGAAAAAGATGGTAAAAAATTTGTAATTGCATGTAAACTTGCGTGAGCCCTATGTGAACAAGAAAAAGCATCATTAACAAAAAAATCACAAAAATCTGATAAATCTCTTGCAAACTCTATATTGTTTTCACTCTCCCCTTTATAAAATCTAACGTTTTCTAATAATAAAATTTCTCCAGACTTAAGATTTTTTTTGGCTACCAAAGCTTCTTGTCCAATACATGATGTGACAAACTTTACATCAATTTTTAAAATATCAGAAAGTGCTGAGACAATCGGTTTTAAGGAATAATTTTCATCATATTTCCCATTAGGTCTTCCTAAATGACTGCAGATTACAATCTTTGAACCTGCTTTTAACAAAAACTTGATTGTTGATAGCGATCTACTAACACGTGTAATATCCTGAATTTTGCCATCTTGGATAGGTATGTTTAGATCTGCTCTGATTAATACAACTTTATCCCTGACATCCTGACTTACGATACTTTTTATGGCCTTAGACATTTTAGAATTAACTCTTAATTTTAGTTTATGATAATTGTTTTTTAGCTGCATTAACAACAGCATCTGATGTAATCCCAAAATGTTTATATAATTCTGAAGCAGGACCAGAAGCTCCAAAACTATTCATCCCAATAAATTTACCCTTTTCTCCAATATACTTGGTCCATCCCATTTCAGTACCTGCTTCAATAGCAATCCGAGGACATTCTCCTAAAACATTATGTTTATAGTCATCATCTTGTTTATCAAATAGCTCCCAACATGGTAACGAAACCACAGCAGCATTAATACCATCATTACTAAGTAAACTAGATGCTTGCATAGCAATCTCTACTTCAGACCCAGTAGCAATAATAGTTAGATCTCTTTTTTTAGAACTTTCATATAAAACGTACCCCCCCTTACTTACTTTATTTTCAGAGGATTTTTCTGAACGGAATGCTTTTAAGCCCTGTCTAGACAACGCCAAAACTGTTGGACCATTAGTTTTGAGTGCAATATCCCAAGCCTCGGCTGTTTCAACAATGTCAGCAGGTCTTATAAGATTTAAGTTTGGAGTAGATCTCAAAATAGCTAAATGTTCAATAGGTTGGTGTGTTGGACCATCTTCGCCTAAGCCAATTGAATCATGAGTTAGAACATAAATAACTCTAAGTGACATCAATGCTGAAAGCCTAATAGAAGCTCTCATATAATCACTAAAGACTAAAAATGTACCACCATAAGGAATGAAACCTTTATGTAAAGCTACACCATTCATTATAGAGCCCATAGCATGTTCTCTAATTCCATAATGGACGTAATTCCCAGAAAAATTTCTTGAGGTAATAGATTTCATTCCACTTGTTTTGGTCAAATTAGACCCAGTCAGGTCTGCTGAACCACCTAAGGTGAATGGTATTGCTTTATTTATAACCTCTAATGTTTTTTGACTAGCTTGTCTGGTAGCAAGCTTAGGCATTTCTTTTTTCATTTTTCTAATGAAAGTATTAATTTTTCTTTCATAAGATTCTGGAATAGTTCCTTCAATGTAAGACAGAAATCTATTTTTTTTAGGATTTTGTTGTAAATTTTTTTCCCAATTATCAAATAAAATTTTTGCCTTCTCAGTAGTTTGTCTCCAATCAGATAGAATTTCTTTTGGAATTTCGAAGGGTTTATGTATCCAACCTAAAGCTTTTCTAGTTTCAGCTATTTCTTCATTTCCTAATGGAGCACCATGTGTCTTAGAGGTTCCTTCCAAATTTGGTGCACCAAAACCAATCTTTGTTTTACATGCAATTAAAGATGGTTTAGTGGACTTTTTAGCATTCGTAATTGCTGTTTCTATCTCTTGATAGTTATGACCATCAATTGACTGTGTATGCCAACCTGCCGCTTTAAATCTTGAAATTTGGTTGGCTGAATTAGATAAATTAGTTGAACCGTCAATGGATATTTGATTATCGTCCCATAAAACTATCAACTTAGATAATTTCAAGTGACCAGAAAACTCAATTGCCTCATGACTAATTCCCTCTTGAAGACATCCGTCACCAGCAATAACGTAAGTAAAGTGATTAACTAAATCAGCTCCAAATTTTTTACTCAGCAATTTTTCACTGAGAGCCATGCCAACGGATGTTGCCAAACCTTGGCCTAATGGGCCAGTCGTAGTCTCAATACCAATTGCGTGTCCAAACTCAGGGTGTCCAGCAGTATTAAAATTTATCTGTCTGAAATTTTTAATATTTTCGATTGGCATATCTTTATAGCCTAAAAGATAATGCAGCGCATAGAGTAACATTGATCCATGACCAGCTGATAGAACAAACCTATCTCTATCAGGCCAGTCTGGTTTGTCTGGGTTGATATTTATAAAGCTTTTAAAAAGGACTGTGGCGACATCTGCCATACCCATCGGCATTCCAGGGTGACCTGAATTTGCCTCTTGGACAGCATCCATTGCTAAAAACCTAATAGCATTTGCCATTAAAAAAGAAGGATTATTAACAGGTCTTACCTGTGCACTCATTAGTTAACTCCAGAGGTTAATTAGATATGCAATATCAATAACATTTAATCTATGAAAATCACATAAAACTTTTAAAAAAATTACATGTTATTACAGGTATTTTTAAATTCAATAACTTCTTCTTTAGAACCAAAAATCAAAGCTGTTCTCTGATGAATTTTTTTAACATCTAAGTTCATAATTTCTTTTATGCCATTTGTTGCCATTCCGTTTGCCTGTTCAACTAGGAAAGCAATTGGATTTGCTTCATAGGTCAAACGAAGCCTCCCTTCACTATATTTTTCTCTTGTATCAGCAGGATATAAAAAAATACCACCTCTGATTAAAACTCTGCTAGCATCAGCAACAAGAGAACCAACCCACCTCATTCCAAAATTTTTTTTCCTAATACCATCCTCGCCTTGCTGACAATTATCAATATATTTTAATGTTGCTTTGTCCCAATATCTTTTATAAGCAGCGTTGATAGCGAACTCGGAAGTTACCTGAGGAATATTTACCCTATTAACAAGTATAAATTTATGATTACTCTCATCTAAAGCAAACAAGTAAGTTCCATTACCTGTAGTTAAAAATAGGGTAGTCTGAGGACCATAAACAAAAAAACCTGATGATTTTTGGGACGTGCCTTTCTGGAGGAATGCTTCTGTCATAGGTAGATTATTTTTAGATATAATTGAAAAGATAGTTCCTATTGTTACATTTACATCTATATTGCTTGATCCATCTAAAGGATCTGCAAGAACAATTAAGTTATGATGGTTTTTAAAATCAATGAAACCATCCTGTTCTTCAGAAGCATAACCTGAAACTGGACAATCTTTTAAGCAATTTATCAAAACTTCGTCAGCAAATATATCTAATGGCTTTTGTAAATCACCATCAGCATTTTTATTTCCCAAGTTAACTTCTGAATTAATCTTTTTATCTACATTTTTAATTTCATTAGATATTATTATAGCCGCATCAGATAAATTATTTATTATTGAGGCAAGATTCTCATCTTTACAATGCTCTGATAGGAAATCATTAAGATCCATTTTTTTATCCTTAACTTGATTTGATATTAGCCTTTAGACACATGGCTTTATGAAGCGTGTTTTTATTTTTTTCTAACATTTTATTCTTTACTGAATTAAAATCAATTGTATCTCTATTTTGATTAAGTTTTGATTTTGCTAAAATCTTAGTAACATTTATTTGTATCCCAATTATATTTGAGAGTTTTTCTTTCATAAAATCTTTTGGAGCCTGTTTTATTGTCCAAGGTTCGCTTTCACCAATCTGTGTTTCATATAATTTAGTTAACTTACCTACAATTTTAAGAAGTGATTTGATATCATTAAAAAATTTAATTCTTCCATATAAATGGACTGATTGATAATTCCATGTAGGAACAACTTCATGATTTTCTTTCTTACTTGGATACCAGTTTGGACTTATGTAACTATCTTCAGCTTTATAGACGACTAAAACTTCTTCATTATCTCTAATATTTTTATAAATTGGGTTTCCAATAGCAATATGACCCAAGAGATTTTGTGGTGCATTATTTTTGAAATCTACCAGAAATGGTAAATGATTTGCTTCTAGTCCATTAGTAGATGATGTTATAAGAGTTGCTAAAGGAAATTCCTTAATTATTCTTTTAATTTCATCAATATTTTTTTCCAAGAAATGTTCTGGTAGATACATCTATTATCTCTTTAAATTTAGCTAATCATAAAGAATTAAGGTAAAGGAATAAATTCATTTACATCATCAACTGGCATTTTAAATTTTTTATTAAGCCATTTTCTTTTGGCTATTTCTATTAATTCCATATCTGAGGCAACAAAATTCCACCATAAATATCTTTTTTCATTCATGGTATCTCCTCCAAGAACAATACAGTGACAATTTTCTAAGATTTTAATTTTATTATCTAACTTATTATTTAGGATTAACATCTCTCCACTTTTGATTATTTTATCTTGAAAAGATAATTTCCCAGAAAGTAAGTATACAGCAATATCTTCAATATTTTTGGGTAATTCTAAAAGGCTATTAGACTTTATTTTAATTTCTATAAATGTGCTATTTGAAATATTTTTTAAGGGAGATTTTTTTCCATAGGCAGATCCCATAATAATATTAGCAATCATACTTTTATCTATTATGGTTGGTATATCCTTCTTTTTATAGTTATAAAATTCAGGTTTTATTGTTTCATAATGTTTTGGCAATGCAATCCAACATTGAATTCCAAAAAGTTTATATGGGTATTTAATATCAAGAGGTTTTCTCTCAGAGTGTGTTATACCCCTTCCAGAAATCATTAAATTTACATCTCCTGGACTAATCATAAGTGAAGATCCCAAGGAATCTCTATGATACACTTGCCCAGAAAATAAATAAGTTAATGTAGCTAGACCAATATGAGGATGTGGCCTTACATCAAGACCACCATCAGTAATAAATTCGTTTGGTCCCATTTGATCAAAAAAAATAAACGGACCCACCATTTGTCTAGTAGAATGGGGCAACACTCTCCTTACCTCCATTCCACCTATATCTCTTGATCTACCAACTAGAAGATTTTGATCTTTAAAATTAGACACTGTTAATCCTTTTTTGAACATTGAATTAATTTAATATTATATGTTAGGTTTTATTAAAGTTAACAAAATAATTCTTGGTTAGAGAATGTTACACAAGAAACTACATATACCAATTAACATTCCCCTATCAACAGACTTCAAAATTGAATCAAGTGAATTTGATTATGAAATTATAAACAAATTTCACAAATTTGATTCTCTAAATCAAACAAATATCAAAGATTTTTTTGAGAGTTATTTTAAAGATAAACTTTCTAAGGTCATTTCAAATAATTTCTATTTCTTTTGGGATCAAATGATCCCAATAATTCTGAAATCAAAATATAAAAATGAAGGGCTTTACCAACTTTTTAGATTTTCTAACGAAATATTATACAATTTTTCATATATCGAAACCTTAACAAAAAGCACCTTCATATATGAAAATTTATCAAAAGTATTTTTGTTTTCTGGTTATTTAACAAATATTTTAGCAAAGGATGAAAAATTACTTGATATCCTACAACCAGAATACGCAATGAGATTAAATGGGAATATTACCTTCTATAAAAATTCGTTTGATAAATTGAATATTAGTCTTGAAGACGAAGAATCCTTATTAAATTCCCTACGAAAGAATCATCGTTTCCTGAAATTTCAAATTTTATTTGCTTTAATTAATCAGGAAATAAATATTAACAGAGCATCTAATGAACTCTCATTACTGGCTCAGGCAACAATTGATTATTCATTAAAAATTATACAAGAACAAATATCACGTAAATTTAAGGTTGAAAATCTAAGATATAGTATAATTGCGTATGGTCGTTTCGCTACCTCTACAATGACTGCCAATTCAGACTTAGACTTAGTTTTTTTATATGATGATATTAAAGAAAAAGAAAAATTAAATCCAAAGCTTTACATGGAATTATTTAAGCAAATAATAAAATTTTTATCAGTTAAAACAGAAGAAGGCTTTATATATGAAGTCGATACTAAACTTAAACCTTCAGGTAAAAGTGGACCACTTGCTTGTACATATTCAAACTTTGAGGAATATCATCTAAAAAAATCTTATTCGTGGGAGAAAATAGCTCTCAAAAAAACAAGAATTATTAATGAAAATGACTTTAAAGCAAAAAGTATAAATTTACTCAATAAACTGAAATCTACTCCTATTAGCTCAGATGAAGTGGCAAATGAGATCTCTTTGATGAGAACTGATAAAACCTCAAACAATGTTGATGTTAAGAAAGAAAAGTTGAAATGGTTTGAAACTAAATATGCCGCTGGTGGACAGAGAGATATCGAATTTTTGGATTTTTTGAATGTAAACAATTCAATTTCAATTTCTCAAGAAGAAAAAGATAAGAAATTTATGCTTATAAACAGAATGAAAGCTCTTTATTTCAATCTTGATCAAATTATGAATGTTTGTTTTGAGGATAATAAACAAGAACACCTCCCATCAAATGCAGTTAATATACTGATTAAGGAAACAAAAGAGAAAGATCTTGGATCCCTTAAAGCAACAGTTAATCTAGGAAAAAAGGAAATATACAAATTCCTTAATGAGGTTGTAGAATCTGTTAAGATAGCTCGAAACAAAATATAAATAGACAAATTTAGAATAATTTTTTGATTAAAAATTAAACAATTAATAAAATATACCTTTTTATTGCCTAGAAAATAGGCATTTACCTATAATTTTTGAGTGTATTGAACTGTATTTTTTAATTTAAAAGTCTGATCATCCATATTTCGTTTGAAAAATTTTAATGGAGTTTATTATGACTAAATCTTTAAAGGTATTACTTTTATTACCTTTTACGGTATTTGGATTTGCAAGTTTAAGTTACGCTGCACCAGATGCTGAAACTGCTTTTATATTTAATTCGTTTTCTTTCTTAGTTCATGGATTTTTAGTTATGTTAATGGCTGCAGGTTTTTGTATGCTAGAAACTGGTCTAGTTAGAGCTAAGAACGCTGTTGTCCAGTGTGCCAAAAATATTGGATTATATTCAATAGCAGGATTAATGTTTGCGTTTGTAGGATATAATTTAATGTATATGGATGTTTCAGGTTGGATTGGCACCTTATCTGTATGGGGTCCATCAGATGAATTAAAAACTTTTGGTGGTGAAAATGACGCAACTTATTCATCTGGTTCAGACTGGTTTTTCCAAATGGTGTTTTGTGCTACAGCAGCATCAATAGTTAGTGGAGCTGTCGCAGAAAGAGTTAAGCTCAAAAGTTTTTTCGTATTTGTAGTTCTTTTATGCGGATTTATCTACCCAATTCAAGGATCTTGGTCATGGGGCGGCGGCTTTCTGAGTGAAGCTGGTTTCCTAGACTTTGCTGGTTCTTCTATCGTTCATGGTGTAGGTGGTTGGGCTGCTTTAACAGGTGCTATTATTTTAGGCGCAAGAAAAGGTAAATATGCAGAAGATGGAAGCGTTTCTCCAATGCCAGGTTCAAATCTACCTCTTGCAACTTTAGGTACTTTTTTACTATGGTTTGGATGGTTTGGATTTAATGGTGGATCGCAATTAGCAATGGGATCAGCTGCAGACGTAACCGCAATTTCAAATATTTATATAAATACTAACCTAGCTGCTGCTGGTGGTGTTGTAGTTGCAATTGTTTTAACTATGTTATTTTACAAAAAAACAGACCTTACCATGGCATTAAATGGTGCCTTAGGTGGACTAGTAGCAATTACAGCAGAACCGTTAGCTCCAACCCCAATGCTTGCAATCTTCATTGGTGCTGTAGGTGGTTTAATTGTTGTTCTAACAATACCAATGCTAGATAAATTTAAAATTGATGATGTTGTGGGCGCTATACCAGTTCATTTATTTGCAGGTATCTGGGGTACTATAGCAGTTATCTTTTCAAATTCAGACGCAACCTTAAGTGCTCAATTATATGGTATTTTTGCAATAGGTGCTTTTACAATTATAGCTTCTACTATCGTTTGGTATATTATCAAATTTACTATCGGCGTGAGAGTAACACCTGAAGAAGAAATGGAAGGTATGGATTTAAGTGAAATAGGAATGGAAGCTTATCCAGACTTTAGAAAATAACATAAATTTATATTTTATGAAAAGGGAGGGAAACCTCCCTTTTTTTATATTCCCATAGAACTATAACTCTGTACTATTCTCTTAACCGCTATCATCATTGCAGCTGTTCTTAAATCTGGAATACCTGCTTCAGAGTTCCATAATCTGCTAATAGCTTTATAAGTTTCTGTCATAGTGTCTTCCAAACCAGAAAAAACAAGATCACGCTCAGACAGACCTTGAACAGTACTTGATTTGAATGCCAAAGGAAATTCCTTTCCTGTCATAGCCTCTATACCATCAATTAAATTAGACATTTGGCTTTCTTGGGCCCGCCTTTGAAGTCTTCCAAACCTAATTCTACTCAAATTTTTAATCCACTCAAAGTAACTTACTGTAACTCCTCCAGCATTTGCATATAAATCAGGAATAATAATTTTTCCTTTTTTCGTCAGTATATCATCAGCTTCAGATGAAACAGGTCCATTAGCAGCCTCAATAATTACTGGTGATTGAATACGATCAGCATTATCTTTGTTAATAACTAATTCCATTGCTGCAGGTATCAGAATGTCTGCTTTTTCTTCAAGCACCTCAGGGCCACTCTCTACAAAACCTTTGAATCCCCTTATAGTACCATTAGAAATTAAATAACTTTTGAGAGATTTTATATCTATTCCTTCTTCATTTATTATTGCACCATCTCGTTCAATGACATGTGTAATAATCGCATTATCTTCTATCGATAAAAAATATGCAGCATAATAACCAACATTACCTAAACCTTGAACAATAATTTTTTTACCCTTTAAACCCTTCTCTAAACCTGTTTTTTTTACATCTATATCATTTTCAAAAAATGCTTTAAGTGCATATTTCACTCCCCTTCCTGTTGCTTCCGTTCTTCCAGAAATTCCACCTTTATTAACTGGCTTTCCTGTTACGCAAGCCCAAGCATTTAAGTCTGTTGGGTTCAATCTCCTAAACTCATCCGCCATCCAAGCCATTTCGCGTTCTCCAGTTCCTACATCAGGCGCTGGGACATTTTGTGAGGGATTTATTAAGTCTCTTTTTGCTAATTCTTGAGTAAAACGTCTTGTGATTTTTTCTAGCTCTTCAGGTTTCCATTCATTTATATTAATAATTAATCCGCCTTTAGCACCACCGAATGGAACCTCCACAAGTGCACACTTATAAGTCATCAAAGCAGCCAAAGCCTCTACTTCTTTTTGATCAACTAAGATATCATATCTGATTCCTCCTTTAACGGGCTCAAAGTGGTCAGAGTGAACAGAGCGATATCCGGTAAATGTAAAAATCTTTCCTCTTAACCTTACACCAAACCTCACTACATATGTTGCGTTAGCCATCATAATTTGATTGGCCAAGTCATCAGTTAAGAATTCTTCATCATTTATTTTTTGTAAATATTTGGTTGCTTTTTTGAAATTAACTTCTATTGACTTTAAAAATTCGTCACTTGCCATTTTATTGTTTCCCCCAAAATATAACAAAATAACATAGTTTAAATTTTAAATGGTAATTAAGCTCAAATCCACTTTAAAGTAATAATAATAAACTTGAAAAAAAGAATTTAATAATTCATTTTGATCTAAGAATAATGAATGACATCCTTAACAGACTGATAGGAAGAATATGTTTTCAAATTTAAAATCTGCATTTCAAAAAGCTTTATCCAAAGAAATCAACGAGCATGAAAATGATGATGAAGACATACAAGCAATAATAATTTTGCTCTTAGAGGCTTGTCAGATTGATGGCACAACTGAACAGGTTGAAATTAATTTCATAAAAAAATTATTAATTAATAAATTTAATTTTACCCAAGTAGAAGCTGAGAAAAATATAAATAAAGCTCTCAAAAATCATGAGGAAAGTATAGAAATTTTTTCTCAAATCAAAACTATACTTGATCAGATGGATCATAAAGAAAGAATTGATGTAATTGAGATGATGTGGGGAGTTATTCTAGTAGATGGAATAATAGACGATTTTGAAGCTAATCTAATGCGACGGATGAATGGGTTATTATATGTTTCAGGAATTGAAAGCGCAGAGGCAAAGGAAAGGGCCTTAAAATCATCACAACAAGGTTAATTTGTTAATAAAAAATCTTATGTTCTAATATTTAATATTATAAGACTAATAATGGGGGTATTCTTTGTATGTTTTTTCATTCTATGAATTTTTCAATTGGAGAAGATAATGAAGCCTTAAAAGATACTATTCATAAATTTTCTCAAAAAGAAATAGCCCCTCTTGCAGATAAAATTGATAAAGAGAATACATTTCCAAATGAACTTTGGAAGAAACTAGGTAACCTTGGACTTTTAGGCATCACAGCTGACCAGGAGTTTGGAGGAAGCCAAATGAGTTATCTTGCTCACTGTATTGCAATGGAGGAAATTAGTAGAGCTAGCGCTTCTATTGGGCTTTCTTATGGAGCATTTTCAAATTTGTGTGTTAACCAAATTAATAGAAATGGAAGTAAAGAGCAGAAACAAAAGTATCTTCCAAGCTTGTGTTCAGGAGAAAAAATTGGAGCTCTTGCAATGAGTGAACCAAACTCTGGCTCTGACGTTGTTTCAATGACATTACATGCAGAAAAACAAGGAAACAAAACCTATCTTCTTAACGGCTCTAAGATGTGGATTACAAATGGTCCGGATGCAGACACATTAATTGTCTATGCAAAGACGGATTTATCTGCAGGCTCAAAGGGAATAACAGCATTCATAATAGAAAAAACTATGTCAGGTTTTTCGACTGGTAAAAAGTTAGATAAATTAGGTATGAGAGGTTCAAACACCTGCGAACTTATTTTCAAAAATTGCCCTGTCCCTGAAGAAAATATATTAGGTGAAGAAGGCAAGGGTGCAGCCATTTTAATGAGTGGTCTGGATTATGAAAGAGTTGTTCTTGCAGCAGGGCCGCTTGGTATTATGGCTGCTGCAATGGATATTGTTGTTCCTTATATTCATGAGAGAAAACAATTTGGCAAATCAATTGGTGAGTTTCAGCTAATGCAAGGAAAAATTGCCGATATGTATACGACTATGAATGCCTGTAGGTCATATGTTTATGAAGTTGCAAAAGCTTGTGACCGGGGAGAAACAACACGGAAAGATGCCGCAGGATGTATTTTGTATGCAGCTGAAAAAGCTACACAAATTGCCTTAGAAGCAATACAAATACTTGGAGGAAATGGTTATACAAATGATTTTCATGCAGGACGATTACTAAGAGATGCCAAACTTTATGAAATTGGTGCAGGAACATCTGAGATTAGAAGGATGTTAATAGGCAGGGAGTTATTTATGGAAACAACTCAATGACAATTCTAAAATCGAATATAAAACCAGATAGCTCTGAGTTTTTTTTGAATAAAAAGAAACTTGATCTTGATCTTAAGTTAATTTTAAAAGCAGTTGACCATGCACTTAATGGTGGAGGAGATAAACTAAAAGAGCGACACAAAAAACGCGGTAAAATGTTGCCTAGAGATAGAGTATCAAAACTTCTAGACCCTGGAAGTTACTTTTTAGAAGTTGGATTAAACGCTGCTTATAACATGTATGACAATGCTTGTCCTTCTGGAGGAATTATAACTGGTATTGGGCAAATTCACGGCATAGAAGTGATGATAATATGTAATGATCCTACCGTAAAAGGTGGAACATATTACCCTATTACTGTTAAGAAACATCTTCGTGCTCAGGAAATAGCGTTAGAAAACCGTCTTCCTTGCATTTATTTAGTTGACTCGGGTGGAGCCAACTTACCAAATCAAGATGAGGTATTTGCAGATAGAGAACATTTTGGCAGAATTTTCTTTAATCAAGCCAATATGTCTTCACAAAATATAGCACAAATTGCTGTCGTAATGGGAAGTTGCACTGCTGGAGGTGCTTATGTACCTGCAATGTCAGATGAAACAATTATAGTAAAAAATCAAGGAACTATTTTCTTGGCTGGGCCTCCACTTGTAAAAGCAGCAACGGGTGAATTAACTGACGCAGAAACACTTGGGGGTGGCGAAACACATACAAAAATTTCTGGAGTAGCTGACTATTTAGCTAACGATGATGAACATGCGCTTGGAATTGCACGACAATGCATCAAAAATTTAGGTGTTAAAAAAAGTAAAAGCTCAAAAGATTTTATAGATAACCCACCACTATATGACCCAAAAGAGCTACTCGGA
>VMBT01000287.1_pt1 | contig 34270 bp, 15 predicted proteins | sample 4404301 | NCBI WGS metagenome assembly VMBT01 (sample SAMN12238535, study PRJNA552566) | marine metagenome | isolation source: Coastal seawater | place: USA: coastal Georgia, Sapelo Island | collected 2008-08/2009-08
GACCACCAACGTCATTCGTTGCTAGGTTGAGGACGTATTCTGTAGTTGCAATCTTATCAGACTTATCACCTAGGAGAGGTGTAATAGATCTTGGATAAAGACCAGCTTCGCCAGTTTCGTTGTAGTATACTTCATTCTCATCACTTACACGGAAACCGACGTGTTTAAAAAGTACACCAGGAGTTGGATCATCTAGTGCATTACCATTTACCACTTCTCCATCAATGTGGAGTGGTGGATCCAATGGATTGATAGATGTAGTACCAGATGTCATTGCCTGGTATACGTTTGGTCCACGATAGACAAACGTATTTTTCTGGAGCAATCTATCTGCTGACCAGGGAGTACCAGTGTTGTTTACAAAGGTCTTTAAGTTAGGTGCTCTGTACTGAGCATCTGGAGTAACGAGGTTATCGATATCCAGGTTTAGAATTCTCGCCGTATCTGAAATGATAGACGTTGATGTTCTAATAGCACCGTTGATATCAAGTTCAAAGTCAACAGTATCTAGGAATACTTGTGCAGTTGCACCAGCACCGTTTCCTCCAGTGATGCTGATAGAAGGAGCAGATGTGTAACCGTCACCAGGATCGTCAATTAGAATACCAGAAACTCTTCCCTCTTCAGAAAGAGATGCTGATGCCAAAGCTTGAACGCCATTTGGATCTTGTGGAGCAGACAGAGTAACAGTCGGTTGTACCGTATAACCATTACCAGGGTTAGTTACGGCAATTCTGTCAATTCTGCTACCAGTTCTGTTGATACCAACACGAGGCAATCTCGTTGTCGGATCCAAGAGGGTTCTCAATACCTCTTTTTCATCTGAACTGGTGCCAGATCTGATAGTAAATTGACTATCTCCAAGTACAGAAGGAGCGTTAGCCCTAATTTGCTCTTTGTCAGAATTAAACTTAAAGCTCATCTTCTATCCAGCCTGCTGACTATATGATTCCTTTCTCTATTTAGCATCAAGTCCAAGCAATACTAACAACTTTGACGTATGCTACCCACTTGACTGTACGGATTGTGCCTGCTCTTGTCGTGGAGTAACTAAAACGATTTGCTACGCCTGCTGTGAATGGAACAATCTCCCAAGTCTCTCCAATTGGGATGCCATCTCTAATGACAGTTGTCATGCCAGATAGTTCTGTAATTGTTCCAGAAACATCAACTGACAATGCAGTTTCTAATTTCTGCGATAAAATACCAGATGCATTATCATTGACTGCAATGATCTGAGCTTCAACAAAATTGATAGTATTTGACTGCAATTCAATAATAGTATTGCTGTCATCTAATGACAGAGTTGAAGTATTGATACCTCTCAAAATATAATGTGAGGTAGAACTATCGTCAAAGAAAGAGTTTTTTACCTCAAAAGAATTCATATTTTTGAAATCTTTTGTCTCATTTACGAGAACAGTTTTATCTACTGAGAAACCACCTACGGAATCTAGAGTTTTAAGTTGGTTGGGCATTGGGATTACTTGATAACGTGGGTAACAGTTGTAACATCTACAGCATCACCGTTTGTTAGATCGTCGTCTAGAACAAACGTTATTCTCACTTCATTTGATGGGTTGATATCGAACGTGGTAGAACCAATTAAAGTTGCTCCACTTACCACATTTCCAATTTCTGTAAAGAATACATCACTACCTTTGTTAATAACAGAGAACTCAATGAGTTCTTTATCACCTGTTGTAGTGTTGTTAGCAACTAGGGTAACCTTTGCTGCTGTTTCAGTCGCTGAATTATATAGATCTGAAGCTCCAGTAGCAATGCCACCTTTCTCCAAAGATACATCATTAGTGACTACTTTATAGTCAGCAAGCTCAAGAACCTTAAGATCCGTGTCAAATAACTTGACACCACTGTAAGTTCCTGTTCCGAAACCTAGGTTATAGAAGATATCACCAGTGTCGGTAAATCTTAGTAGTGGATCAGTATTCAATCCAGAAGAAAGACCGATGTCAAAGTTCTCTTTAGTTGAGAATAAGAATGAACTTGAAGTATCTGTATTATCTAGTGTTGTATCTAAGTTATTGAAGGTTACAGTTGCTGCATTGATATTCAACTCATTCGATTGCATCGATGCAATGGTGTCAATTCCATAGAATTCAAACTGAGTAGAATTGACTTGTATTGTGTTGACATTAGCATTCAAGAAGAACAGAATATCTTCATCTGCACCAGGAGCACTTTCTGGTCTGATTAGAGTGTCTCCATCAATGTCTTTTACGCCACCAAGAGAACCCCACTGTGTACCATCATAACCTTCAAAGGTTGTATCATCTGTGTTATATCTAATAGATCCTGTAGCAGGATTTCCTTTAGAGTTATTATCACCAACTGGAATTACGAGAGAAGTTGGTGCATCAATTACAATTTTTTGACCAGTGTTTGGTCTAAGAGTTAGATCACTAGTGTTTGTAGAAATCTCACTTTGAGAGAAGCGAAGTTCGTTGTTAACAACTAGGTCAGTAAATCCTAGTGGGTCAATACGAAGTTCATCAATCTCTTCAAATGTTAGAGAAGAAACAGCAGATCCCCAGAATGTAAGCTCTGCAGTTCCATTAGTTTCTGCTCCTGTGGTATGTGTTGGTTCGTTACCAGAAGTTCCTGTGGTTCCAGCTGCTGTTACTTCATAGATATTGTTTCTATACTTGAGGTACTCACCAAGAGCAACTGGTGCGTTTGCTCTAAACTCTTCATATGCAGGAGCACTTACGTTTGCAGATCTAATCTTCTTAACGTTTACGAAATCTTGATACTCTGGTGTAAACTTAACTGTGTTTACGTTATCATTAAAGAACCATAGAGTATTGTCATTTGCTCCAACAGTTTCTTCTGCAAGAATTGTTGTGTTTCCATCTAGGTCTCTAACACCACCAAGAGAAGACCAAGAACTAGAATTCTCAGAATATCCTTCATATTGGTTTGTTATAGTATTGAAACGAATTGCACCGTTTTCGGCAACTAGTGGTCTCTGGTTATTATCACCAGAAGGAATTACAAATGAACTGGTAGAAATAACTTTTACTAGTTCTGACTGACCGCCTGGTTCAATTAGAAGCTCTTGACCAGGAACCGTGCTAATTTTGTTCTCTGAAATTTCTAACTTATCGTTAGAACTAAACTTATTGGTAGTTTTGATAATTCCAGAAGTGGTAATATTACCATCTGCACCAGTAATTTGCAGATATTCACCTACAGCAAAATTACCAGTTTCAATATTAGTTGATCCACCAGTATTGATTGCTAGATCATTAGTAGCAGTAATAGCATCTACTGATAGATTACCACCATTAATACTAGTTACAGTTAGAGTTCCAACCGTTGCATTACTTGCATTAAGAGTGGTACTGCTAATACCAGTAGCAGTAAATCCTCCAGTTTCTACATCACTAGTAATAACGTCCGATGTGGAAACTGCATTTACTAAGAAGCTAGCACCAGAACCAAATACTCTTGGGTTATTATTGTCTGTAGTTAGAAGACCCTCTGATCCATCAGGTCCACCATAATCTACACTACCAGCAACTGTGCTGTAGTAGTAAAGATCTGGAGTAGTGTCATTAATTCTAATTGACAGTGTTGTTGCTGATCTTGTTACACCATCTACGTACTCATATCCAGTAAAGTCTAGAATTACAAGACCAGATACTGTTACTGGTTGATTGATAGTAATTGTAGTCCCTGTTACATCAGTTACTAGAGTATTTGGAGCTACGCCACCTGTTCCTCCCGTAACTGTAACTAGCATTCCAACTAGAATACCAGTAGCATCATCAACAGTAAATGTAGTTGAAAGTGCGGTTAGTGTAGATGTTCTTCCTGTGATGTTTGAAGGTGCGTTACTTCCATCTGGGAATTCTGACAGTGCAAATCCTTCACCTGCTGCACCAGTAAGGTCAAAGACATAAGTGTCTCCAGAATATAAAGTTAAATTGGGGTGGAGAACATCGTCAATGAAAAATCTTGTATATGCATCACCTACAGTAGTAGCTCCATATACTGGAGATGTTGTTCCAGAAACAACTAAAGCAGCACCTGGCAATAAGTCACCAGTTTTCAAAGTTACCGAAGTAATGTTTCCACCAGCTTCTACTACTCTGGAAACAGGAATGTCTTCTCCTAATTCGGTAATATTATCAACAGAAATACCGATGTCATCTGTTCCATCAACACCACCAACATCAGATCCATCAACTGTTAGAAGTTCGTTAGCTTCGTAACCAGAACCACCTTGTAAAACCTCTACACTATCAACTTCACCTGTATCGGTTCTTGTAATTCTAAATACAGCTCCTGTACCAGCAGTACCAGCAACTGTTACATCATAAACTTCATCTGCTTCCCCAGCAAGATCAGAAGATGATTGTACAGTTACAGGAGCTAAAACAGAACCTGCTGGAGTAACCATGTTATCTCCAACACTAATAGTTCCTGCAGTAATCGTTTGAGCAAATTCTACATCTTGCTGGAATTCTGCGGTAACTGCTAATGTAGTTGGAACTACAAGATCTTGTGCGGATACAGTTAGAAGATCACCAGCAACATATCCATTACCACCATTTGCAATTTCAATACCAGAAACAACACCAAGTTCTCCAACAGTAAATTCAAAATCTTGAGATGTTCCTGCAGGATCACCCATTGCTGGTCCAAACTGGATGTTTGAGATACCAGCTACTTCAGCATCATTGTCTAGAACAACACGATTTTCTTCTGCATCAACGCTATCTACAGTTACGCCACTGCCAACAACACCAGTACCACTAACTACAAATACTGTTTGACCAGCTTCGATACCAGCTACACTTGAAAATCCTGTTAGTTCACTTGGAACTCCAGTTGTAAATGCTAGTGTAGCAGCACCATCAACAGTTGGATTTGCACTAAGGGTTAGTGTTGTTCCGTTAACAACAGATTGAACTGTAGTATTTGCTGCTAAGTCTCCAGGACCTTCTTCGACCTGAACTTCTGCACCAGCAAGAATACCAGTGGTGTCTGCAACAGTAATGTTAGCAGAGGCAGTTGATAGTGTAGTAGTAACACCAGATACTTCACCACCAACATTGATATTACTGAATGTTGATGTGTTAGATGGAAATACCAAAGTATCTCCTGTCTGATAACCAGTACCGTAATCAGTAAATTGTACTTCTGTTACTTTAGTTGGTTGTGATGTAATTGTAAACTCAAATCCACTACCACCAGGAATAGTTGCACTGATTACATCTCCCTGATTGTATCCACTTCCAGATTCTCCAATTTGAGCGTTGACTACTTCACCGCCTACAACATCAATAGTGCTGAAAGTAGCACCAGAACCACTACTCGATACATTAGTTGCTGCTGTATCTGTGTAAGTATCATCAGTGTATGAAGAACCTCCATCTGTAACTACACCTTGAATACCAGCGATGTCAAAAGTTACAGTAGCACCAGAACCATTTCCGCCTTCCAGTACAATTTCTTCATAAGATCCTACAACATAGCCGTCACCTTGGTTGGTGATGGTTCCTTCAAATCCAACAACGGTAATGTTACCAACACCTGCTAGACCACTACCACCAAGTAGATCGACATCTGCAAATGTGCCAGCATCATATCCAGATCCATCATTTTGAACCTGAATGCCGCCAGTCGTTAGAATTTTTTGTCTGATATTAATATCTTTAAAAGAAATAATATCTGTTTCAGAGAAATCAATAATATTTTTGTTCTCGGAAACAAATCCAAATCCCGTTAGTGAAGATTTGTAGATACCAAGAGTAGAATTATTGACAAAAGCTAGACTTGGTTCTTGTACTGTTCCATCACCAAGTTTTAAGTTTCCTGTTGATAGGTCTGATCCGCCTGCTGAGATATTGAAGAGCTGCGTCCCCATCTCATTGATTTTTAACCTCTGCTGCTCAAAGGTATCAGTACGTGCGACGTTAATTGCTGGCATTTTTTACTAACTCTCTAAGTAGGGATTTGATTTCAGAGATTTCATCCTTCAACATATTTATGTCGTCTAACGCGGAATTCAACGCCTTAGCTTTTCGCCTAGCTTCTATAGCAGAATTGTCGTAATTCAAGATGGCACCTGTGGTCTCGTCCCTAACGAGACCATCATGCCCTTCAACTTTTATGTAACCCATACGCGGAAATTAGAAAGATGCAACTGCTCTAATATCTTGTACTTTTGGTACAATGGTTGGATCAACTCCCTTCATGATAATCTTAATACCAAAGGAAGAGAATTCTGGAAGATCTTCTACACTGTAAGTGATATCTTGGTAAGAAGATTGCTTCTCAATTACACCCGATGATGTATTCTCTGGTGTAGCAACTTCAAGAACATCTGGTTGTCCATTGCCATTGAAGTATTCCCAATCTAGATCTTCAAAGTTCTCCTGACTGGATGCTCTCTTATATTTGAAGAGAACCTCAACATCAGTCATTTCTTTGACATTTAGTGTTAGGTGTACATCAATAGATGTTGCAGGACTGCTGATGAATACTTCTTTAGTTACATACTTAGCAATAGCAGAAGTATTCTTGGAAGTATTCTCTTCAACATAATCTGCTCCATTTGTATAATCCAGAGATCCAACTTCTAAGAACAGAACCTCATCGGTTGGTTGATTTGGATAACCAACAATGTCACCTACACGGAAGACATCTTTAGCTTGATCTAAAGTATCTGCCTGTCTAGTGAATGCCTGACCATCGACAATTCTACTTGTGTAGTCATTATCAATTGGTCTGGTATCATTTCTCATAGTAATTTCTTGAGTTTCTGAGTTCCAAATAATTACATTACCGAAAATGATGTTCTCATACTCATTTGTTGGAGTAGATGGATTTCTAGCAGTAATGACTTGTGATGTATTGAAGTCAAAGATAAACTGATTAGGAACAGTATCTACTTTGGTTGCAGGAGACAGTTCTGTATCTTCTCTGTTTAGTACATCTTGTTCCCATTCGATTACTTCACCTTTTTGGAACAACTGTACTGTCTTGACCTTAACATAGATTTCAGTCTCGCTTACTTTACATACCTGACCAAGAGCACCAGATGTTAATCCTTTGACCTTCTGATCATTGGTGATTTCAATACCATTGGTATTAGCAACAGTAAACGAGTATACTGGGAAGAATGTTAGGACTTGGTTTCTTCTGCCAAATCTATCTTCCTTACCAGATGCATTCTCAATTCTGTTGGTAACTGTCTTGACACTAGTAGTTGACAAATCAATTACTGGAGACAAGTAGGAAACAGAAGAAGTTAGATCCATCTTGTATGTGAGTGATCTTTCTACGTCATTCTGAATTTCATTAATCTTAGAAGCAACAAACTTCTGATTAGTGAAGTAGTGAGGCTCATTAAGGAAAGTCTTTTCAAAAGATTTCTGAGAATATGATGTATAGTTCGTAGTAGCAGAATCTACAGGAACTACGTCTAGAGTTTGTACACTAGTATCAATCTTAGTTTGTGAGAATGTCAGATACTGAACTTGTGGATATAGAACTTCAAACTTTCTATTGTATGAAGCGTATACAGTAGATCCTCCGCCAATAGAGTTGAGAGCAGCAGGAATACTGGAAGTAATGTTGTATGTGTCAACACCAGAGTTAGATACTCTAAACAATGTGTTGTTCAATACATCAGTAGTAATTCCTCCTGTTGCTGCAGCAGACTTATAGAATACATAAGACTTTCCAGTAGTCTCAAAACCATTATCGCGATGATTGACCTTGAGAATATTGTTGTTATTCTTGTAAAGTAGAGAATCTGCATTGGAGTTTGAAGAACCATCAGTCTCAAATGGGTTATTATTGAGAAGTTCATATCCAAGATCTTCATTGGTTAGAAGAAGTTCGCAAGGTCTAGAGATGTCAAATTCTGCTCTATAGAGAGTAAACTTAAGATCCTCGAAGATATCTTCAGTCCAGTTATCAATGTTTTGTGATCTGTATACAGAACCTAGAGATGGTTGAGTTGTAATAATAGTGCTCGTAGAAGCATCAATCTCTCCAAGTCTGGAAGCCCACATTTCATAATCAACAGAATCTGTTTCAACAGCGATAGCATACTCAGTATCATTCTGTAGATAAACAGGATGCTCGAATGCAAATCGTGTTGGAACTGTGGAATTGGTGATACCTTCCTGATCAATAGCAACACCCATTCTAACTGCGGGTGTATCGATTTCAATTGCGGTTTCAATAACAGCACCTGCTGCACCATTACCAATTCCCTTGATAACTACAGATGGAGCTTCAGTATAACCAAATCCAGATAACTGAATTTCAGAGTTATAGATCTGACCACCTGAAACGTCTACACTTGCAGTAGCAACAGAACCACCTGGCAACTGTGGACTTTCAATAGTAAGAATTGCACTGTCATAGTTTAGACCAGGATTTTTAATCTTGATCGAAGATACTCTTCCACTGTCTTTAGCAATAGTTACCTGACCAGATCTTCCTTCTGTGTTGTTAGCGAGTGTAACTGAAGGAATGCTGAGGTTTTCATTGGGAATGAATGATCTACCATTGTGGTTGTCAAGAACCATGGTATATACCTGCTCGTTAGTGAGCAAGTATCTTCCTGTAGAAGATGGTGTTAGTTCAATGCCATTCTTATCAATGATCTTAGCGATAGGACCAGTAGCAGCAGATGATGCACCAGTTACAACTTCTCCCTTGGTTACATATACGTTTGAATTTGTAAAGAACTTGAGGAAAGTGAATGGAGATAGAACTTTTTCTGATCCAGGAATGATGTTCTTACCAGGCTTGTCTGAATCTACATTCGTTAGATATACTTTAATTGGAATTGTAGAACTCTTCTTATTGAAAAACAGATCAATACCAGTTGCAAACATGCCACCTTCGTAGTTTTCAACCTTGAAGGTTTGTGCTAGAGGATTAGGTCTGATTGGGTTGTCGGTATTGCTATCAACAAACTGAACACCTTCATTTGCTTTAAAGAATGCTGGTTTTGTTGAAATAATGCTTACTGGGTTCTCAGGGAGAATACCAGTTGCATAATACTTAACTTCAGCATAAGTTGCTACTTCTGCTTTATCTTCATCGGTAGAACTAGAAGTAAATCTGAAGGTCTTGATACCAGTTGAAACATTGAACTCTTCTGAAGAGGTGTCATAATCTACAGTATCAATATCTCCAGTCCATACTGCATTCTTGCTTGGAGCATATCCTGCAGGAAGAAGAATGATGCCACTAGCATCTCCATTCTCGTCTGTAGTTACAGTTCCATTGAATGCTGATAGTGAGTTTCCAGCAATACCACTAAATCTTTGATCGGGAACAACCCAACGATTTACATTTCTACCTTCTAGGAAGACAGACAATGTGGTATTAGGCTTAAGTCTTCTTACAATGAATTTGATTGGTTGTGATCTAGCAAAGAATTGTAGAGATGTCGAAACAGTGTTTCCTCTTACAATCTTCTTCTGAACACCCTTACCAACTTCATTATTTTGTGGACTGACGTTAGAAGAACTAGAAACAGATGCTGCAGAAACTGTCGATTGAACTGCTTCTGAATTAGTTTCACCTAAGGAATTGATAGAAGAGAAACTTAAGGAAGAACCAACCCAGTTAGTAATAAAGGAATTATAGAAACTGGAGAAGCTTTCTTTGGTATCTGTTTTTGCTAAGAAGATTTTGTAGAGATCGGTATTCGTATCTACTACAAGAGGTTCTTCGTTTTGATCATACCATTGATCGATACTTGGTGAAATTTGTGCATCACCAACATATTGTAGAACAACAAATGGATTTGGATTTAGTGTCTTGGATGCAAAATCATTTCCAATAACTTTCAAGTTCTCAAATGGTAAAGTGATAATGTCACCATTTCTTCTATATCCAGATACAACCCTTTGATCTTCTCTTTCGTTGACTTCTACAAGTCTGAGAGAATCTTCTTTTGATTGTGGGCGAAGAGTAGATTGCTGAACATCAACAGCACACTGATAATCAAGTGACTGAAGATTACCAGTTCTATGAGCTTCAAAGTTATCTACAATAAATCCACTCTTAAATCTGTCTAGACCAACATTGTCTTTGACTTGCATGTTAAGAGCTTGTTGCTCAAGAATGCTAAGAGTAGTGTAATACTCAAGACGCTCAATACGCTTCTCTAGTTTACCGATGTCACGCATCGTGTAACGACGGTTGTCAACAGGAGTAATTCTTACATCCTTGCTTGTCTGCGTATATGCAGGAATATATGCATAGAACAGAGGAATAGCATCATCAACTGGATCTGGTTTTGTTGGGTTGAGTGATGAGTTACCTTCCTTGACCAAGAACTGTCCTTTCTTATTCAAGAAGACGCCATCAATTCTGTCAAGATATTCTACCTGACTGAATTGGAATGTATACTCTAGATTACTATCAGGAGCAGGGGAAGAAGCAACAATTGCACCATCGCTAGAGAATGAACCTCTGTTATCAGAAAGTATAGAGGTGTCTTGGAAACCAGAGATAATTGCTTTGCTATCAACCTTAGGTCTGAAGTCAAGTACGTTCTTGAGATTTACAACACCATGAACAGCGGAGTTGAATGATGGGATCTCATCTTCACTAACTCCAGATTCATGTAAGTAACTATCAATAACACAGAAGTCACCTGCACTATGCTCAAAGTAGTCAAAAGCAACTACAAGTTGACCAGTAGTTTGTGATTGACCTGGCTTCAAGACTAGTCTTGATACATCATAGATAGTGTCTCTTTGACCATTGTCAAATGTAAATCTGTCAGTTACATCAGTACCACTTACAAGATTTCCATTTCTATCAACTGTTGGTGGTGCAACAGAAGAACCCTCGTAGACATACTTCAGTTTGTATGCATCAGAATATGAAAGAACTTCTACAACATCATTATCATAATCAGTTCCTCTGAATGGAATTACTCTGTCTCCACTACTTTCGATAATAATTCTCTTAGAGATTGCTGTCTTAAGTCTTGGTTTTGCATCTTCGACTTCTAGAGTAGCAGTTAGTTTTAGTTTTGGATATGTTCCGTTCTCTGGAATAGATCCAAAATAAGTAGATGGCAACTGAAGTTCAATACTACCAGCAGTCAAACCACTTGCAGTGTCTGTAGCAGAGGTTGTTACAACATTATCTGGATCTACATACACAACATCTCCCTTTTGGAGAATTGGAGAATCACCAGGATCTAGAACAGTGATGATTGTATTCTGCTCAGTGAATGTTACAAATCTCTGAGTACCGAATGGCAACTGAGCCGCAAAGGTAATGATACCACCACCAGTCGATGCTGTAGTGATAAAGTCTCTACGAATATAGAACTTGATGTTGCTGTTTTCTTGTGTATCAACAATCTTACTGACTTGCTTACTTCCTGTTGGGAAGATCAAAGATCCTCTAGAAGAATTTTCTACCTTGCCACGCAAACGAATGATGTTGGTGTTAACAACATCTCCAGGAAGATTAGTATCTAAGTAAATTCTTGACTTGAATACACCAGTTGGTTCTGTAGCATATTGAACTACAGCACGAACGAGATTATTGTCAACATCAACAAACTGAATAAGATCTCCTTGCTGTAGAAGAACACTAGCATCAGCACTGAAACTTGTGCTTTCAATGAAGTCAGTATTAGCAGAACCAAAGAAAGTGAAGTCTGTTACGGAAGTGATTTCTGCTTCTGTTGTATCGTCAGTAACGAGGTCTGCTGTGAATACATTAATGCCACCAGAACCATATGAAGCTCCTACAGACTTGACATTAGCAGGAGTGTATGTGGTAACTGCATTCCTTGTTAGAACAGGGATAATAGCAGCTGCTACTGATGGAACTGCACCACCTTCTGCTTGCTTAATTGTAACAGCAGGTGGTTGTGCATAAGTGGTGGTGTTTAGAGCATTTCTGTTGCGAATGTTAATTCTAACAATACCAGAAGTTCCTTCAAAAGCAACTTCTAGTTTAGCTTGGTCGAACTCAACACCGTTGACAATAATGGTTGATCCATCTTCATATCCATTTCCTTTGTTCTGAACAACAAAGTGTGAAATAGTATTGTCTTTCTTAATTCTTGCTGTGTTGTCTGCTTCGTCTCTGATAGTCTCTCCTGACTGGAACCTTCCAGAAATTGTCTTAATGAACAAATCTGTTCCGAAAGAATAGACACCACTTTCAGCACCTTCAACAACACCATATGCTCCACTAGTTAGACCATAGATGTATTTTCCAATCTCGAAAGCACCAGTTTGTGCATTATACTCTTCTAGTTTAATTCTAGTGAAGAACTGTGGATCGAAATAAGACAATCCAAACATCGCATTATAAAGATTGTCTCCTGCCTGACTTCTTCCTCTTGAAAGAACAATGTCAGCGTCAGAATTAAATCCACTACCTCTCTTTTTCAAGAAGTAGTTGTTTGGTTTCACTCTACCAATCAATGGAGTGATGGTATCTTTGTAATCAATGATCTCACCAAATGCATCAGTTTGTGCTTTAGCAGAACCATCAGATAAGTAGAATCTTCTTCTTCTACCACTATTTGGTGTGCCAATGCTATTTGGTTCACCTAAGTCATAGTCAACCATTCTTTCGATGTCATCCTTGGGACCAAAAAGAACAATTTCCAAGTATTTCTTACTTGGATCAGCTGATAGTAGAGGCTTAACTACCTTAGCATACGATAAAACTTTGAATGAAGATGTACTGACAGCACCACCATCAGTATCTCTTTGTTTTACAAAGAAGAGTTCACCAAATGTACTTTCCCAATTAGATGCAGTAAGACTGCTCATTGGGTTAGTAGAACTAAACACATCAAGAGTAACAGTCTTCAGAGCATCATTAGAGGTAAAGAACTGACCTCTCCTGTCTAGAGTTTGTTTAAGATCTGCATCTGCTTCAGTATCACTGAGACCAATAGATCCGTCATTGAAAGTTTGATACAGATTGATATTTGGGAAAGCAGTTAGTTCTGCACCTTCTTTGTTTAGAGGAACTGTTCCGTATGTATTAGTAACAGTAAATGTGGGAAGTCCTCTAATCTTCAGAGTTTTGTTTTCACTCTTCAGACTTTCTCTTGCTTTACTGATCTCTAGATACTTTGTCTCTTTGTTGACAATCTCGTATCCTCTGATATATGCCTTACCAGGACCAACACTCACAACCATCTTTCTGGCAGCTTCTGTGGCGGTTAGACCATTGTACGTACCAAATTCATCTAAGGCGTATAGACCCCTATTCCTGTCTCTTTGAGCGTACTCTCTGACATCAATAGCGAAGTCTTCAACGATGTAATCTCCACTCTCGTCGAAAGTTCTTCTTGCTAGAGTTTGCTCTAGTAGGTTGTAATCAGTTGGACTTACTTTCTTCTGGATTGATCCTTTGAAGACAGTAATAAGCTGAATAAAGTTTCTATCTGTAGATTGATCGAAATCAAACTTCTTCAGTTCTAGTGAAATTTTTAATCTATGAGCACCAGGAGCAGTGTAGTTGGAGCTTCCAATAGAATTGTCATAAAGGGAAGCGTCCTCTTCTGGTGTTACAATATCTTCCTTAATTGTAAAACCAACTTTTGCAGATGGTCTGTCATAGTAATCATCGATTACTAGTAGACTGGTTTCGTTTCTTACAAAGAAACCATTAACAAAATAAATTCCTTCTTCTACTTTTACAGCAGAAGCATATCCCATGGCAGGACTTACTAGAGAAGTTGTTTCTCCAGTGTCGGGGTTTGTGACTAGGATGCTTGTAGGTAGAACACTACCATCTGTACCGACGACAAGAAGTGGTGTGTTAACACCATCAATTACCTCTAGAGTTTCGCCTTGTCTAAACGTAGTTTCTGTATTAGAATCGCCACTGTTTAGATAGTTAACATATAACGTATCTGCGGATGCTTCTGTTGCTAGTTTTGTATCTAAAATTGTTGCAGTAACACCAGAACTGAGACCACGAACTTGTCTGTTGATTAACTGCGTAATATCATACTTCTTATATACGATATCTTCGCCATCTGAGACAGCAACCTCAGATACGGACGAAAGTTTTACAAAATCTAACTTGGTGTTGAGACCAACCTCACCAGGGATAACTAAGTCTCCTTGTTTGAAGACATACTTACCAAAGCTTTCTACTTGGTTTTGTAGAATAGACTGAAGTTGAGTTAATTCTCTACCTTGGATAGAATATCCTGGTCTAAAAAGAATTTTATAAAAATTCTTATCCGCGTCAAAATCCTCGTAATAAGGAAATACGTTAAGGTTAGTCTTTTGTGGCATGGTCTCCGCCAAATACTAGCATCTTGTCTCTAGTATTTAGTAGAGATAAAAAAAATCCCCCGCTTTCGCGAGGGACTTAATAATCTGTATTTTAAATCAGAACTCGATGACAAGCTTGATGTCTTCAATCTGGTCAGGAGCACGAGTGATGAGACGACGGTTCTCAATGTAGATAACGTCACCAGAGTTGTTCTCGATCTCAGGTGCTGCAAGTCCAGTTGCTGTACCAGCATCAGTACCAGGGAATGTGATACCTAGTAGAGGACCGAAGTAATCGGTATCAACGTTACCAGCAGCAGCGGAAAGTTCACCAGAAACAGCGTTAACGCCGTTGCTCTCGAATGCTCTTACAACACCTTGATCGGTGTGTGCATCGGTTGTTTGGATGAACTTAAGAACACCATCGGTTGTTGAACCATCATCTAGTGTCCAGGAAACAACGGTTCCCTTTGCAGTACCACCAGTTACGGTTTGGGTGATTACTTCATCAGGAATGAAGTCTGCAGAAGCACCAGTGATCTTGAGAGCTCTTAGGTTGGTTGCGGTGTCATCAGTTAGGTAAGAAGCACCACCCCAGACCTTAGGATCGCGGATAATACCGATACGACGGAAGTCGTTGTCAACAGGGAAGTCACCCGAACCCTCATCATAGGTTAGGCGGATGTTGGTCATTACGCGCTTACCGTTAAGCTCGGTCTCGTGATCGAAACCATGACCACCCTGAGGAGGAAGAACAACCTCAAGAGCACCACGAGCAGTTCCACCAACAGCAACGGTGTTGGATAGTGCTTGCTCCTGATAAACGTTACCGTTAGTTAGGAGAACGTTAGCATAGGTGTAACCTGATCCACGAGCAACGATGCTAGCGCCAGTGATCTCGCCAGTGGTTCCATCAGTGGTGAATTCGACAACACCACCAGAACCATCACCTAGGACTGGAGTATAGAGGGTTTGACCTGCGGGGAGGTTAGCACCTTCGTCTTCGATTAGAACAACGTCGAGTGAACCAGCAATTGCAGAAGAAGTAACAGCAGGACGACCTGAAGCTGTATCGCTAGGAAGTGCGATTGGCATGAAGTCAGAAGAGAGGAACTTAAGAACGTCGTTCGTCTCAATCTTATACATGAACTTCCAGATGTAACCAGCACCAGTGGTCTCAGTGTAGATACCAGTGGTTGCGTTGTAGTTAGCACCTGATCTGTTGGGCTCTTCGCTTACGTTCTGACCAGAGAGGTTAGCGGGGTTCTCACCATTGTAGAGGCACTTGAATACTTCGTAATCAGAGTTCATTACATAGAACTTAGCGTCAGCGATGCTTTCGGCACTAGTAGCACCAGCCTTACCAATACGACCCGAAGTTGCTAGGGTTTCCGAATAATCGGGCTTCCACATGTCAAACTTAGGGTTGACAGCAATGTCGTAGTTGTAACGACGGATTACGGTTCTTGCCTGAGTATCATAGATACGCTTTGCTGCAATGATTTCATCATACAGTGCTCTCTTCTCTGTGAGGTTGTCGAGAGGGAAAGGAGGAATTTCTTCAGTTGCATAACGGTATACGCCACTCTTAGCAGCAACACCAGTTCCACTATTACCCCCATCGGCAGTTTCAATTAGAGTGGATCCTAAAGCAGGAGTAGATCCAACGCCGTTGGCACCAAAGATATCGGTCAGTAGGATGGCACTATCGTATACTGCGGCAATGGTTCCACGGAATGTGTTGTAGTTTCCAGCGTAAACCTCGTTACCAACTGTGAAGTTTCCGCCATCCTTAGAATAGATCTCAAGATAAGATCTCCAAGGTTGGGGACGACCCACGAAGAAGTACATCCTAGTACGTTCGTCACTCTGGTCATTGGGACCTTCTGCGAGTGATTCTAGAAATTGTTTCGCATTAAAGATGCGAAATTTATCAGAGATAATTGCAGCCATGAGTTTTTCCTTTCCGATATTTGGGGGGTAAGTGTGCCGAAGTTATTTATATTTATACAGACTTATTTATTATACTGTATATGGATGAATTTCAGTGCTACCACTGAGTATATATCCACCTAGAATTGTGTTTGATCCAGGTGTAATATCAATTTCCTTGACAACGCGGCATCCGTTAAACGAAGTCGCAGTCTTGGATGTGTAGGTAATCAATTGGATACCACCGCCACCAAGGAATGCATTTTGATATGGGGTGTGTATCATCAATGTACCATCTTCTGGGAAGTATTCCGTAGAAGATACGGAAATGAAGTCGTCAATTCCATTGAAGCTTCCATCTTGAATTGCACTATTGCTAGTAGCAATTTGGACTGGGTTCTGGATTGTTGGTGGTACAAGGCGGAAATACTTACCAGACAGAGTATAACTTGAATCCGCTCTTTCTGTAAAGTCTCTAATTGTTAGAGATGCATAATAGAAGTCAACTTCTAAGAGTGACAATCCAGAAACTCTTGCGGAACCATCATCGAAGATACCATCAAAGTGACTGATGGTATGTCCTACATTTGTTCTTTCGTAAGATCCAACATAACCAGTATCAGCACCAACTGATAGGTTTTGAACCTCAATAACAGTATTGTCACGTTTGGTTACAGTGTATGTAGGAGGTCCAACAATGTCAATGAAACCATTGTTTCTAGTTTGAACTGGATCACTGATTAGTACACTCTCAACATAACCATCAACTACACCAGATGGTGGGGTGAATAGAAGAACCTCAAGTTGGTTCTTCTGCATATTGAATTCAGAATGTACCGTCTGGATTTCTACATTAACAGCATTGGTAGAAGCTGTAGCCAATTGAGTAGAAACTACAACGGGTTCCTTCTTAACCTCTGCCTTGAGTTCACTTGCATGTGAGATAAAGGATACTGCCTGTGAGACTGGGTTGATCTTGACACCAACATTAGTCTCAGTAACCTCGAAGTTAAATGTGACAATACCCTCAAATCCTTCAAATCTATCTCTTTCAAACTTAATGAATGTCTCTTTGTGTTCAAACGTAGAGAATGCTGTAACCTCTGGTTCTGGTTGAACCATAGATTGTGCTTCAGTCTCAAATGCAACATAAGAAGTTGAAGTAACAGTTGGTCTAACTTTGACATCTAGGATTGTCTCGGTTACTTCCCAAGTGTTAGCATCTAAGAACTTCCAGAGTTCTCCAAGTACGGTTGTTTCTTCATGATCTAAAGAATCAAATGCAGTTTCTAGAGGTTCTGTGGAAACTTTACTTACAATCTCATTCAGAATAGTAATTTCTGAAGTAGACGTAACAGTTGGTCTAACTGTGACATCTAGGATTGTCTGGGTTACCTCAAACGTATTTGCTGTCAGTAGTTTCTTAACTTCACCAAGTACAGTGGTCTCCTTATGGAAGATTTCACCAATTGTACCAATACTTTCAGCAGGTTTGAGGGTAACAGCTTCAGTGAATGTGGTGAAGGTCTGATATGTAGATACAACAGATGGATTGACCTTGACATCTAGGATTGTCTCGGTTACTTCCCAAGTGTTAGCATCTAAGAACTTCCAGAGTTCTTGTTCAATAATTGTCTCTTTGTGCTCAAGATAATCTACAGAGAAGACACTCTCATAAGGAATTACAGATATAGCCTCAGTTCTAATAGTAGACGAAGAAGCAACCTCAGTGATTACAGCAGGATGAATTCTTGCACTTAGAATAGTTACAACAGGTTCTGTATCTACTAGTAGTTCCTTCTGAACATCTGTCTCGACTGTAGAAACAGTCTCGTCAGACATCTCAACCGCTCTAGCACGAAGTTCGTACTTAGTATCATGTCTGAGTTTTACTTCGCTGATCGATACTAGATCAACACCAATCTGAAGTTCTGCAGTGATGTTTCTATGAGCTGTATTGCTCATAGATACCGCTACATCTTCAAACCTTCTGGTGTTAGTCTGTTCACTACCACCAGCTTCAGAAACTGCCTTCAGTGAAGTTACATCTGCAATAGAATCGACGGTTACTACACCAGCGATTGCATGAGATACTACAGTATCAGGTAGTAGTCTGATGAACGTTCCAGCAGGCCAGAACTGTGCTGTGGTTCCTTCTTGACCTCTGCGGAGTTTAAGGAAACGATCACTTAGCTTCTGGTAGTAACGAACAATTTCATTACCAATCAACAGATCTCCAGTTCTTGTGAACTGTGATGTATCAGGAACGTAGATAATTGTATCCGTTGGATCAAGATCAACATCCAAGAATGCACCAGGAGCAAACGCAGATGCATTAGATAGTTGAGTATTGTTGATTACATTTGTTACAGTATTAGTAATCTTCGTGCTATCATAATGCTCTCTTCTGAGAGTAGAATTAGAGAAGATATCAACAATATCACCTGCAGGTGTAGCAAGGGAAATTCTAACCTCAGTATCAAGGTGTTGTAGATCGAAAGCTTCGACCTTGACATTCTCATTACGCTTAACAAGAATATCATCTAATCCACCACCTAAACCAGTACCAACGTTTCTTCCTATACCATGTAGTTGAATGATTGCTGTAATCTTCTGGTTGGTAGTAGGATCATGATCAATTGGACTTCTGAATAGAATAGAAGTAAATGTATTGATACCAGGACGCTGGTTGCCAAGAACAGAAATGTTAGAGATAACATTCAGGGCAGGTTTGATTTCTTGCTGAATATTGAGACTTACACCAGATACAGCAATGTCTCTTTCAGTGTAAATTGTATATCTTCTAGCAACTACAACATCTGGTGCTTCAGTATATCCAGAACCACCATCTATAAGTTCGATACTAAGGACTTGACCTTTGCTTACAATTACAGCAGCTCTTGCACCACCACCATTTCCATTCTTTGGAATGAAATGTAGAATTGGTGGAGTGTAGTATTGATATGCTGTTGGTTGTGTAATTGGGTCATAACTACGTTGGTTCCAGGTAAGATCTGTAACTACACCATTTGTAATGGTAGCAACTACGGAAAGTCCTTCACCTCTAGTAATACCGTTGTATCTTTCAATCGAAACAGTACCATATACACCATCTGATGAGTTACTATTAAGTCTTTCATCTTTTGTTCTAGCTGTAGTAGGTAAGTCCTTAATTCTTCTGAACTTGTCTTCACCGTCGATCTTAACAAGATCACCATTTGCAATGTTTACGAATGGTGTCTTGTAATCATATCTTCTACGGGTTCCATACCAGATATTATCATTACCACTCATCAAAAGCCTACCATCAAGATCCTTCTGGTAGACTAGTGTTCCATCAGTAAAGGAAATATCTGTAGTAAGACTATAGTTACCTTTTACGGTAAAGGTAAGAGGTCTGTCTGGAAGAAGTTCTGCCTTTTGTCCGAAGAGACTAAAGTAACAGGCGTTGCCATTGAAAGATCTCTGAATAACTTGACCTAAGAAGTTGATGGATCCATTGTCACGAATTTGATAAACCTGCAGTGGACTTGATCTATCAACTTCTCTCCATTCTGCAACCAAGAACTCATTCAGTCCACCAGTAGAAGTAAAGCGAAGTTCGGACTTAGCAAACAATCTACCCTTTTCATAATCATATAGTCTCAATACCTGACCAATATCTCTACCGTAGACATATCTCATGTCTACCTTCATTTGATCAGTAATTGGGAATGTGAACTGGATATTTGGACCAGAAACACTATATGATGCTCCAGGTTGCTGTAAAACTCCATCGATGAAGACTAGCAAGAAGTCTGGATCATCTACTGGTTGTACAGTTAGATCTTCTAGGTCTAGGATTAAGAATGGACCACTTCTTACGTTATTAATAAGTGCAGGGTCAATCGTTAGTCTCTTATAGTTACCAATACCATGACCAGTTACCTTTTCAACGTTTGTTGGCTCACCTAGAGTTTTAGCTCCAATATCTTGATCCCAAATAGGTGCAACATCAAATACAATTTGGTTTGGATTTGTATCTCTATTAACATAGTAAGAATCTTGACCAGGATATTCTGCGTTGAACTTAGTTTGCTGGAGAACAGCATTTACAGTCAACAGAATATTTTCGTCTTTTTCCGAAACTACAGGGTCACCATTTTCCCAGTAAAGATCAAATACTGTTTCTTCGCCATTAATAAAGTCTGGTCTAGTGACCTCAACAAATCTATCATAGATTACATCTTCTAAGTTATCGTATAGATTTAACAGTGCTGAGATAACATCAGTACACTCATTATCAGGCAATTCTGGATCTGGAATAATTGCGTAATTAGAGTATGTCTTAGTTGGTGTCCAGTTTCCTGCTTTATTCTCGTTTTCTTTAGTAGGAATGATACTACCAGGACCATCATCAATAATGTCTTTAACGATAGTAATCATGCTATTGATAGCACTTTCAACTTCGACACAGTATGGGAACTGACTATCTATAGCAACATCGTTATCAACTACAGGAGCAGGTGAAGATCCATAAGTCGCAGCAGGGAGAGTATTTCTCATTGCTTGAATAGCAAGAACCCCAACCAAATCCCAAGCATAATCAGCAGCTTCTTGCTCTAGATCAGTCTTAAGATAAGTTAGGTCTTCTCCATAAGGATATAGACCTTGGGTGTAGTATAGTTGTCCAAATCTAACAACTCTTTCGTTACCACCAAACTTGAGGTGGTGTACCATAGCGTCAACTAAGTAACCAATGTCTCTAAAGCATTTTTCTTTAGAAACACCATTAGTCTCTAGATTTGGATAGTTATCCCAAGTAAAGTTACTGATTTCGCTTTGGAGATATTCTTTATTTGCTTCAATTAGATTTGCAGCATCATAGAATGTACCATTGTTGATACCACTCATATAGAATGTTGCTTCTGCTGTTCCAGCAAAAGATAGTGGTACGGTAAATGTATCATCAGGAGTAATAGCAAATTCGTTTCCTGGCTCAATAACACCAATACTGGTAGGAATTGTCAGTAGTGTTCCATTGGTTTCACCATCTAGAGTAGTCTCACCAAAGATAGCACCACCGCTACCACCTGAGTTTACAAATGGAGCTCTGGAAACTTTAATGGTAGATCTATCAATAATCTCTGTAATTCTGGTTCCATCTGGGAAAGATCTACCAGAACTGATGTACATGCCAATTGCTAAATCATCACTATTATTAACAGTTACAGTAGTTGATCCTACAATGTAAGATACTGGTTGAGTTGTATCCCAGTTTCTAATAGCAAGGTTTGATAGTTTTGTTGCATACTTGAAGATATCAAGAGAAGCTGCCTTGTTTCTAGAAATATATTGAAGTTCTAGTAAAGCAGCAGCATAGTTGGAAGTTTTGGTGTTTCCACCAAATCTCAAGTCATGATCAAAGGACTGAGCAACATAACGAACTGCATTTTGATAATCATCGAGTTTTGTACTCCAATCTAGATCTGGATACTTTTCTCTACCATAACCAACAGATTCATTAATAATAAAATCAATGTTTCTATCAATTTGATTTGCAGCATCAATCCATCTTCCATTACGCTGGAAGATATTTCTGATCTTTCTGAAATACCTGTCATTATAAGACGCATCCTTGAATTCAATATGTCTAGCAGTAAATCTAGTTCCTTTGTATTCAAACAAGGAATTTTGAGATGATCCTGATAGTTTTTGATATGTTCCGAGAGGAGGTTGTGCAAATGTAATCTTATCTTGATTTACAGTATAAGCAACTCCAGGTTCTTGGAGAATACCATCTAAAGTAACAATAAGGTTTTCTGCACTATATGGAGTAAATGGTTCATCTCTATCATTTCTTAACTGGAATACGGTATCTCCTAAAATTCCAGTATTAGTACCACCGCCTAAGAAATCTTCTGCAGCAACTCCATTAAATGGATTTTTAATCCACCATGGTTTTCCATCAGCAAGTACATCATCATAAAAACCAGGAGTTAAGTTGTAAACTCTAACATCTGTTGCTGTCAAAGAAGCGAAATCAAATTCAGAAGAGGATGCTGATCCAGCAGTCTTACGAATTCTAGTATTCTCTACCTTAACGATAGTGTTTGTAACAACCTGTTTTTCAAATCGTGATGTAATCTTATTCTTTTCAGGATCCCAGAGTTCAATCGTGGAGAAGGAAGATGATTCATTATTTCTTCCATCTGGCATTGTGATTGAGCTATCAGTCTCAATATCAACCTGACCAAACAGTTTAAAACCAGCAGGGTGTGTAGTAGACTTAATTAAATCTCTCCACTGTTCAATTGATGTCTTGGACTTGACAACATAAGAGTAATCCTGATAGAAGAAACTATCAGTTAGTCTTTGGTTTTGTGTGCTAACTCTACCTCTATCAGAAGTATAGTAACCAATGTTATCATAGAAGCTTCTAATTTCAGTATCAAATTCTGTAACAAATACGGTCTTGACTGTAGCAAATGCTTCAGAGATGACACCTCTTAGTTGTACACCTTCTCTAACAATGCCACGTACTTGCTCTAATTTAATTAAGTTTGATCCTGGTGTAATTTCAGAGATAACTGCTCGTAGAACAATCTCACCATCAATTGTTTGAGTTACCTTCTCTCCACCAATAAAACCTTTGGTTGATCTATTGGTTGTAGAAACAGTATACTTAGAAGTAACAGTAGAGGATACTGTATTATCTAAATGATATGCTCCACCATTGTTTTGAATTGAAACGCTTGAAGGAACACCAATGTTATTACTTTCAACAAATAAACGAACGTCACTTTCAACGATTTCAATTGTAGGTGTCTCTGTATAACCCCTACCTGCACTAATAATATTAATCGCAAATAGACTTCCGTCATCTCTGGTAGTTACTTGGAACCTAGCACCAGTTCCGTTACCAGAAACTAAAGCAATTGGTTTTGAATAATTCAAACCATAGGTGTCAATACGAACTCCAGTGATGACATTTGCTAAGTCATCAAACAATACTGTTGCAGTAGCTTTAAATGGTGCTGATGGATTTACACCACTAACGATTGGTGGTTTTTTGTAATTACTTCCTAAGTTGATTACACCAACTGTATTAATTCTTCCAACAGCAAACTGTCCAGAAGTTGTGTATGAAATAGTACCAGAACCGTCAAATAGTGGTGTTGATTTAACATCATAGACAAATCTATTTCTGGTGACATATGTTACTACTTTCTCCCCTTGAAGAGGATCATCAATCAAAGACAAATACTGTTGCTCTGCATCTACAATTCCATTCTTATCAAAATAGTAGAAGTTGGTGTAATTTGTTCCTACTTTTTCAGAGTAGTCGTTATTGACAGTTCTAGGACCAAAACCAAACTTGACATCACTAAACGATCCAGGATTGCCAGGAGCAATAGCAGAATCAACTTTTTCGAGTGTTAGAAGAGAATATCCAGTGCTTGGGCTTAGTTCAAAGAAAGTTCCAGTTAGAGATGAGTGTGATGTATCAAAAACGTACTTGTAGAATTCTTGAATTTGGATATTTGGGTTTGTGACAAAAGTTACATTGTCTTCAGAGAACTCATACTTATAAACAGGTGTTTCAACAGTTGCAACTGTTACAAGTCTCTGTGGGTTGCCAGGATCAAAAAATCTTTGTCCAGTAGACAATACAGATGCAGTTTGTGGAGTAACTGAATAGTTGAACTCAATTAAAGCAGTCTGTGTTGCTTGATCGTAAGATTTAATAAATCCAGACCCTGCATTACCAGGATCAATTTCATAATTTGGTGTAAAGTGATACGTTGGTTTGTATAGAGATACACTTTCTCCATCGAAGTGATCAATATCTTCTGATCCTTCTTGTGCTCTTTCTACAAGGAATGCATTACCACTGATATCAACAATCTTGACAATCTCTTCGCCAATTTGAATTAAATCGTTATCAGCAAATCCATCAGCATTGTCAACATTCAGGATCAACTCACCTTTAGCAAAACCAACGTGAGCAACATAAAGAATAAGCCTTTGGGTGCTTGCTACAGCATCATTTCCTTGAGATCTTACTAGTTGTTCATCATCAACACCTAAGTAGTCGCCTCTCTTGTAACCAGATCCTTTATCAGTAATAGTAACAAGGTTTACAATGCCAGCATCAGATACACGAACTGTTGCTTTTGCACCAGTTCCAGATCCACCAGTCAAAGGAACATCTGTGTAGTTACCTGCAGTGTAGAAAGCACCGCCATTCAAGATCTTAAATCTACCAAGACCAGTATCCGTGATTGACGTATTTTCGCTTGGTGTAATAAACGTTACGTTTTGGAATAATCTTTTTCTTAGGTAATAAGTCTTTGTTTTAAGAGCATCATCTGGATTAACATCAATAATTACTTTGTCACCTATACCCAAACCATGGTTTTCTGTAGTTTCAATCAAAGCAACACTTTGATTAACATCAAATGGGTTAAGATTATCACTAAGTGAAGTGATAACAACAATTCTAGATCCTACTGTGTTGAATAGGTTATCGGATCTCAAGGTGTAATTCTCATCAATAATCCATGTACCACTGAGAACCTTGATCACAACAGAGTTTTGTCTGCTGGTGCTCTCAAGAACTTCTCCAGTTGCAATTGGATCATTAACACCATCAGTGAGGCTTATAGTAGCACCTTTGGTGTAAGAACTGTCCTGATCGAGGAATAGTGTGAAAGTTTTGATATCAGCAGAAAATGTACCTGTGTTGTCAAATGTTCCAACAACATTCTTAAGAACAATTAGGTTATCATTCTGTACAGTACCAACAATTTGACCAGACGCACCAGAAGAAGGTTGTCTTAGGAAGTCATCTTCAAATAGGTATGCACTCTGAATTGTTGTAAGCTTGACTACCTTGTCTTCTTTAGATTGTAAGTAAGAAACAGGTTTTCCTTCAACCGAAGAAACAACTGCTTCAGCATCAAATCCATCTGTTCCTTGGTTGTCGAAGAAAATATTAGAGTTTACAGAGAAGTTATCTGATGATTGTTCTACTTCAACACCTTGTACAGTACCTGATTTTACAGTGTTAATAGTAGCAAGCAATCCTTCTCCATTGCCCTGCATACCAGGAACAAATAGTCTCTTAGAGTTTTTGGGAACATCATTTTGATTGATGTTAGAATTGTAGTTACTATCTACAGGAAGAGAATAGAAGTTATCACCAACAGTATATGGGAATGCAGGATTTAAGTCTGCATCTAGTGTCATGAAGTATGCATACGTTCCTTCTGGGTAGTCTGGAGTGATACAGAACCTACCATTGTTCTCATCTAGGGAACCAGTTCTATGCTGATACTCATAATCATTAATGAATGATCCAATGGGATAATTTGCTAAAGTTGGACCACCCTGACGATTTTCTTTTAGAACATAGCTGCTAGTCATTCTACGAATAGCAGATTGTGGGTCAGTTGGATCAACATAACCATATGGACCATAAATTGGATTGCCATCATAAGCAAATCCAAGAATAGGTGAGTGAGTTAATACAGCAGGTGCTTGCCCAGAACCAGTAATATTGTCATTTAATTCTTGACGTAGAGATACTGGGTTTGCAACACATCCATATCCAAAATACAGTGTTGGATCGTAGTTTTCAAACAGTTGACCATTGCTGGTGTCTAAAACAGACTTAAGCTTATGATATCTGTTGAATGTCCAAGTCTTGAGCGTTGGAACAGCACTGCCGTCCTGACCAACAGCAATAATGTCAACACGAACATTTTCTTGTGTGTATAGATTACCAGGAGCGTTCTGAACGAACTCCACAATCTTACCAGTTGGGTCTACAACAGCACTAAAGTCAGCAAAACGACCTTTGCCTTGAAGATCAGTAATTCTAACAATTGGAGGAGAAGAATAAAATTCTCCAGGGTTTTCTACCTGAATGCTAGTAATCTCACCATCAGTTACGATAGCTTTACCAACACCACCTCTACCAGAGGTAACTTCGATGCTAGGTACATTGGTGTATGAATTAGTAGTGTTTACTTCAATTCTATCGATAGATGAACCGACGAGGACTGCTTTTGCTCTATTAGCAAGACCATTGACTAGAACATAAGGAGGAGATACATATCCTCTTCCTCTGTTAGCAACAGTAATTTTTTCCAGCAATCCATACTGAATATCTTCAAGATCCTTGTAACTATACAGAGGAACACCATTTAGTAGAAGACCAACATCTCTCTTTGGTGTTTTGTATCTCTCAGTTGTTGCAATAGGTTCTTTTCTGATAATTCTAAGGATTTTCTGATCCCTTACAGTTTCAGTTTGTGCAGCAGTTCTGTCTAAGATATTGTGTGATGGAAAACTAGAACTGGTAATGTAGTAATACTGATCATCACCAAAGATAGAAGATACGTTTGGTTTGATCTCTTCTAGTTGACCTGAAATAGCAGTGTTTGTTGTAGCAGAAATATCTGGAACGACGTTGAGGTTCCATCTTGGAGTATTTGATCCTGTGTTTACAATAGTAACATCGGATGTTTCAAATCCTGGATTTGATACTTGTAACTGATCACCAACTGCAGAGAATGGTTGACCACTCTTTACAGATGCATTGTATACAACACCAAGGCTTAGTAATACAACATTCTGACCAGTAATGTTAACTGGTTTGTATACAGAAGCACCTCTAGAGTGAGGTAGTGGTGATGGTCTGTTCTTGATAACAAATTGAGTAGTTGTCTTGTCGTCAAACTCAATGATTTCTTCGTCAATAAGAATAGAACCAGTGGTTTTCCATCCTAAGGTAGAATGGACGTTGACACGGTTTGCATTAATCGTGAGATCTTTTTCTAGTTCTGTCTTTGTTGAGACACCAAACTCACCATTTACAGTTTCTGGTGCAAGAATGATGTTATAGATTACTTCTCCGTCCTTTGTTCCATCTTCTCTGACATTATCAACAGTAGCAGAGGCATAACCATACTCTTCAGATGGTTGCTGTACAATTTTCTTACCAATTAGTGATTTTGGATCACCAGATACAATCTTACACTTCAGAGCATATACATTGATCCAATCAGATGTAGATGCCTTGTAAGTAAAGTCTTTTGGATTGTATACTTCTGGTTTATTCTCAAGATCCTTTGTAACAATGGTATTGAAGATAAACTTGATTGAACTTGCAGTTCCTTTTGCCTTATAGAACTTCTGAATGTTCTTGATAAGGGTTCTCTTGTCTACTTCACCTCTGAGATACTTCTCTGGGAAAGAACCTAGATACTGGTTCTCGAAGCTTTTGATGAAAGCATACAAGAACAGGTTGCTGACATTATGTACAGTAGAACCTGCATTATGAGCAGCAGCATTTGTGCTCTCAAATTTAGATGCATCATACAGATCACCTAAAGTGGTGTTTCCACTTACACCACGAGAGCAATTGAAGAAGGTAGTTTGATTTCTATCTTCATAGAAAATAATCTCATCATTAATTCTAATGTAACCATTGTTCTCTGGGAACGAAGTGGCATCCAGTACAACAATGGTATCATCAGTTTCACTAATGTTAGCAGAAAGAGTATCATTTTCCTTGAGAAGCTTCTTCTCGTAGAAGTCAATATCGCGATACTTTAGGAAGTTATTAGCGATATCTAAGACGCCACCCTGTACTTCCTGCTGCTCATAATACTTCTGTACGAATTGACCAAACAATTCATACTCAGTAGTAATAAACTCAGGTAGTTGAGATTCGATTAGAGTAGAAATTCTCTTCGTCTTAGCAGCCATTTAATTACTCTTTGTATGCAGTGAAACTGGAATTTGCCACATCAACATCGAGGTAAACCTCACGGAGGGCTTGAATGTCATTGCGAAGTGGTTTTACCCTAACCGAAATTCTATTGTCAAAGAATGAACCTTTGATAATAGTCAAATTGTACATTTTCAACTCACCTTTGGCATAATCAATATCGCCAATATCGCTGTTCAGTACAACTTTTTCAGCAGTTACAGCGTCTAGTCTATATAGGACAATTTTGCCATCCCTGTCTTCAATGTATACATCAAAATTAGGATATTCAGTGACCCTAAATCCAGTTGACGACAGGACTGGTTCATCACAATCCTGGTCAAATTCGTTCTGGAAACAAATCTCATAATAGAAGCTTGAGTTGAGTGAAGGATAGAAATCCTTTCTCATCATAACGCTTGTTAAGTTGGAGTTGATTGATCTGTCTGCATCGTCAATAACACCTACAAATTTACTGTATCTAAACTTGCCGTTGAACTTCTCAGTGTCAGTATTGTCAATATACTGCTGTACTGAGTTGATGGCAAGGTCTCTAATCTGTGCAGGTGTCTTATCAGTAGTACCACGATTGTAGTAAATTTTGCTAGTCATCTCTACAAACAGTACAGATGGGTCAATAATCTCTGGTTCTACTGATGCAACAACATATTTTTTCAGTTCTTCTGTAATATCTTTCTTAGTGAGAGAAGTTAGGTATGATGCATCGTTAGGCTTGAGGACAATGAACACCTTACCATACTGCGGTGGAACCGCTTCCTCACCGCCGTAGATGATGATATCACTGGTAGAGGGGTAGATCTTCCTAACGATCGCTTCGTAGTCCTGTGAGGTCACTGCACGGTCTTGTGCGCCGTATAACTTAGGTGCATTGAACTTGATTGCCTTTGTTGCCTCTTTCTCCTCACCACCCGATGAACGAACCGCTGATAGGACGTTGACATCAAAGTTAGCAGGTGAGACACCATCAGGGTTCTCTAGGACACCAGTGAAGACGAATGTTCTAACACCATTCGATGCAGGACCAGCAGTCGTCAAGTATGAAACTTCAATTCGAGAACCACTCTCAAGCTTCTTACCTAAGGCACCATCACCCATGATGATCTCAAAACGATCATCTTCAATCTCATCGATGAAGAAAACTTTAGAACTACCGTCTACACCTAGGATATTGTCTGCAAGTACAAAAGGTTCGCTAAAGCTGCTACCACCAGGGAATACACGAACTCGAATTGTATTTGTATCAATTCCTACATTATCAAGGATAAATCTCTGACTTGATAGTGAGTTATCGACAGTAAATGTATTTGTCAGTAATGTACCTTCACGAATGGTGACATTCTCAAATGTCGCTGTGCCATTGATAATCTGTGCCGTAACATCAGATGGAGTTACATACTGATAGATTGTATTGTCATACGATGCAATGAAACCAGAACCTTTCTTCAGGATAAGCTCGGTATCAGTCGTTGGGTTTCTGTATGTGACAGAAAATGAAATATTTGATGTTGGAGAGGTAACACTCTTAGGTCTGTACCCTAATTGCTTCGCAATCGCTACTACGTTGTCCCTGATGGTGGCACTATCAATGAATAGTTCATTGACCACCATGTTGGTGTTAAACGCCGTGTAGTACGTGTTATAGGCGAGTGTGTCGATGAGTGTCGCTAATGCCGATCCCTCAAAGTCATAATCGGTAAAATCAGAATTTGCTCTGAGGTAATCCTTCAGAGCTGACTTGATATCTTCAAAGTCTAAATTTGCTACCTGAGTATATGGCATTATCGTGTACGCTCTAAGAAGAAGTCTACTGCCACTGGTGTGTCATTTCGACCAACAATTCTGAAGAATAACTCTACTTCATAACCATTGTTCTGTTCATCAGGAGTAACAATACAATTTTCAACATCAATACGTGGTTCGTATTGCGCTAAAACCGTTACAACCTCATTTTTGATCATACCAGCAGTGGCGTAATCAAGTGGTTCAAACAACGTAGCGTAAATACCACATCCCAAATCTGGTTGAAATGGTCTCTCACCCTTTCTAGTAAGAAGCAAGGCAGTAATCGCCTGAACGATAGCTGCCTTGTCCTTCACTGTTACGATGTCATCGCTAACAGGATGCTTCTTAAACGTGACGCTTAAGTCTTTAAACGTCTGGAACGTAGGCATTTAGACACAGCAATAGGCTGAATCTATTTATCACTTACCACAGAAGCCGTCTGCCCATTCCTCTTGATTATCGAAGAAACCATCGTTCTCTTCGTTCTTCATCTTCGATGCTTTCTTAAGGTAACGCTCACTGTCAATTTCCGTGATGAGTGTCATTCCAGACTGCCTAAAGTCCTCACTCTTGTCTACTCTCTTGTCCATTAGTGGTCTCCGTCCGTAGTTTTCGTTCATCATTTGTTTGCCAGAAATAGTCATCAGTGTCTCCAAGGCGTCCCCAATCGATCCCAGCCTCAACTTGGTATTCTATGGTAGAAACCTTGAAGTCTGGGAACTGTGGGTCCTCAGGGGTGATAGAGAGGTCATACAGACGCATCCTATTATTAGGATACAATGCATACTGACCGTTGTTCAATGCGATGCAATTGTGCGATTTGTGCTCCTGGGGAGTTTCGCTCACATTATTATCTATCACATCAATGTTTGCATGGTAGTTGTCTAATGTAAACAAGTATTGACCTCTCATCAAGCCATGATCTCTCGTAAAGATCTCACAGTCCATTGAAGAAACAAAACCTTTGTTGATTGCTGTTACCCCATAATCCATGCAATTCCAGAATTGCAAATTCTCCAAACTCATGTCTATGACTGGGGTTTCGGGGGATCGCACAAACGCACTAATAGGAAGTTTGTCGTACATTGCACCATACTTAGGCAAGTACGTCTCAAAATAAAAAGCGCGTCCAGGTATGCTCTTTGCAGCAACCCAGACGCCCTCTACAAACTCCCCATGACCATCTTGATGATCTCTGAGATATTCTTTACGAACCCAAACTTTCTCAGCAGGAAGATTGCAAATTAAATTCATCGACCTTGACCGCGATAACGCTTCCTTGCCTTGTTTCGTGAAGTTGCAGCGTACTTCGTGTTCTTGGAACTACCCTGACGTGTCGTCTTGGGCTTGCCCTCAATAAAAGTACCGCCACCTAGTCCAACCTTTGCTCGTGCCATAATTCAAATTAATTGACTTCTGTATTATACCATATCCTCAGGATTTGGCAAATACATTAAACGTACTCTGTGCCATCAGTGCCCCTCCAGGCGCTAATACGTCACCTAACCTCATAACCCCTAGACCATTCACTCTAACCGTCGTAGAACCCTTGCTAGCAACGTCTGGGTGAACGTCTGTGCCGCAGGTGTGTGGTGTAAAGGTATTTGTCTCCATATGAACCGCTTGACCGTTACAGAAGACGTTAAGAGACGCTGTAGTACCGATTGTGGGTTGCCAGCATTGGTGACCTGTAGTGATGTCTCCAAGACGACTAAGGGGTCGTAGGGTGCCGCCTGCACCTTCTCCAGCAATGCTTGTGGGTTCACTCATACTGGTGTCTCCAAAAATCCTACTTGATTATCTATGTAGTATGCAAGCCTGTTCGCGAAAGGTGTCCATCCGTTATGTACAGTCATTTGCCCGAAGAATGTCGTAACAAATGGTGGGCATGTATGAGTAACAACAATCGTGTAGTAGAATATCATCGTCTTGATAAACGATGGCTTGAACTTTACCCAAAATGATGCTTCTGGTATAATGTCCCTTAGATAATCATTACCATAAGTGTTCTGTACGCCCGTTAGGTTCGGTATTAGTTCACTTTCATCGGTTATTACATTTAATGGTATCGGTGCCCCCGTCCCAAACATAGCATCGGTGACCTCTGAAAGATCACTATCAAATTCACTGAATAACTTACTACGCTTCCCATTTAACAAAGTAATCGCTGTCATGCGGTTCTGCTTAATCAATGGGAAGTATTCTGGAATGGGATCACCATATGGATCGTAGTATGTCGCATAGATGAACTCTGCATCATAAAAATACTTCTCGGAGATATACCCAATGAGCGGTGTAGGTAACGAGAGTGCTCGAACAGGGGGTGATGAGATAGACCCATATTCCATGTAAGGCTCATTAAAACCGTTAGACATCAACATCTCAGGGATGTCAGGGATCTTCTCAGGTGCAATGTCAATCATCGTGTCAATCGTACACCCTGGTCCCGTAGCAGTCGGATGCCCATGCCCAGGTCTAACGAATATACCCGTGATGAACTCGGGAACCTTCGGATCAGGGCATCCGCCAGTAGCTACGACATCAACCCGCATACTCGGACTAATCAACTCGTATAGATTGGGATGTGGTCCCATCCTAATCATGTCCTGGTATAACACCGTGTTCGGTGCAGGGTTGAATACAAAACCTGAACCACTTACTTGAACTTGCTCGTTCGGGACTAAAGCTACGGGCATTAGACTGCTTGTGAAACTTTTATAAGATCTTCCTTGATCCCCTCAATATTATTATGCAAATAATCTAAAGTTTCTGAGAGTGTTTCGTAGTCAGTTCCCGATGGGCGGCGGTACATCAAGGTGGGGCGCTCCAGTTGCGATATCCGTTGGTCCAGGCTCTGCAACCTCTCGGACAGCTTTAGGAGCGCCTTCTCCAGACTCTGCTGCTGCTTTTGTAACTCTTCCATCATTTTGATCTCCTCTCATGTATGCACTTGATGCTCTACTCTCAAACTCGTCACAGAATGCATCGAAGTTTGCTAAAATTGCATCGTAATCTTTAAAGTCAACTTTTTCGGGCATTTTTTTCTGGGGGAATTTTTTTAAAACGACCTTTGCTGAAATATTTATCGCTCGTCTGGATACTTTTGTAGGTTAGGGTAGTTTGCGTTTTTCAGGATCGCTTGGCGACCCTTAACTAACAAATAAGGGGGCAAATCACTGCCCCCAGAGTGTTAACTAACTGCCGCGAGAGATCTTCTAACTTGTCTCTCAATCTGTGAGATGGCGTAGTTATCACTAGGTGTCTTTGAGCATGTTTGAATAATACCTAGTTTGATGTGTTTGTATTTCAAATGCTTAGATTCACTGTGAATGTGAAACCCATTGTCTGCCATGATTGTGTCAACAATCTTGCGATACTTTCTGGTGTTCATGATCAAAGCTCCCACAGCATTTCGTTCATCTCGTCTGCATCAATTGCAGGGTCATTCCATGCAACGCCATCACCAGTCTTGCCGAGGAACTTACCAATCTGCCCCTCCATCATGCAGCGCACAAACTTATCCCAAGGGGTCTCAATTCCTGCCTCTCTATAGATCACACATGCCTTAGCAGTGTTGTAGAGAAACTCATCATTCTGCACCCACAGGGCAGCATTCCAGGTTTCGTAGTTTGCCCAACCGTTCATGGTGTGTCGTTTGTGTGTTGTGTGTATTGTAGAGCCCAGGGCGATCAGTCGCGGTCGCTGATGTTCCAGCAGCCCCACTGTCCACTAGGTGCAGGGATGCGACCCTCTCGCACGTCCTTGCGGTATGCTGCCTCTCTGAGCATGTCTGCTTTGATGCTCTCCATGGCAGCGAAGATCACGGGGTCAGTCTCGCCCTTCTTGATGATGAACCCGTCGCGTACCTCGTAACGGTCCTGCAGGTTGGTGGGAAGTTTGTTTGTCATGTGCCTATTGTAAGGGGTCAGGGGCGCAGTCTGTGGGTGATGGTGGACGGTTCAGCAACCGTACAGCATGTCAGCGATCTGATCCACGGTGTCCACGTTGCCACGCATCAGGGGATAAGTGCTCTGTGAACCACAGACCCAAATCGTGGTATCCTCGCCGTGGTATTCTTTCCATTGTTTGGCGATCGTCTGAGCACCCTGCAGGGTTGGGGTGTAGTCTGCCCCATGCTCATCGAAGTTTGTCCAGGCGGTGGGTTGAACGGCGTAGATCATGCTTTGGTTTTGATTGATCTAATTATAGAGGCAAAGCCGCGGCAAATCGCGATGTAGGTGGACAGTCTGGCACCTGTCCCAACGACGGGCAGGTATGGCATGGAATAGTGAGACAATGGAAGACCCCTGAATTGTGTTTAGTTTGCGTCTGGAATTAGATCAATCAAAGTGTCTTCATCATAGAGATCTACGATCTCTTCAGTTACCTCATCCCATGTCATCTTTTCATACTCTCGTGATAACAAATCGAACAACATTTGATCTGCTGATTTGTGATCCAAACCATCGATAATATGCCAAGCATAGTTCTCAATGAG
>VMBT01000289.1_pt1 | contig 34090 bp, 29 predicted proteins | sample 4404301 | NCBI WGS metagenome assembly VMBT01 (sample SAMN12238535, study PRJNA552566) | marine metagenome | isolation source: Coastal seawater | place: USA: coastal Georgia, Sapelo Island | collected 2008-08/2009-08
TGAAACTTTGCTTTGACTCTGATTATAAAATTGATCATCTTCTTTGTTCAAACAAAAAGTTGTGCGATGATTTTAGTAATGCCGATAAAAATTTTGTTCAAAAAGAAATCATGAACATGATAACTTATAGAGAAACTTCTGAAATTTTGGCAATTGTTACAAAAAAAGAAAACTCACTAGAATATTATATTCATAATGAAAATAATTTTGTGCTAGTTCTTGAAAAACCTGAAAAACCGGGAAATATTGGAGCAATTTTAAGATCATGTGATGCTCTTGGCTTTTCAGATATATTTATTTCTGATACTAAAACAGAACTTTATAATCCAAATACAATTCGTGCGAGCATGGGAGCTTTATTCCGATTAAATATTTATGAGGATAAAAAAGATAGGATAATAAATTTTTTGAAAAGTAATAATTTTAAAATTTTTGGTAGTCTTATTGAATCCACTAAGAACATTAATGAAATAGACTTTAATTCAAAATGTGCTGTCATAATGGGGACAGAAGCAGATTCAATTAGCTCGGAATTTATTGAACAAAGTAATGAATGCTTTAAAATTCCAATGACTGGAAATGTTGACTCACTTAATTTATCAGTTTCTACAGGAATTATACTTTATGAGGTTATGAATCAAAGAAAATCTATTAATTTTAATAGATAATGGAAGTTGTTTCTGAAAAAAGCACTAATAGAAGAATAGCTCGTGAGTATAAAAAATTACTCAAAATTAGTTATCAAGATCTAAACGGCAAGGACATTGAACTGATAAGAGATGCTCTTGATGTAGCTATAGATGCTCATAAAGACCAATATAGAAAGTCAGGAGAACCTTATATTTTTCATCCTCTTGCTGTTGCAAAAATTGCTGCAGAAAAGATTGGACTTGATTCAATTGGAATAGCTTCTGCAATTTTGCATGACGTGGTTGAAGATTCTAAATATTCAATCGAAGATATTGAATCTAGATTTGGAGAAACAGTCGCAAAAATTGTTTCTGGGCTTACTAAAATTTCAAAACTCAAAAAAGATAAAATTTTATCCATTCAAGCAGAAAATTTCAGAAAAATGCTTCTTACTCTAAATGACGATGTTAGAGTTATATTAATTAAAATTGCAGACAGGTTGCACAATATGCAAACCATGCATTATATGCCTTTAGATAAACAGACAAAAATATCTTCTGAATCATTATACATATATGCTCCTATAGCGCATAGAATAGGGCTATATGAAATTAAGTCTGAACTGGAAGATTTATCTCTAAAATATATTGAACCTGAAATTTATGAAGAAATTGATGAAGAATTAAAAAAATCAAAAGTTGATCAAAATCTTTATATACGAAATTTTTCAAGAAAAATATCTGAAAAATTGAGATCACAAGGAATATCGTTTATTATTAATGGCAGAGGAAAATCAATTTACTCAATTAGAAATAAAATGTTAAAGAAAAATATTTCAATTGATGAAGTATATGACAGATTTGCAATAAGAATTATATATGATAGTGATAAAAAAAATGAAAAATTACTAGCTTGGAAAATTTATTCAATTGTAACCGATGTTTACAGGCCTAATCCAGCCAGGTTAAGAGATTGGATTTCAAATCCAAAAACAAATGGATATGAAGCCTTGCACACAACTGTTGTAGGTCCAAATAAAAAGTGGATAGAAGTTCAGATAAGATCAGAAAGAATGCATGAAATTGCTGAAAAAGGATACGCAGCTCATTTTAAATACAAAGAAGGTGAATCTAATGAAAGTGGTATTGAAGAATGGTTGAATAGATTGAAAGAAGTTATGGAAAATCAGGAATCAAATGCAGTTGATTTTGTGGATGATTTTAAACTCAACTTGTATTCTGATGAAATTTTTGTTTTTACACCTGAAGGTGATTTAGTTTCTCTAAGTAAAGGTGCTACTGCTTTAGATTTTGCTTTTGCAGTTCATACAGGGTTAGGATTAAAGACAAGGGGGACTAAAGTAAATGGAAAAATCGTACCATTAAATTTTGTTTTAAAAAGTGGTGACCAAGTTCAAGTTATTAAAAGTAACAACTCAAAACCAACTGCAAGCTGGTTAAAATATGTTGTAACATCAAGAGCTAAATCAAAAATTAGAGCTGCATTAAAGGAAAATAAAAAAATTATTGCTGAAGAGGGAAAAGAAATTCTTAAAAGAAAATTAAAGCAACTTAAATTTTCATTTAGTGATAATATTATCAATAAGCTTCAAATATTTTTTAATCTTAGAACTACTCAAGATTTATTTTATGGTATTGGTGTTGGTAACATAGATAATTTAGAGTTAAAAAGATTTGCAAAGGCTCAAAATAATAGAATAATAAAGTTTTTTAGAAGAAGTAACAAGGATAAAAAAATTGAAGAAAAAATAAGCTTTGATCAATTAGTTTTTGGTAAAGATGAGGAGAAATTAAACTATAAATTATCAAAATGTTGTAAACCAATTCCTGGTGATAATGTATTTGGATTTTTAACTATTAATGAAGGGATAACTGTTCACAAATACAGCTGCAAGAACGCCATTAGTATGCAATCAAAATTTGCCTATCGTGTAATGAAAGCTAAATGGATAGATTCCTTAAATCATGAGTATTCTTCAACTATAGAAATATTAGGAATTGATAATCATGGTCTTTTAAATACAATTACGAAGATTATTTCTGAGAATTTAAATCTAAATATGAAGAAAAGTGTATTTACTACTGAAGGTGACACATTCAAAGGAGAAATCACATTGACAGTAAAACATAAAAGAATTCTGAATGAGCTTATTGACAAGTTGAAAAAAATTCCTGGAGTTGATAAAGTAGTAAGGTTTTAATAATTAAATTTGATTATCAATGACTGAAACACTAAAAAATAATCAAGAATTAGTAAAAGAAGTTTTTTCAAAATTTTTAGATTCAAAATCTCATAGAAAAACACCTGAAAGATTTTCAATTTTAAAAGAAATATATGATTCAAATGATCACTTTGACATAGATACTCTTCATGCAAAAATGTCAAATAAAAAGCATAAAATAAGCAAAGCAACGCTATATAATACTATTGAACTTCTTCTTGAGTGTCGGTTAGTTAGGAGACACCAATTTGATTCTAATATTTCTCATTATGAGAAATCTTATTTTAACAATCAACATGATCATTTAATTTTAACGGATACGGGTGAAGTTATTGAATTTTGTGATCCAAGATTACACACAATAAAACAAAATATAGAAGAAATTTTTGATGTCAAAATCGATAGTCATTCACTATATTTTTATGGTAAAAAAAATAAATCTTAATAATGAAAATTGATTTGATATTAGGCCTTCAGTGGGGTGATGAAGGTAAAGGAAAAATTGTTGATGTATTAACTAACAACTATGATATAATTGCTAGATTTCAAGGAGGACCCAATGCAGGACATACCCTTGAATTTGACGAAATTAAACATGTTCTACATACTATACCGTCTGGAATTTTCCATGACAAAAAAATTAATGTAATTGGAAACGGAGTTGTTATTGATCCAGTTATTTTTAAAAAGGAGATTGATACATTGAAAAATCTTGGTGTTGATGTAAGCTCAAAGTTATTCGTTTCAAGAAAAGCTCATCTTATATTTCCTACCCATAGGCTAATTGATCAAGCATCAGAACTTTCAAAAGGAAAAAAGAAAATTGGCTCTACGCTAAAGGGAATTGGACCAACATACATGGACAAAACAGGCAGGAATGGATTTAGAGTTGGTGAACTTGAAATAGATGGTTGGGAAAATAAACTAAATAATTTGATTAGTAAACACGAAAGATTAATCAAAAATTTTAATGTAGATATTAACTATAACATAGATGAATTAAAGGATGAATTTTTAGATGCACTCAAATTTTTAAAATCACTTACATTAATCGATAGTGAACACTATTTTCATACATCTTTAAAATCAAATAAAAAGATTCTTGCTGAAGGAGCTCAAGGTTCGTTGTTAGATATCGATTTCGGAACCTATCCATACGTAACATCATCTAATACTACTTCTGCTGGGGCATGTACTGGTTTAGGAATACCACCTAACAAAATTGGTAATGTTTATGGCATATTTAAAGCATATACAACAAGGGTTGGAAGTGGCCCTTTTCCCACAGAACTATTTGATGAAACTGGTGAAAGAATTGGTAAAATTGGACATGAATTTGGGGCAACAACTGGAAGAGCCAGAAGGTGTGGTTGGTTAGATCTGGTATCTTTAAAGCATTCGATTAATGTAAATGGTGTTACTGAACTTATAATGATGAAAGGTGATGTTCTCTCAGGTCTGGAAAAATTAAAAATATGTACAAAATATCGATATAAAAATGAAATTATTGAACATTTACCGTTTACCATTGATGACAGTTCACTAGAACCAATTTATGAAGAAATTGAAGGATGGAATGAGGACATTACTCAAATCGATAATTACCATGATCTACCAGATAATTTCAAAAAATATGTTACTTTTCTTGAAAAGAATCTAGAATTAGAAATCAAAATAGTTTCAGTTGGACCAAACAGAAAACAAACAATCATTCGATAAAAAATTTATATTAATCAATATTATATTTCTAATATTTTTTAGCATTAATTATTCACAAGAAATCAAGCAGATAGAAATTATATCAGCTGGTTCATTTGACAGAAATGAAGCACTGTATCCAGATGGAAATATTTTGAAAAAAGTTAAAGATGTCAGTGTTCACCTTAGACATGAGGATTTAGATATATATTCCAATACATCTATTTTTTTTCAAAAAGAAAATTCTGTTATTTCCTATGGAAAAGTAAAGTTAATCCAAGGTGATACTTTACAACTTTTTTGCGATTCACTCAATTATGATGGAAAAACTAAACAAATGTTTGCATTTGGAAAAGTAAGACTTATTAATAGTGGAATGACCCTGGAAACAAACAAACTAAAATTAGATCGAATAATTGATGAGGCTTATTTTTTTAATGGAGGAAAAATAATAGATAAAGAAAGTACGATTTCAAGTATTAACGGTAAATATTTGATAGATAAAAACAAATATGAATTTGAAAGAAATGTAAAGGTTTTAAATGATAGCAGAATTATTGAATCAAAAAAAATGCATTACTATATAGAAAGTGAAAAATCATATTTTTTTGATGAAACAATTATTACAGGGGATGATTACAAAATAAATTGTGATGCTGGATTTTACGATCCTATTGAATTAATTGGAATATTCAATAAAAATGCAATTATAGAATCAAATGAAAGAATTGTGCATGGTGATAGTATTTATTTTGATGAAGAAAAAAAATATGCAAGTATTTCTAATAATATTAAAATAATTGACAACAAAGAAAAATTAGTATTAACGGGCGATTACGGTGAATTATTTGAAGAAAAAGATTCTGCTATTATTACTAAAAACCCTTTAGCAATAAATATTTTAAAAAGAGATTCACTATTTGTTAAGGCAGATACATTATACTCAGTGGGAAAGGAAGCAGCTAGAACTATGAAAGGTATTAGGAATGTAAAATTTTTACAAGGAAATTTTAGTGGAAAGGCTGATTTTATTGAAATAAAAAAATCTTTAGGACTTACAATCATGGAAAGAAAAGAAATTTCAGAAAAAGATCTTCAGATATTTACCGAATCAGAAATTAATAAAAAAAATCCTGTACTATGGGATAATTATTCTCAGATAAGTGGTGACAAAATAATTTTTACTGAAAATTTGGACACGAATGAATTAGACTCAATTAAGATAACAAATAATGTTTTTATTCTTGAAAAAGACTCCATTTCTGAAAGTAATTTTAATCAAATTAAAGGTTTAAAGTTAGATGGAAAATTTTTAGATAATAAGTTGAAAAATGCTGTTATAAATCAAAATGCTGAACTTATCTACTACATGTACAATGATAAAAACAATTTAATTGGAATTGATAAAGCTATTTCCAGCTCAATTCAAATTCATTTTAATAATAAGTCTATTGATGAGATACTATTTATAACAGATCCTGAAGGTATTTTGTACCCTGAGAATTTTCTTGATCCAAACGAGACAATCCTTAATGGCTTTATCGATAGGTCAGATGAAAAAATTTCAAATAAATCAGATTTAATTGAAAAACAGATTTAAAAAATATCAGGCCCAAACAACAAGCAATCCACTAGGTCTTGAAATTAAAAAAGCTAAAGGCTCATTCATTTATTCTCAAAATAAAAAATACCTTGATTTTGTTGCAGGAGTATCGGTAAATAATTTAGGACACTCAAACAGTGAAATAAATAGAGCCATAACCAAACAATTAGAAAAGTATTCCCATGTAATGGTTTATGGGGAGTTTGTTCAAGAAAAAAGCATTGAATTGTGCGAACTATTGTCAGAGTTACTTCCAAGAAAGTTAAATTGCACATATTTAACAAATTCAGGGACTGAAGCTATTGAAGCATCTTTAAAACTTGCAAAAAGAATTACTGGTAGACAAAAAATAGTTTCAATGAATAATGCGTATCATGGAAGTACTCATGGAAGTTTAAGCGTTTCAGGATATGAAAAGAGAAAAAGAAGATACCGTCCGCTTTTACCTAATATTTTTCAAATAAATTTTAACTCAAAAAATGATCTTTCTATTATTGATAATGATACTGCATGTGTAATCATGGAACCAATACAAGGGGGAGCTGGTTTTATTTCAGCTAATAATGAATATCTAAAAGAAATTAGAAAATTATGTGATAGACACAATGTTATTTTAATTTTTGATGAACTACAAACTGGTATTGGAAGAACAGGAAAAATGTTTGCATTTGAAAATTATAAGATAGTTCCTGACATATTGGTTATTGGCAAAGCTTTAGGTGGTGGCTTTCCAATAGGTGCTTTAATTAGTGACAGAAAATTATTATCAAAATTTATTTCAAATCCTGAACTTGGCCATATAACAACATTTGGAGGACACCCCGTAATTGCATCAGCAGGATTAAAAACTCTCCAAATTATCTTGAGAGAAAAATTACATTTAAAAACCATTGAAAAAGAAAAGATTTTTCGAAATAGATTAAAACATGAATTAATTGAAGAAATCAGAGGAAGTGGTCTTATGCTTTGCCTTATAATGAAGAATAGCTCTATCGCGTCACAACTTGTTTCTGAGTCATTGAATAAGGGCCTGATTTTATTTTTTTTACTTTATGAAAAAAGAGCTGTTAGAATTACTCCTCCATTGACAATTTCAGAAAATGAAATAAATCAAGGGTGTGACATAATCATTCAATGTCTTAAAAAAATCAACTAAGACCTGTTGATAAGTATTTGATAAAGTAAAGTTTTAATTTGTTAGGGTAACAGGGATAGTATATAATTTTAATTATATGCGTGATGAGAATAAAAATATCCTTGATGTTGTAATTAAGTTTGAAAGTATCATAAGAACTAATGAATCCTTTTTCTTTGACGTTGATGATTTTGAAGACATAATTCTATATTATTTTAATGACGCAAACTATTCACTTGCTGAGAAGGCTTTATTTTATGCACTTAAATTATATCCCAACAATATAAACATCAATATTCTTAATTCTGAATTATTAATTATCAATAATCAAATTGTTAAAGCAGATATAATTATTGATGAATTTTTAATAAAACATGATAATAATCCAGATTTACTCTTTCAAAAAGCAAAAATTCTTAATCTTAAAAAAGAGTACTTGAAATCAAATTCAATTTTAAAAGATTTGGAATATGATAGCGCTCTTGAGTTTTTTGTAACTGACTTAAAGCTAAAAAACCATATGATTCTCGAACAATATGAAAGTGCAATAACAATTGCAAAAAAAATCATTAATCAATACCCTGAGGATAAAATGATTTTAGATAAATTAATAACTTGTTACAAACTATCATCAAATTACGAAGGTGCAATAAGTTTTCTTAATAAATTTTTGGACAAAAATCCTTACTCAAAATATGCGTGGTTTGAGCTTGGTAAAATCTATTTTTCTCAAAAAAAATACAAGGAAAGTAAAACAAGTCATGAGTTTGCTATAATATGTGATGATTCGTTTTCAGCAAGTCATGTAGAGTTAGGAAAGGTTCATGAAAAAATGGAAAACTTTAAGAGAGCTATTTATTACTATAAGATTGTTCATTCACAGAAAAGCTCATCTCCATTCTCAATGTATAGACTTTCCAGATGTCTAGAGAAAATTGGAGATTATGAATCTTCAATAAAGTATTTAAATGAAATTGTTGAAATTGATCCGCTATATGAAAAAGCTTGGATATCAATTGCTAAGTATCATCTCAGAAAAAATGATCATGACAAAGCAATTGAAAATTTGAATATGGCTCTAAGTATTATTTCCAAAAACTATTAAGTTATTTTGAAAAAAGATAGTTATCTGATAATTTATCTAAAAGGAATGTTAATGGGTATTTCAGACCTAATTCCTGGTGTTTCAGGTGGTACTATTGCCCTAATAACTGGGATTTATAATGACTTTATACACTCATTAAACAATATCAAATTAAAAAATATTATAAAATTATTTAAGGGGAATTTTTTAACTAATCTAACTTTTTTCAAGTTTGATATACTATTTACTATAGTCTTGGGAATTATTTCAAGTATCATAATTTTTAGTCAAATAATTTCAAATGCAATCGATATTCATCCAACTAAAGTCTTTTCATTTTTTTTTGGATTAATTTTGGCAAGCATTCCTTACATAATTAGAGGTATAAGTTTATTTAAAATCAAAAACTTTGTAATTTTTATAGCTTCAATTATTTTCACTACAGCGATTCTTAACTTAGGATATTTTGAAAATGAAAATAATACCATTTTTTATATATTTTTTAGTGGTTTTATTTGCTCATGTGCAATGATCTTACCAGGAATTTCTGGTGCATATATTCTTTTGATTTTAAATTCTTATGACTTTATACTTCAAAAATTAAACGATTTTCTGAGCAACTTTGAATTTGAAGATTTTAAGTGGATTTTAATTTTTATTGTTGGAATTATAACCGGTGTTCTAACATTTTCAAAATTTGTAAAATTTCTTCTAAATAAATTTAAAGAAGCAACCATTGTTTCTCTAACTGGACTTATAATCGGTTCCTTACCTGAACTATACCCACACAAATTAGAAAATCTTAGTACTGTTTTTTTTATGGAAAATCTTACAGATTATATTTACATGATAATTGGATTGTTATTTGTTATTTTACTGAATAGATTTTTTAAAAAAAATGAGGCAAACTAAAAACTGGATTAATTCTAACTCAATCGAAGTATTCCTACATGGCCTCGTTATGGGTACGATAAATAAACTGCCTGGGATTTCTGGTGGACTTTATGCAATTGTAATTGGGTTTTATAGTGATCTTATGTTATCTATAAAAAAAATAAATAAGGAAAGTTTAAAAGATCTATTAACATTTAGGCTATCTCTCTTTTCAGATAAAATTAATGGACGTTTTTTATTGTTTCTATCCATAGGAATGATAGTTAGTTATTTTACAACATCGAGACTTTTAGATTTTATGTTATACAATTATAAATTATATGTATGGTCTTTATTCTTTGGTTTGATCTTAGGAAGCTTGTATGTGATTATAAAAAGAACAAAAAATACTAACTCATTGAAAATAATTATTTTTTTAATTGGAATTAGTTTTGGTTTAATTCTGAGTTTTTCAGAGCCTATGATAGAAAATAGAAATCTAATTTTTATTTTTTTTTGTGGATTTATAAGTATATGCGGGATTACATTACCAGGTTTATCAGGAAGTTTTTTACTCATTTTACTTGGAAATTATGAGTTGTTACTAGTTGATTCAGTCAATAACCTCTACAACTTTATTATTAGCTTAATTAGCAATGAATCAACAGTTACTATTGATTATGAATTAATTAATATTTTATTAATTTTCTTTTTAGGATCAGTATTGGGCTTGATTATCCTTTCAAATTTTTTAAGTTTTATTTCTAAAAAGTATCCAATACACCTAAATCATTTGATAATAGGATTTGTAAGCGGTACTCTTCCCGTAGTTTGGCCCTGGAACAAAATAGACACAGAAATAAGCCAGACTGATCTTTTAAATTTTGAAACGATTTTCGCATTTTTGATAATATTATTAAGTGTTATTTTAATTATTTATATAAATCATAGTGTTGACAAAAAAAACCTTCGGATTAATAGGTAAGAATATCGACTATTCTTTTTCCAGATCATATTTTTCCAAAAAATTTAAAAAATTACAATTAACTAATTGTGAATATGTCAACTTTGATTTAAAATCAATTGAGGAATTAAGTACAATCAACTTAAATGAGGTTTATGGTTTTAATGTTACTATACCATACAAAACAGAAATCATTAAATTTCTTGATAAAATTGATCCAGAAGCTGAAAAAATCGGAGCTGTTAATACTATCAAAATAAACAGAAGAGAATTAATTGGATTTAATACTGACTACATAGGTTTTTTAAAAAGCTTACCTAGAAGGAAATTTAAAAGAGCTTTAATTTTTGGAACTGGTGGAGCATCAAAAGCAATTCAACACGCGCTAAGTAAAATTAATATTCCATTTGAAATAGTTTCTAGAAAAAATGATAAAAAATACGTTAGCTACAGTAATCTTAATACTAAAATCACTGGTTTTGATTTAATTATTAATACAACACCAGTAGGAACATATCCTAATGTAAACTCCATATTAGAAATTCCATATGATTTAATTGATTCTTCTCACACTTGCTATGATTTAATTTACAACCCAAAAAAAACAAGGTTTTTAATAGAATCTGAAAAAAAAGGAGCTCATGTTATAAATGGTCTTCCTATGCTTGAATTTCAAGCAGAAGCAAGCTGGGATATATGGAATAGTTGATAAATATTATTAACTTAAGTGTTTAATATTTTTTTTTGAAAAAAAACAACTCAAATATTGACCATAAACAAAACGTAGAAAGTAAATCAATTATAATTGAAAAATTAAAAAATTTAATTACTGAAGATTCTTCTGTAGAAGCAAAATACAAGATATTCAATCAACTAAAAAAATCTTGGACTGAAATTGGTAAAATACCTGGTCACTTATCATTTGGATTAAATAACTCTTACAGACATCACATTAAAGTTTTTTATGATTTCTTATACTTGGATAAGGATTTCAAAAAAAAAGATTTAGAAAATAACAAAAAATTAAAGCAGGAAATTCTTGAAAACTCAAAAAGAATAGAAAACTATGCAGATAAGTTAAAAGCATACAGAGAGTTATTGACATTAATTAAGAAATGGAATTATCAAATTGGTCCAGTTGAACCAAAAATTGAAGAAAATTTAAATAATGAATTTGATAATATCATAAAAAAGATAAAGGAATCAAAAAAAGCTTACTTAGAAAATAAGGAAGAATTTGATCAAAAAAATATTATTAAAAAGAAACAAATACTAGAAAATTTTAAAAATCTAATTAAAGAATACCCAAAAGAAAAAAATGAGTGGCTAAAATTAATTAATCATATTAAGGCTTTAAAAGAAGAATTTATGAACATAGGGCCAATCAAGGGAAATGAAAATAATGAGATTTGGAAAAGTTATAAAAACATTAATAGAGATTTTTCAAAAGAAAAGAATTTATTTTTCAAGAATTTAAAAAAAGATTACTCTGAAAATATTAATAAACAGTTAGAGATTTTAAAAGAGTTAGAGGAATATGTTAAATCTAATGAAATTGATAAAAAGAAGATTTTAGATTTTAGAGATAATTTTAAGAAAATTAAAAATGTTCCTTTTAAAAGAAATAAAGAAAACTGGAATAAGTTTAATGTTCTATGCAATCAATTATTTGGGAAAATTGATTCTAAAAGAAGTGAAATAAAAAAAGAAAAAATAGAAGTTTCAAATAAAAAAAGAGAGCTGTTAAAAAATTTAAATCTCAAGAACATGGATTCTAAGATAGAAGAATGGAAAAGCTTAGAATATACCGGTTCTATAAAAGAAGAAAAGGAATTTTTAATTGTAATTAAAAAAGAACTTGAAAGTGAAAATAAAAAAAGTGATGAAATTGAAACTGAACTATCAAAAATAAAGTCTAGAATTCTTGACAAAGATTCAATCAATTCTGAAAAAAATAAAATAATTAAGAAAATTGAAGATTATAAAAAACAAATTTCTCAATTAGAAAACAATTTGACCTTTGTTTCAGAAAAATCTGATACTTCTATTTTTTCAAACGTTCACTCAAATATTGATTCTTTCAAAAGGGAAATTGAAAAATTAGAAAAGAATCTTAACTTAATTTCTAAGAGTTAATTTTTTTAGATTTTTCCCAAAAATCATTTAATTTTTTTTCTGATATATCTTTAATTTCCACACCATTACTTTCAACTATTTTTTCAAGTGTATTAAATCTTTTCTTAAATTTTTCAGTTGAAGAATTAAGACTTTGTTCCGGATCAATATTGTTATGTCTAGCATAATTGATGAGAGAAAATAAAATATCGCCAAATTCATCATTAATATCATTTTTATTTTTAGAGCGAATTGCAGATTGAAATTCATTGAATTCTTCAAAAATTTTCTCTATTACAGATTCTGATTTTTTCCAATCAAAACCTACGCTGGAAACTTTTTCTTGTACTCTGTATGCTTTGGAAATTGGTGGTAAGGTTTTTGGAACACCAGACAATAAAGATTTATTGGTTTTTTGTTTTTTAATCATCTCCCAATTATGCTTAACTTCATCCTCATCACGAAGTTTTAATTCTCCGTAAACATGGGGATGTCTTTCAATTAATTTTTCACAAATTTTTTCAACTACATCATTAAAATTAAAGTGATTTTTCTCAGAGGCGATTTTAGAATAGAATACAATATGCAATAGAAGATCACCTAATTCTTCTTTAATATTTTCAAAATTTTTATTTTCGATTGCATCATTTAATTCATAGGTTTCCTCAACAGTTAACCTCTTTAAAGAATCCAAAGTTTGTTTTTTATCCCATGGACAATTCAGTCTTAAATCATCCATAATCTTTAATAATCTTGAAATATTATTTTGTGCTTTCACTTTTTAAAGAATTTCATGGAGTAGCTTGTGTTTATATTGCCTTTGCTAATTTTCATTAATTTCTTTTCAATAATTTTTCTTTTGAAACTGGATAATTTATCTGTAAATAATTTTCCCTCAATATGATCATATTCGTGTTGAATAACTCTTGAAATAATACCATCAAACATAGATCTCTTTAAATTAAAATTTTCATCATAATATTCAATTTCAATGGTTTCTGGCCTTAATACTTCACCTCTTATATCAGGAATACTTAAACATCCTTCATTAAAAGATGACAAAGATTCTGAAGATTTAACAACTTTTGGATTAATCATTGCCATTTTAAATTTTTCATCAAACTCCTCGCTGTCGCTTAGTGGGTTAGCATCTACAATAAATAATCTTAAAGATTTACCTATTTGAGGTGCAGCTAAACCAACCCCGTCGGAACTATACATTGTATCCCACATATCTTTTATCAATTTATCAAGATCTTTGTAAGAACTGTCAATGTCAATACATTTGGATCTAAGAACTGGATGACCATATGCTACAATGGGTAATATCATTTTTGATCAATATAAGTTTGCAAAATTAAAGATGCACTAATCTTATCTAAATTTTCTTTATTTCTTCTATTTTTTTGTTTGTGTGAAGAAGCATTTAAAAAGTATTTTGAAATTTTTGATGTGAATCTCTCATCCACTCTTTCAATGATGATGGATGGAATTCTTTTTTTTATTCTTTTGATTACAGATTGTATTTCATGTTCTAAATCAAATATTTGATTATTCATTTTTTTTGGTAATCCTACAATAAGTTTGGATATTACATATTCATTATTAATTTCTACGAGAGAATCAATAAGAAGATTATTGTTGACAGTTTTATGTGGACTTGCAATCATGTGATTAGGATCTGATATGGCAATACCACACCTAACTTTACCATAATCTAATCCAACTAAAATATTCACCTTACAAAATTAAAATTAATTATTGTTGATAAAAATTTATATTGCTTCTTATAAATTATATTTGTAAAAAAAAATTAATGAAAGATATTATTGAAGAAATATGGAGTAACAGAGAATTATTGAAAGACTCTAAATACATTAAAATTATTAATGACGTAATAAGTGATTTAGATTCAGGAAAAATTCGAGTTGCAGAAAAAAAAGATGGGAAATGGGTTGTAAATGAATGGATAAAAAAAGCTGTTATATTATTCTTCCCAATTTCTAAAATGGAGACAATCAAAGTAGGACCCTTTGAGTTTCATGATAAAATAGCACTCAAAAAAAATTATGCAGAAATGGGTGTAAGAGTTGTTCCTCATGCTATTTCAAGATATGGATCTTTTATTGAAAAAGGTGCAGTTTTGATGCCATCTTATGTTAATATTGGAGCTTATGTGAGTTCAGGTACCATGGTAGATACATGGGCCACAGTTGGTAGTTGTGCACAGATTGGCAAGAATGTTCATTTGAGTGGTGGTGTTGGTATTGGAGGTGTTCTTGAACCAGTCCAAGCTGCGCCTGTTATAATAGAAGATGATTGTTTCATTGGATCAAGATGCATAGTAGTTGAAGGTGTAAGAGTTGAAAAAGAGGCTGTATTAGGAGCTAATGTTGTTTTAACTGGATCTACAAAAATTATTGATGTGACTGGTGATAAGCCTGTTGAAATTAGAGGATATGTTCCTGAAAAATCAGTTGTAATTCCAGGAACAATACCAAAAAATTTCAATGCTGGTACATTTAATGTTCCTTGTGCATTAATAATAGGTAAAAGAAAAGAAAGCACAAACAAAAAAACATCATTAAATGATGCATTGAGAGATTATAATGTTTCTGCTTAATCAAAATAAGGAATTAGATTTATGTCTCAAGGAACTAAATAAAAATGGGATAATTGTGTATCCAACAGATACCGTTTATGGAATTGGAGGTGATGCTACAAACATAGAGGTTTCATCTAGAATTAATAGAATCAAAAAAAGAGAGGAAAATCAGCCTCTAATTTTTTTAATGAATAATATTGACATGGTAAATCAATATGTTAATGATATTTCAGATTTAGCAATCAATGAGCTGGAATCAAAAGTTCCAACAACTGTGATATTTAATAATCTAATAAGTGAAAAATTAATTGGATATAATTCATTAGCTGTAAGAATTCCAAATAATGAATTTTGCAAGAATTTAATTACTGAATTTGGCAAACCACTTTCATCTTCCTCAGCAAATACCCATGGAAGAGAGATACCATTTTGCTACGAATCTATTGAGGATGAAATTATCAGCAATGTTAATCATATAGTTAAGTATAAATTCCCAAAAAAAGTAAAACCATCCAGGATTGTTGAAATTAATGGTAATTCTATAAAAATTGTTAGATCATAATGGATTTTGCTGGACTAATAAATACCAATCTCCTAAAAGTAGTAAGTAATATTTCAGTAAAGAATGAAATTGAAACATACATAGTTGGTGGTGCTGTAAGAGATTATATTCTCTATAACAAAACAAAAAAAGATATTGATATTCTTGTAATTGGTGATGGAATAAAATTTTCTAAGTTAATTGCAACTGAACTAAATTGTAAAGTTCAGATTTTCAAAAATTATGGAACTGCAATGATTAAAGTCAATGGAGTTCAATTAGAATTTGTTGGCGCAAGAAAAGAAAGTTATGATGAAAATTCAAGAAATCCTTCAGTGAGTAATGGAACATTAGAAGATGATCTTTCAAGAAGAGATTTCACACTTAATGCACTTGCAGTAGGCTTGAGTAATTCAAACAAAGGAAAATTAATTGATCTATTTGATGGTATTAAACATTTAAATCAAGGCATTTTAAAAACTCCAAAAGACCCTCATAAAACTTTTTATGATGATCCTTTAAGAATGCTTAGAGCGATTAGATTTGCATGTCAACATAATTTCAAGATAGATAATGATGATTTCAAATGTATTACGTCAGAACACGAAAGGATAAAAATTATATCAAAAGAAAGAATCAATGAAGAGTTAAATAAAATTTTAATGACTAATTATCCTTCCATAGGATTTAAATTGCTTTATGACTCAAAGCTTTTATCAGTTATAATTCCTGAGCTTTGCTCACTGAAAGGTATTGAAGAAATTGAAGGAAAAAAACACAAAGACAATTTTTATCATACTCTTCAAGTAGTAGATAATATCTCTAAAAATACAGATAATATTTGGTTAAGATGGGTTGCTTTACTTCACGACATAGGTAAACCAAAATCAAAAAGATTCAATGATGAAGTTGGATGGACTTTTCATGGTCATGAATTCATAGGCTCAAAGATGGTAAATAAGATTTTTAAAAGAATGAGATTACCATTAAATGATAAATTGAAATATGTTTCAAAATTGATTCTATTGAGCTCAAGACCAATTGTAATCGCGGAGGACTCAACAACCGATTCCGCTGTTAGAAGACTTATATATGATGCAGGTGATGACATAGATGATTTGTTAACTCTGTGTGAAGCTGATATCACAACAAAAAATGAGTTTTTACAAAAAAAATATTTAAACAACTTCAATATTGTAAGGGAAAAAATCAAAATTGTTGAGGAAAGAGATAGAATCAGAAATTTTCAACCTCCAGTTACAGGTGAAGATATAATGAAACATTTCAATATTAAGCCTTGTAAAGAGATTGGAATGATCAAAAATTATATTAAAGAATCTATTTTAAATGGAAAAATTCAAAATTCAAATGAAGAGGCATTAAAATTGATGATTGAAAAGGGAAAAGAATTAGGTTTATGAGTAATAAATCATTTAAAATTTCTGTAATAGTTTCTTTCATTTCAGTTTTTCTTGTGATTCTTGCTGGATCTTTAGTAAGAATGACTGGAAGTGGAATGGGATGCCCTGACTGGCCAAAATGTTTTGGTTATTTAATTCCACCAACAAATGAAAAAGATGTTTACTGGAAACCAAACTATGAATATGAAACTGGAATGATGATTCTACACAAAGAAAATTTTTATGTCGCACTTAATGACTTTAAAACAGGTAAAACGATTTCGTTAAACAATTGGAAGAAGTATTCAATTCATGATTATAATGAATTTAGTGTAAGTAATACGTGGTTTGAATTTATTAACCGATTGATTGGTGCACTCGCAGGTTTATGTACTCTAATCATGCTAGGAATATCCTTAAAATTTATTAAATCAAAACCTGTTCTTCCAGCTCTATCACTATTAGTTGTGTTATCAATGGGTTTTCAGGCATGGCTTGGAAAACAAGTGGTTGACTCTAATCTAACACCATATAAAATAACGATTCACATGTTTATGGCAATCTTGATTTTGGCTGTTATTATTTTTTTATACAATCAATCAAATGATAAAAAAAAGTTTTCTTAAAAATCTATTATTAGTTTCAATTTTTTTAATGCTTATCCAAATATATATAGGGACTGGCGTTAGAGAATTTATTGATGATCAATCTAAATTGTTTGGTAGGGAAGATAAGAGTTTATGGCTCTCAAATGCCACATTTAAATTTTATTTTCATCGCTCATTTTCAATAATAATATTACTTATCAATGCTCTTATTTACTACATTTCTTTTCAGCTAAAAATTAATTTAATTTATATTAAATTGATTTTTTCCTTTATTATGATTGAAATTCTATTTGGAGCAATAATGTATTATTTTGACTTCCCAATTTTAACTCAACCAGCACATTTGATAATTGCTATAGGAATTTTTTGTATTCAATTTTACTGGTTGCTCAAATTACGTTAGTTCTAAGCATTTCGTGATTTTCATAATTGTTTATTAAATAATCAATCGTTGAATCCATAATTTCTCCCATATTTGAACAATACTTAAACTTATTATGCTTTGTTAAATGATATATCTGCTGAGAAAGTTGTTTTACATTTTCATCATTTGAAATAACATCATTTTTCATAGAGTTTAAAAGATTTTCAATTCTTTCTTGAGCACCGAGAATTCTTTTAACAATTATAGCTCTCTCCTCAATTTTATACTGATTTATAGAGTCTTGAAGTAACTTGTCTTTTATTAGACTAGTTACAGGAAAATTATCTTTAAACAATTGTGGACGATAAAAGATAAAATCACCTTCATAACATTGTTGATCAAAATCTATCGCTCTGATTTTATATACAACCTGATCAAAATCATGAGTGGGGACAATTACATAGTTATATGCTCTCATGTCTCCTAAAAGTCTAACCATGCATCTTTCACTAAATTTTACAAATTCTTTGGCTATCTGTGATTTTTCAATTTCATTACAATGAATAAGTTTTTTAGAAAAAAAATCATCACCTGGAATCCCCGAAATATGTTCCTCTATCAATGTATTTTTATTTAAAATAAAATTTAAGTTATAGGGTGAGGTAATATGTTCTAGCTCTAAACCATATATTCTTGATGAGTCAATTTTTTTTATGTAGAAATAAGTAAAATTGTCATTTAAAATATTTCTAATTTTTATCCTAAAAGGATTAGAATTTCCAAAAGTACAATAATCAACTGCATCAACATTTAAATCACTTGTGTTAGTGTTACTTCCGTCAGAAAGTAAAATGTTGTAAATTTTCTTTAAATTCTCATTTAACTCATTTGTTTCTGAATCACTATAATAAACTCTTTGCCATAAAGTATGATTATCTTGTGTATCTAATACATCAACAGATCCAACATATCTCATCAAATCATCATAATCAATAGATATGTCTTCTACCCTATTGTATTTTTTTAAATAGTTTAAAAAAATATCATTTACTTTAAATGCAGGTTTTTTCTTCTGAATATTGATGTCTTCTATTTTACTCAATTAATTTAACTTTACAATTAGAAAATGAATTTCATAAAGTTATATAATTTGTTTCTATAATTTCAGCTTCAGGTTTTGTCAAATTTTATATTAAAATCAAGTTACAGTCCATCAGGTGATCAACCCAATGCTATAAATAGCTTGGTAAATGGTATAGAAAACAATGAAAAATATCAAACCCTTGAAGGAGTTACAGGATCTGGAAAAACTTTTACTGTCGCAAATGTAATTTCTAAAGTAAAAAGACCTAGTCTAGTTTTAGCTCACAATAAAACATTAGCTGCACAATTATATACAGAATTAAAAGAATATTTTCCTGAAAATTTGGTAGAGTATTTTGTTTCGTATTATGATTACTATCAACCTGAAGCATACATTCCAGTAACAAATACTTATATCGAAAAAGATTTATCAATTAATGATGAGATTGAAAAACTAAGGCTTAGTACAACCTCTAGTTTATTGAGTGGCAGAAGAGATGTTATAGTTGTAGCCTCTGTTTCATGTTTATATGGTATTGGAAATCCAATTGAGTACAAAAAAAACACTCTATATATTTCATTAGAATCTAATATATCTAGAACAGATCTAATGAAAAACTTATCCAATTCACTATACAGTAGAAGTCAAGTCGAATTAGAACCTGGAACTTTTAGAGTTCAAGGTGATGTTGTAGAAGTAAATTTAAGCTATAGAGATTCTAAAATAAGATTTGATTTTTTTGGTGATGAAATAGAATCAATAATTGAATTTACAGAAGGATCTAAGACAAAAATGGATTCTGTTACTATTTATCCCGCTAACATGTTTGCAACTCAAAATGATGTATTAATGAAGGCAATGGATCAGATAAGAATAGATTTAGGACATCAAGTAAGTTATTTTAAAGAAATTGGCAAGCATCTTGAGGCAAAAAGACTCGAGGAAAGAACCTTATTTGATTTGGAAATGATGCAAGAACTTGGTTATTGTTCAGGTATTGAAAATTACTCAAGATATATTGATGGTAGAAATCCTGGGACAAGACCTTTTTGTTTAATTGATTATTTCCCTGAAGATTTTCTAACAATCATTGATGAAAGCCATGTTACAATTCCTCAAATAAAAGCTATGTATGGAGGAGACAGAAGCAGGAAAGAGAATTTAGTTGAATATGGATTTAGATTACCAGCAGCACTTGATAATAGACCCTTAAAATTTGAAGAGTTTGAAGTTCTTCAAAATCAAATAATTTATGTTAGTGCAACACCTTCTGAATATGAACTATCAAAATGTGAAGGAATAATTACTGAGCAAATATTGAGACCAACTGGATTACTAGATCCAATAATTGAAGTTAGAAAAACAAAAAACCAAATTGATGATATAATTAATGAGGTTCAAAACAGAATTGATAGGAATGAAAGAACACTAATCACAACATTAACTAAAAGAATGGCTGAAGAGCTCAATAAGTATTTTTTAAATATTAATATAAAATCTAGATATATTCACAGTGATGTTGATACAATCGAAAGGGTTGAAATCCTAAATCAATTAAGGGCTGGAAGTTTTGATGTTTTAGTTGGGGTAAATTTACTGAGAGAGGGATTAGATCTTCCTGAGGTTTCATTAGTACTAATATTAGATGCTGATAAGGAAGGATTCCTTAGAAGTAAAAAATCATTAATTCAAACGATTGGTAGAGCTGCAAGAAACTTAAATGGAATGGCTATTATGTATGCAGATAGAATTACAAATAGCATGAAAGAAACAATAGAAATCACTGAAAGAAGAAGAAAAAAGCAAGAGGAATTTAATGTTAAAAATAAAATTGTTCCAAAACAAATAATTAAAAATGTGAAAGAAGTGTTCGAGAAAGTTAACTCCATAGACCCTAAACAGGAATCACATAAAAGAAATAAAGTTCATATTGACTTAAATTTACCAAAAGAGAAAAAAGAAAAAATCATAAGAGATTTGAGAAAAGAAATGGAAAATGCAGCTAAAGATTTAGATTTTATGGAGGCAGCCAGACTAAGGGACTTAATTTCAGAATATAAAAAAGGCGGGTAATACCCGCCTTCTAACTACATTATTTAATATCAATACTCTTGATTTTATCATTTTTAATTTCTTTTACCTTAGGTAAAATAACTCTTAAAATCCCGTTTTTATATTCTGAACTAATCTTATCAATATTAACTATCTCAGGAAGATTAAATGTTTTAGAAAAATTTGAGTAATTAAATTGTCTCTTATAATATTTATCAGAAACTTCATCTTCTGAAGTATTAGATACTCTTAAAATATCATTTTCTATTTCGACTGAGAATTGTTTTTTATCAAAGCCAGGAACAGAAAATTCAATTTTATATTCTTTATCATTTTCAAAAATATTGTATAAAGGAGTATTGTTTTGATTTATGTTTCCGAAAAAATCATTAATAAAATCATCAAATAAAATAGGTCTTAAATTGTGTGTAATTAAATTCATAATTTTTAAATTTTTTTGTTATACGATTAACAATAATCCAAAAATGAACCAAATTACTTTTTAAGCCATTATGTCATAAAAAGAGATTTTTTAGATGACAATATGTCATATATTATGAGAGGACTTCTTTTATTCTTAAAGGAACTTCGCTAAATTCCACAGCACTAAATATTTTTAATCCGCTGTTATCTATGATTTCTTTTGCTTCAACAGCATTAGTTCCTTGTAATCTGACAATTATAGGAACTTTAATTTGATCACCCATATTTTTGTATGCATCTACAATACCATTTGCAACTCTATCACAACGAACAATACCTCCAAAAATGTTTACCAATACAGCTTTAACTTTTGGGTCTTTTAAAATTAACTTAAATGCTGTTTCAACTCTCTTAGCATCTGCTGTACCTCCAACATCTAAGAAATTAGCAGGCTCACCACCAGATTGTTTAATTAAATCCATAGTTGCCATCGCTAATCCTGCTCCATTAACCATACATCCAATATTACCATCTAAGTCTACATAATTAAGACCAGCCTCTTTAGCCTCAACCTCAACAGGATTTTCCTCAGAAATATCTCTTAAATTTTCAAAGTCTTTGTGCCTAAACAAAGAATTGTCATCTAATACCATTTTCGCATCAACTGCTAAAATTTTACTATCAGATGTTTTTAAAACTGGGTTTATTTCAACTAATGAAGCATCAGTTTTTATAAAAGCATTAAATAAGTTTTTACTAAAACTCACCATATTTTTAAAAGCAATTCCTGACAAACCAAGATTAAAAGCTATTTTTCTTAGTTGATTAGGCATTAATCCTAACAGAGGATCTACTTCTTCGTAATGAATTAAATGAGGGGTGTCCTCTGCCACTTGCTCTATATCCATACCACCTTGTTTTGAATACATTACCATAAACTTTGAAGTATTTCTGTTAAGTAAGATTGAAAAATAAAATTCATCTGGCTCTTCATCACCTGGATAATAAACATCTTCGGTAATTAATATTTTTTTTACAAGCTTACCTTCAGGTGGAGTTTGAGGTGTTTTTAACATCATTCCTAAAATATCAGATGAAAACTTCTTCAATTCATCAATATTTTTAGCTAGCTTAACTCCTCCTCCTTTTCCTCGACCTCCAGCGTGTATTTGAGCTTTAACAACATACCATGAAGTACCTGTTTCTTTTGACAATGACTCTGAGTTTTTAATAACATCATCTAAGTTATCAACCACCCTTCCTCTCTGGATTGGCACATTAAAATCAGATAATAAATTTTTAGCTTGATATTCGTGGAGATTCATTAGATAAAATTACTTAAAAAAAGAAAAAAGCACATTCAAGAACTTAATTATTTTGTTTCAAATTTAACTCCTAGTGAGTAATTTATTACAAATAAAATTTATCGTATTATTTATTGTAGAATATTCTACATTCGCATCGTGAATAATAAAGTACTTTTAGAAGCAGCCGACAAATTTGGCACTCCTCTATACATTTATGACTCAAACATGATTAAAAGTCAGTATAACAGACTTAAACAATCATTTAAAGATGTTAAAAACCTTCAAATTAACTATGCTGTTAAAGCTCTTTCAAATATTTCAATTCTGAAATATATGATAAACTTGGGTTCAGGAATTGACGCTGTATCTATTCAAGAAGTTAAACTTGCACTTAAGGCTGGGGTTAATCCAAAAAAAATATTATACACACCCAATGGGGTATCAATAGAAGAAATAAAAGAAGTATCTGAACTAGGTGTTAGTATAAATATTGATAATCTAGAGGTTTTAGAACAGTTTGGTAATCTAAATCCCGATATTCCTGTATGTATAAGGATTAATCCACATATAATGGCTGGAGGAAACTCAAAAATAAGTGTTGGTCATATTGACTCTAAATTTGGTATTAGCATTCACCAAACGCCACACATCTTAAGAATAGTTGAAAATACTAAAATCAATATCAATGGAGTTCACATGCATACTGGAAGTGATATTTTGGATGTTGAAGTTTTTCTAAATGCTGCAGAAATATTATTTGAAATTGCTAAAAAGTTTAAAAATTTAGAATTTATTGATTTTGGAAGTGGTTTTAAAGTACCATATTATCCTGGCGATTCTGAAACGAACATTGAAGAATTAGGGGTAAAACTGACTGAAAGATTTAATTTGTTTTGTCACGAATATGGAAAAGAATTAAAATTAATTTTTGAACCTGGTAAATTTCTTGTGAGCCAAGCTGGAAAATTTTTATGTAGAGTTAACTCCATAAAACAGACAACATCTACAGTATTTGCACAGGTTGATACCGGATTTAATCATCTTATTAGACCTATGATGTACGGATCTAATCATCATATTGAAAACATATCAAATCCCGGTGATATTGAAAGATACTATAGTGTAGTAGGATATATATGTGAAACTGACACTTTTGCTACAAACAAAAAAATATCATCAATTTCACCAGGTGACATCTTATCTTTCAGCAATGCTGGAGCATACTGCTTCAGTATGAGCAGTAATTATAATTCAAGATTCAAGCCAGCTGAAGCTTTTTACATTGATGATAAAGTTTTACTTATAAGAGAAAGAGAGAAAATTGAAGATTTACTAATTAATCAAATAGAGCTTAGCTTTTAGTCAATTACACCTGATGCTATTAATTCATCACTTTTGTAAATAGAAATAAACTGACCACGTGCGATGGCTTTTTGATTTTTAATAAAATCAAAATAAAAACAGTCCTTATCGGCCTTTATTGAAACTTCCTGAAGTGCTTGTCTATAACGTATTCTTGCCTTTAACTTATTTAAATTTAAAATATTATAGTGAGGATTTACTATATGAAAATTATCTGCATAAACTTTCAAAGATTTTCTGTACAAACCAGGATGATCACTTCCCTCACCAACGTATATTAAATTATTTGTTGTATCAGTTGCAAGTATAAACAATGGCTCTTTCATTCCACCAATCGAAAGCCCTTTTCTTTGGCCAATAGTAAAAAAATGAGACCCAATATGATTTCCAATAATTTTTCCGTCTTCTTTTTGATAAGCATAATCATCATAACCAAAATCTTTTTTGTAAATATCGTTATCCCTTGATATTAATATTACATTACCTTTCTTTCTTACAAGCTTTTGTTGTAAAAAATCTGGTAATTTAACTTTTCCTATAAAACATAAACCTTGAGAGTCCTTTTTCTCAGCTGTTATCAATCCTTGTTTTTTAGCAATTTCTCTTACCTCATCTTTTTTAAGATTTCCAATTGGAAACAATGTTTTACTTAATTGATATTGATTTAATTGACATAAAAAATATGACTGATCTTTTTCAACATCAATACCACTTTTTAAAGCATAATAAGTCTTATTAGATTTATCAATACTCAAAACTCTTGCATAATGTCCAGTAGCTATGAAATCAGCATTTAATTGCTTTGCAGTCTCTAAAAAAACATCAAACTTGATTTCACGATTACATAGAACATCCGGATTTGGAGTATTTCCGCTTTCATATTCATTGAACATATAATCAACTATTTTTTCTTTGTATTGAGAGCTTAAATCAATTACTTTAAAGGGAATATTCAATTTCTGCGCAACCAGCATTGCATCATAACTATCCTCCAACCATGGACATTCTTCTGAAATTGTCACACTCTCATCATGCCAATTTTTCATAAAAACACCCAATACATCATAGCCCTTATCTTTTAAAAGGTATGCGGCAACACTTGAGTCAACACCTCCTGAAAGAGCTATAACAACCCTTGTAGATGAGATAGACATTTAACGTTTTCTTTTAAGTTTTTGTTTTTTTTCAGCTTCTTCCATCATCTCCTGCATTTTTCTCATTCTTCTCTGAAATCTATTCTCTGTAGTGGGTTGTTTCTTTTTTTCTTCAATTGTAGCTAATATTTTCTTTTCATCTAGAATTAAATTCTTGATAGTGAGCATAATTAAGATCGTAAGAATATTGGAAACTGTATAATATAAAGAAAGTCCGCTTGCAAAATTATTGAAGAATATTAACAAAGTAAAAGGGATTACATACATGATAAATTTCATATTAGGCATTCCTGGTTGTTGAGGTTGCATTTGTTGACTACCTGACATTCTAGTATAAAAGAACATTGCAATAGCCGCCGTTATTGGAAATAAACTTATATGATCTCCATAAAAAGGTATGTAGAATGGTAACTCAGCAATCACATCATATGAACTTAAATCATCAGCCCAAAGAAAGGATTCTTCTCTTAAAGCAAATGCAACTGGGAAAAAGCAAAAAAGAGCATAAAAAACAGGAAGCTGCAATAAGGCAGGTACGCAACCAGAAAGTGGATTAGCTCCGGCTTGATTATATATTTTCATTGTTTCCTGATTCCTTTTCATTGGATCATCTTTATACTTTTCCGTTGCAGCTGTTATTTCAGGACGAAGTATTTTCATCTTAGCCTGTCCTACATACATTTTATATTGAACAGGTGACATGGCTAAACGTGTAATAATAACCATAACTATAATTGCAAATCCAGCGGATAGAAATGAACTTAAAAAATAATAAAGTGGAAAAAATATATTTCTATTAATCCATCCAAAAATTCCCCAACCAAACCAAATAGAATCAGAAATTCCTTCATATGTGTCATTTAAAATATAATAATCATTTGGACCCAAGTAAAGCTTAAAAGAGTCAGAAAAATTCTCTAATGGAATTGTAGTTTCAAACTTTTTTAAATATTTAATTTCACCATCAATTTCATAAAGTTCTGAGTTTGAATTGGATGTACTTTCTAAGTTGAATGAAGAAAAACTAATATCTTTTTTTAGTTCATTAAAAATCAAGATAGAATTGAAAAGATGTTGACTGTATGAAATCCAGTTTGCATTACCTGACTCATCATCGTCAGAATATGCACTTAGATCTCTTACATTGTCATCTTCATTTTTATAATTAATATATGTATATCTATTTTCGTAAGAAGCACTTCTTGAGTTATGAATTGAAAGTAAGTCCCACTTTAAGTTTAAGTTTGATAAATCTCTGTTGTTTACATTTACTGTAATATCAACCATGAATCCGTCCTTTGGTAAAAAATATGTTAAACTCAATAATTCAGATCCATTTTCTTTATGAACTAAATTTAAATTGTAACCTTCCGAATTTTCAGTTAATTGAGATTCAAAAATGATTTTAGAAGAATCAAAAGCTCTTAAAGATTTATTACTTGAAACTAGATTAAAAATTTGATTACTATCATTAATTTTTATTTTATTACCTTCTTTATCAAAGTAATTTTTCAATACCGACTCAACTATTTCTCCACCCTTGTTCGAAACCACAAGTTTTAAATCATTATTTTCTAGTGTAATAAGTTCTTGTTGAATTTCAGTAATAGAAAATTCTAAATCATTAGATTTTGTGTTCTCCTCAGGTTTTGAAACTTGATCATCACTTAATTCAATAGCTGACTCAGCTTCATCAATGTTTAGAGCCGGTTCAGGTGTAAAGTAGAAAACCCATACGGCACAAGCAATTAAAAGTAAAAAACCTACTATCTGATAGGGATCAATTCTATTTTCTTCCATTATTTAACTTTTTTTTGTAAGAAGCTTCGACAAATGAGATAAAAACAGGGTGAGGGTTTAATGCTGTACTTTTATACTCTGGATGAAATTGAACCCCTAAAAACCATGGATGATTTTCTAATTCAATTATCTCAACCAAATTGGTATCTGGATTAAGTCCTGAAAAAATTAAACCTTTGCTTTTGAGAGTATCCATGTACTCAAAATTAAGTTCATATCTATGCCTGTGTCTTTCTTTAATTTTACTTTTTGAATATATTCTCTTGGCCAAAGAATTTTCAATTAAATCACACTTCCATGATCCGAGCCTCATTGTTCCCCCCATTTCAGTAATATTCTTTTGATTTTCCATTAGAGAAATAACAGGATTTGATGTGTCGTTGTTCATCTCAGTTGAATTAGCGTCGGAAAGATTTAAAACATTTCTAGAATACTCAATAACAGCCATCTGCATGCCTAAACAAATACCCAAGAATGGAATATTATTTTCCCTGGCAAATTGAATTGCAGAAATTTTACCCTCAATCCCTCTTTCACCAAAACCAGGAGCTACAAGAATTCCATCTAGGCTAGAAAGTAATTCAATTAAATTTGATTTGTTAATTTCTTCAGAGTGGATTGGAATTACATTTACCTTAAGTTCATTTTCAGCACCTGCATGAACAAATGATTCAAGTATTGATTTATATGAGTCTTGTAATTCAACATATTTACCAATTAAACCTATATCAACAGTATCTTTTGGATTTTTTACTTTTTCAACAAAAGTTTTCCATTTTTTAAATTCAGTTTTATTGTAATTTTTAATATTTAACTTCTTTAAAACTACTTGATCAAGTTTTTCTTCTTGCATTAAAATTGGAACCTCATAAATTGTGCTTGCATCAATTGATTGAATAACTGATTCCACGTCAACATTACAAAACAAAGCAATTTTACTTCTCAATTCTTCATTCATTTCATGTTCTGTTCTACAAACTATTATATCTGCATTCACTCCTGATTCCATTAATTTTTTGACCGAGTGTTGAGTTGGTTTTGTTTTTAGTTCTCCAGCAGCAGCAAGAAATGGTAATAGTGTAAGATGAATTACAATACTATTTGCAATACCTACCTCCCACCTAAACTGCCTAACTGCTTCCACAAAAGGATAGGATTCAATATCACCTACTGTACCACCGAGCTCGGTGATAATAATATCATATTCCTTTTCTGATTCAATTAGCTGAATTCTTCTTTTAATTTCATTTGTAATATGAGGAATAACTTGAACTGTTTTTCCCAAGAAATCACCTTTTCTTTCCTTATTGATTACAGTTTGATAGATTTGTCCGGTAGTAGCGTTGTTAGAGTTACTAGTTTTAATATCTAGAAATCTTTCGTAATGACCTAAATCCAAATCTGTTTCAGTTCCATCATCTGTCACATAACACTCTCCATGCTCATAAGGATTCAATGTTCCAGGATCAATATTTATATAAGGATCAAATTTTTGTATTGTAACATTCAAACCTCTTGATTGAAGAAGTTTTGCCAATGATGCAGAGATTATACCTTTCCCAAGAGAAGAACTTACTCCTCCTGTAACAAAAACATATTTCGGTGAACTATTCAATTTTTAAAGATTTTCAAAAATACAAAAACTATTAATCTTCATTTTTAGAATTATAATCTAATACCTCCAGATCAACATGCTCCAATATAAAAAATGATTTATTTAATATTGAATTTGGCCCAATAACATAATTAAATTTATTTTGAAGATATTCAGTCTCACCATGATTAAAAGAATTTTCAAGTCTTCTATAAACTAAAATTCTTAAAAATAAATCCATAGTTAAATCTCGAGCCCTGACTGAGATTCTATCAGGTTCATTACCAAACATATCAATATATGAATCATAGAAAATCTGGAATGAATTATTGTAATTGGGTTTAGAATTTGATGGATAAATAAAAGAAATCTTACCTAGTTTATCTAAACTACTATTTGGGTTTTCATAATTTTCACCAGAAACAGTAGAATATAATTTTATATCTCTTTCATTATTTTTTTGAGAACTTAACATTGAAGTTACACTTGAAATAACATTAGATTTTGAAGTTTCAAGAAAAACCCAATTTTGTTTATTTGTTCCCATTAAGGAATCTGTAATTTTTGGATCTACAAATAAATTTTCATTATCTATTTTTATATGCTCAGCATTTGGAAATTTTTCTAGTAATTTATTAGCAGAAGAAATGTTATTCAAATCTGAAATAATTATGGCACATTGATCTTCTATTTCATTAATTCTATCATCAATTATTTTATATATTGATTTTCTTTTTAATGTATCTGGACCAATAGTCCGAATGACATTATTTTTTAATTTAATACCATTATTTACCAAAGGAGAAACAATCATATTATCTAAATCTTGAGCAAATTCATTAAAATTTCTATTTATAAATGGGCCAATAACTAAATCATACGAACTAAAATCTTGAGCTTTTAGTTCTTTAATTTTATTGATATTATTTTCAGTATCATAAATACTTAAATCAATCTTAACACCACGCTCCTCAAGTTCTTTAATTGTGCTCTTTAGACCGTTTAAAAAATTTATGGAGATAGTTGTAAGATTTAGCTCACTTAAAGTTTTTTTTGTTAATTCTACGGAATCTAATACTATCGAATTTAATTTAAGAGGTGCAAGTAATGCAATATTTAAATTTTTTCTTTTGAATTTTTTACTAAATAATGAGTTGTCTTTTTCACTTATTACTAACACAGAATCCAACTCTTCATTTATATCATTAATAGCATTAATTTTTACTACTTTTTTCAAAGGAATATTTAATATAGATTTTCTTTTTAGCTTATCAGTTTTTATATCGGGATTAACCTTCAATAAATCTTCAACAGAGATGCCATAAATTTTAGAGATACTAAACAATGTTTCTTTTTTCTGCACCTCATGACTTACAATTGAATCATATAGAATTTCATTTTCTTCAATTGTTTGTCCACATAAAAACAAAGAAAAAAGTAATACAAAAAATGAAAAAATATTTTTTACTCCCATTCTATTGTCGCAGGCGGTTTAGAGCTAATATCATAAACTACTCTGTTTATACCCTTTACGCTATTTATAATTTTATTCGAAACGTCCTGTAAAAAATCATATGGTAAATTATACCAATCTGCTGTCATACCATCAGTTGATGTAACAGCTCTTAAAGCAACACAATTTTCATATGTTCTTTCATCCCCCATTACACCGACTGACCGAACAGGCAATAGCATAACACCAGCTTGCCAAATCTTCGAATAAAGATTATGTTTTTTCAACTCGCCAATAAAAATATCATCTGCATCCTGCAATATTCTTACTTTGTTCTCATCGACATCACCTAAAATTCTAATAGCAAGACCTGGTCCAGGAAAAGGATGTCTCATTAAAATATTCTTAGAAATATTTAGCTCAGCTCCAACATTTCTTACTTCATCCTTAAAAAGCATTCTTAATGGCTCAACTACTTTCAATTTCATGTAGTCTGGAAGACCACCAACATTATGATGTGATTTAATTGTAGCTGAAGGACCTTTAACTGAGATTGATTCTATTACATCAGGATATATTGTTCCTTGTGCAAGCCATTTAACATCATTAATTTTTGATGCTTCGTCATCAAAAACATCAATAAATATTTTTCCTATTGCTTTTCTTTTTTGTTCAGGATCACTAACACCCTTTAATTCATTATAAAATCTTTGCTTAGCATCAACACCTATAACATTTAGACCCATTCCTTTATATTGATCTAAAACAGAATCAAATTCATTTTTTCTTAACAAACCATTGTCTATGAAAACACAATACAAATTTTCACCTATAGCTTTATTTAAAATTACTGCAGCTACTGACGAATCAACTCCACCTGATAAACCTAAGATTACTTTCTCATCCTTGATTTTAGATCTCAATTCTCTAATAGTACTTTCAACAAATGAACTAGGAGTCCAGGATTGCTTTATTTTTGAAATATTAATTAAAAAATTAAATAAAATCTTTTTTCCATCAATTGAATGATAAACCTCTGGGTGAAATTGAATACCGTAGGTGTTTTCATTATTGAACTTAAATGCAGCATTTTCTACATCAGCAGTACTTGCTATTCTTTTTGAATTGGCTGGTAACTTAAAAATAGTATCTGCATGACTCATCCAAACTTGAGAACCATTTATCACTCCATCTAATAATTCACTTTGTATTATTGAAGTTAAATTAGCTCTACCATATTCCCTTTTATTTGAAGCTTTTACTTCTCCTAAATAATTATTTGCTAATAATTGAGCTCCATAACAAATACCTAGCAATGGTATTTTACCCTTAACAGAACTCAAATCAAGCTTTAAAGAATTATCAGCTCTGACTGAATATGGAGATCCTGAAAGTATAACAGCCTTATATTGATTGAAAAGATATTTTTTACTATCAAAAGGAAAAATTTCACAATAAATATTTAATTCTCTAACTCGTCTGGCTATTAATTGTGTATACTGAGAACCAAAATCAAGAATTAATACCTTTTCTTGCATCCTCAAAAATACATCAAAAACTTAAAATAAAATTATAATACACAGACTTTGTATTTTGGTTCAAATGGATCTATAACTGAAAACAACTTATCAATTAATTCAGTACCCATGATTGAATAAAAATGTGAAAAATTAATATATCTCTCTTGTTGAACTCCATTAGGGAATATTTTATAATGTAATTTTCGAATTTGATTAATAGAAGTTTCATCCATTGTCTTCAAAGATTTAATAATTTTTTTATTCAAATTATCAAAATCATTATGATGACGCTTTTTTAAAGATGATAAAATTGGGTTTAAATTCTTATCAATTTTTAATAATTGACTAAACTGATTATCTAATAGAAGATTGTATTCTTTTATAAAATTGATAAAATTGTATTTACCAGTATTTTTTTTAGAAATATATTTTTTTTCAATAAAATCTAACTGTTCAAAAAAATCACTCACAGAAAGATTATGTCTAGAAATTTGATCAATATCTTTTTCATTTAAGAGTAACAGTGAACACCTTAGTGATAATATAGGAAAAGGAATTTTATAAAAAATAAAAAGATCTTTTAACTCCAGCCAATAAGAAATTTCTGAACCACCTCCAACATATGCAAGATTTGGCAAAATTGATTCTTGATACAAAGGGCGTAATAGTACATTAGGAGAAAAGTTTTCCGGGTTAGATTCAACGATTTTTAAAAGGTCCTCCTTTGAATAATTTTTATTGAAAATCTTAAAAAGACCGTTTTTAAAATCTATTCTAAATCTTTTTTGATTTTCAATGTAAAATAAATTTACTTTTCTAGGATTTACTTGAGGTTTAAATTTTCCTTGATATGTTTCAGAAATCTTCCCAACTGTTTCGCTAACTATTTTATATGTACTGAAGTTTGAAATTTCATCAATTATAATCGATTTAAAATGTGTCTTTAGCCTCTTTTCATTAGGATCTAAAACAACAATGTCATAATCTTTAAATAGCTCGTAAACGAGATGTCTAGTAGCAGATGAATATGTTTTATTAGACAAATAAGATTCTTTAAAAATCTGAAGTAATTGATTTATATTTTTTTTATTAGAAAATTCAATTTCAAGATCTCGATAAACTTTATCTAGATTTTTAGTTTTAATATTTCCAGTACAAAGGTTTTCACTATTAATCTCATGAGTAAACTTTTTTTGATATGAGTTAAAAAATTTAATTTCCTCAAAATCATGATCATCAGATGCCATCCAATAAACAGGGATAAAATTATTTTCTGGATATTTCTGCTTTAAAGTTTTACACAGTTTTATTGTTTGTAAAATTTTATATATAAAATACATAGGACCTGTAAATAAACACAACTGATGCCCTGTAGTTACGGTGAATGTTTTTGAATCTCTAAGTTTTAATATATTACCTATTATATTTTTACTAAAACCTTTATTTTGATCTAATAAAACTTCGACTAAGGAGTTTCTTTTTTCCGTTGAAAAATTATTTCTTACAATAATTTGTTCGCTATAATTATCAATATTGTTTTCAAAGGAGTGAAATTCTTTAAGATTATTTTTTAAGACATAATCTTTTGTTATCAAAGGGAGATGATTAGAGGTATTTATTTCAATGGATATAGAATTTTTCATTTGATAGATCCAAATAAGTCATAATCTGATGCATCATCTATAATTACATTATAAAATTCTCCAATTCTCAAATGAATATTATCTGATTTAATCAAAATATTGTTATCGACGTCAGGAGAATCATATTCTGATCTTCCAATATAATAACCGCTTTCAAATCTATCAATTAAGCATTTAATTTCATTTCCAATCTTTTTTTGATTCAATTCTCTAGAGATTTCTTTTTGAATAGACATGATTTTCTCCAACCGTCTTTGTTTTTCAATCTCTGTTACATCATCAACCAAATTATAAGCATGAGTGTTTTCCTCATGACTATACTTAAAACATCCAAGTCTTTCAAATTTCATTTCCTTAACCCAATCACATAACTCTTTAAAATGAGTTTTTGTCTCACCAGGGTAACCAACAATTAAGGTTGTTCTTATTGAGATTTCAGGTATCTGTTTTCTAAGATTTGTAATTAGATTATTTGTTTTAAGTTTAGTTGAACCTCTCCTCATTGATTTGAGAATTTCATCTGAAATATGCTGTAGAGGGATATCTAAATAGTTACAAATCTTTTCTTCATTTTTTATTGTATCGATCAATTCATTAGGAAAACCAGAAGGATATGCATAATGTAGTCTAACCCACTCAATTCCTTCTAAATCACATAATTTTTGTAAAAGCTTAGAGATTGATCTTTCTTTATATAAGTCGAGACCATAATAAGTCAATTCTTGAGCTATCAAAATTAGTTCTTTTACTCCTTGTGAAGCCATTTTTTTAGCCTCATGAACTATATCTTCCATACTTCTAGATTTATGCTTTCCTCTCATAAGTGGAATAGCACA
>VMBT01000291.1_pt1 | contig 33852 bp, 35 predicted proteins | sample 4404301 | NCBI WGS metagenome assembly VMBT01 (sample SAMN12238535, study PRJNA552566) | marine metagenome | isolation source: Coastal seawater | place: USA: coastal Georgia, Sapelo Island | collected 2008-08/2009-08
AGAAGTCACTTTATCGCCTGAGATTCAGCAATCTTTAATCAAAGATCTTGATTAATTGTAGTTAAAATTTAATTCTTTGTTCTATACTAGAGCAATGAATACGCATCTTACATTTATAAAAGTCTTACAGTGGCTATTTTTTAGTCTTCTTGTCCTCAATAACTATTCAGTAAATGCCCTGCAAATTGGTGATAAAGCGCCCAACTTTAAAGCCTCTACTTCGCAAGGTGATATTGATTTCTACGAATGGTCTGATAAACAATGGGTGATTCTTTTCTCACACCCAGGTGACTTTACGCCCGTCTGTACCACTGAATTAGCCACCGTTGCAAAACTCCAGCCTGAATTTAAAAAGCGAGGGGTCAAGTTAATTGGATTAAGTGGGGACTCACTCGAGGATCATATGGAGTGGATTCCTCACATTAATCGGTTTAAGAATGAACTAATTAAAAAAGATAATCTCATTAATAATCTCATCCAATCTGAAGAAGAAACAGATGTCAATTATCCCATCATTGCCGATGAGTCACTTGAGATTGCTACCCAATACGATATGTATCACCCGCTTGCGTATCCTAATGCAAATTCTTTAGGCAGTCCGCTGAAGGAGACGATACGATCTGTATTCGTCATTGATAATGACAAAAAAATTAAAACCATACTCGTTTACCCAAAAAATATTGGACGAAATTTTGATGAAATTTTGCGTATTGTCGATGCGTTACAACTATCCGCTAAACATAAAGTATCTACCCCAGCAAACTGGCAGCCTGGAGATGATGTGATCGTCTCAAACGATATTCCGCTAGAAGATATAAAGGATAAATATGACACCAAAGAAGTTAATTTCTTTGAGGATTATTTAAAATTTATCGATCAACCTGAATTCTTTGAAGGATCAGAAAGAGGAAAAGACAGGGCCAAAGGAAAGTTTAAATAAAATCGTTAATCAATTTTCTAATTTGATTAGCTAATTCACTTGCCGTCAAGCCAATCGGCCCAAAACCCTCGTCAACTAATTGATCTGCTGCCTTGGCATGAAGTTGCACTGCAAGAAGACATGCGTTAAATGCATCTATTTTATAATGTTTACCCTGAGCTATCATGGAACCCATAAGACCTGCTAAAACATCACCCATGCCTGCTGATGCCATACCTGCATTGCCATCATTACACTGATAAATCGTATTTTGATCATTTACAATCAGGGTATGCTCACCTTTTAAAACGACTGTGCAATGAATTATTTCATTTAATTTTAAACAACATTTTTCACGATTTTTTTGCACCTCATCTGCAGTTGTTTTTAAAAGTCGTGCTGCCTCACCGGGATGTGGGGTGATCACGGTAAATGTTTGACGATTTAAAATATGATTCAATAGATCATCGTTTTGTGAAATTAAATTTAGCGCACCGGCATCAATCACCAAAGGAATATCTAAATTTAAAAGTTCCTCCAAGATAGGAATATTGATTGCATCAGACTGCATGCCAGGGCCCACAACTAAACATGCAGGATTGATTGCTGTGATTTGTTGAATGATCTTACCCTCACATGGGTGAATCATAATTTCAGGTGATTGAGGATCCACATGGTGTGAATTTGCATCCATCATCCATACATGGACAACACCGGCTCCCGATAAAAGAGCTGATTTAGCACTTAATAAAATAGCCCCTGCCATACCAGAACTGCCGCCAAGGCAGGCAATGGAGCCGTTGTGTCCTTTGTGTGCGTTGGATTGTCTTGTTAAGTTATTAAGAAGATTTAAAGCGTCAATAATTTCAATCGAATAAGCCATGTCTCTTTAAGGTAACTTTTGACTCATGCAAAATTCATTACCATCGCATTCGTAATAGGCCTTCACATAATCAACGATAGCATCAGGATCATCCATGACTTTGATTAAATCTAAGTCATCAACATTAATCATCTTTTTTTCAAGCAAAGTACGCTTAATCCAGTCTTGAAATCCTTGCCAAAATTCACTGCCCACTAAGATGATGGGCACAAGATCGATTTTTTTTGTCTGCATTAAAGTAAGTACTTGCAACAATTCATCTAAAGTTCCAAAGCCTCCAGGAAAGACAACGAAGGCGGATGCAAATTTAATAAACATGATCTTTCGAGTAAAAAAATAATTAAAGTGCATCTCAATGTCTTGATAATCATTCGGTGCCTGCTCTTTGGGTAATTTAATATTTAAACCGACACTCGTTGACTTACCTTCATAAGCACCCTTGTTGGATGCCTCCATAATGCCTGGGCCTCCACCTGAAAAAACTGAAAAACCTGCCTCAGAAAAACGATGAGCGATTAATTGTGCTAACTGATAGACTGGATCGGATTGAGCAATTCTAGCGCTACCAAACAGAGTAACTGCAGGAACACAAGCTTCTAATTTCTTAATAGCCTCTGAAAACTCACGGTCTATTTGAGTTTTGACGATGAAGGTTTCAGATGAGGACGATTTAGTTTTATTCACCATACCTTATTCTAAATTGAAAATAAAAAAAGCATTACAAAAAGTAATGCTTTTTAAATAAAGAATACTTAATTTTTATGCGTAATTAAATTCGACAGCGACATTATGAATTCTTTTATCCAAAGAACTCTCAATGATATGAGTCAACATAATTAAAGCAAAAATTAAAACAATCACTTTAATAAAATGGGATCGCTTAAACATTAGTCAGCTACCTGATAAGCATAAACATCATCAGGCTCCTTAAAGGCAAGTGTTTTTAAAACTTCATCCGCTTCCCATACCCCTTGCTGTCTTGCTCTTTGAAACCACTGGTCTGCTTTAGCTAAGTTTTTAGCTACACCACGGCCATCTCGGTAAATGATGCCAAGATGATATTCCGCTTGAGGTATTCGATGTTTTGCAGCTTTGATAAAAAAGTCATTAGCTAATTGATCATCTACATATGTGCCGAGACCATAATGATAAATAAATCCTAAATTAACATAGACCTCAGGAATATCTTCATGCATGACTTCTTCATAATATTTTTTAGCCGAGACATAATTACGCGAAGTACCCCGGCCATATTGTGCCATCAAGCCCAAATTAAATTTGGCCTCAGCAAAACCCTGATCTGCAGCAAGCGAATACCAATGGTGGGCTTTTACATGATTTTGAAATCGGCTAGGTCCGTAGTGATACATTTGTGCTAAGTTAAATTGCGCCTCTACTAAACCTTGACTGGCTGCAGCTTCATAATTATCCATCGCCCTCTCAAAGTCATACTCAATACCATCACCGGCTAAAATTAATTTTGCTAAATTAAACTGGGCTTCTTTCATACCTTGCTCAGCTGCCTTGTCATACCATACTGCCGCTAAAGTAGTATTTTTGTTCACGCCCATACCATAGTGATACATTTGTGCTAAGTTAAATTGCGCTTCCAAGACACCGGGCTTTTTAATTTCACATTGTTTATGATTCAGGCTTAGCTGATCGTTTGCGGATTTCTCAAACCAGCTAAATGCTTGAGTCATATTTCTTTGAGTACCTAATCCATATCGGTACATGAGGCCTAAATTAAATTGCGCCTCAGGATCATTTTGTTTGGCCGCCATTTGATAATGATTAAAGGCTTCTTTTAAATCTTTTGATTTACCTTTGCCATAATGATTAATTAAACCCAGCCTAAAATGTGCTTGGGTTAAACCGCCCTCAGCAGCTCGTTGAAACAAATCGAGTGCTTTTGAATAATCTTTGGTGACTACATTACCCTTATAGTAATGTTCTGCTAATTCATACTGAGCTTTTACAATTTTTTCCTGCGAGGGTGCTATACCGAAACCTTTGAAACCTCCCTGGTTATACCAAGTAGACCAAAAAGTTTCTTTATCACAATTATCTTTTGCAACAACTAGGTTGGAAAAGAGAAAAATGGGGCTAAGCCATAATGTTATTTTTTTGAGCTTCATATTTCATCCTTAAAATCATATTTAATCTTAAGGACGAGAGATAAAAAAATAGGTCAGGCGATTAGGGTGCTAAATTTTCTTCGATAAGATAATTCATATTGAAGGTAGCCTTGGTATTGCCAAGCGCAGAGGCGCGTTTGTAATATTCATAAGCTTTTTGATAGTCTTGAACGACTTCAAGGCCTTCCTGATACATCAGACCCATATTAAAAAGCGCATTAGGATTATATTGCTCTGCTAAATAGACCACATTACAATCGGTGCGGTCCATCTGACTAATCACTTCATCTTGTTTTGATTCATAGTGCGTGGAAAACTTGGCAATAAATTGTTTAAATCCTGCAAAACTCTCAGGCGCCCCTAAATCATCACTCACTTGTGCGGGTTGATGGCAAGCAATAGGCTCGAGCTGATCAAAATAGCTGACACTGACGGTGGCATATACAATCGGCCCTGTAACCAAGAGGCTGGCTGTTAGCCAAGTGATAAACTTTTTAATGGGTGAGGGCTGTTTTTCATCTAAAAACAATCCATGTTTATGCATTCTGGATTTGAATTTATGAAGACGTCTTTCTGAATTTTTTTCAATGGCCTGATTTTCGCGATCAATCCAATTTTGAATGGTGATGTTTTCAAGTCTTTCAAAGAGGGCTTGTTTTTTATTGGTCATCATCGCTCTCCTCTTTGCATTTTTTTAAGTACTTATCTTTGACTTTTTTCGATTGCGATATAAATTCCTTGGTCGCTGCTTCAGATCTTTCAATTTTAATCGCAATCTCTTCAATGGAATAGCCTTCTACCTGTTGCTCGATAACGTAGGCCCTTTCAGGAAAATCATTCTCAAAATTTGCCCAGGCTTGTTCAAGGCATTTGGATACATCAACCAGTTCTGTATTCATATTAGACTCAAGGTTTAATTCAATGATTGCTTCTTCTCCGTCATCATCTATATTCATATACAAAGGTGTCTCGGCTTTTCTTTTTCTAGCTTTATAAAAATCATGTGCAGAATTTTCAATCACTGTCCAACACCAAGATTTAAACGCTTTGCTATCTTTCACACTGTTAATTTTTAAAAACATTTTTTCCATTGATATCATCATGACTTCTTCGGCATCTTGTTCAGGAAATCTCCATTTTCTCATCAGATGTCTCATGCCAGGCGTCATGATCTGGTTAAATAATGCATTTGTAGCAATATTTTTTGATGACTCACTATTGGATTGTAATCCGCTAAAAATATCATCAAATTCCAATGTGTTATAACCCCCTGTGATGAATGTGACTTGTTAAAAAGAAAAAGGTCAGGCTTGACCTTATTCTATGTGAAATAAATCCATTAAACATCCTTACCTTTTAACCTAATCAGCGTCAAAGCTTAGTAATAGTTTTTTTATTCCTCCTGTCATTCTATTACCGTAGGGCCCCGCGTTAGTTGGGCCACCTCTTTTATTTGTAATGAAAATGATAATGATTCGCAATAACACATTACTTTTTGTTTATCGATAAAATCCTTTTCATGACTTATTTAATAAACACTGTTATTTCATTGGCGCTATTGCTGACTTACTGCTTTGTGCTAACACAATCTATTTAATAGATTGATTCGTCTTGTTTGAATCATTTCAAATCAAGATCAATGCCTTTGACACCCTTTAAAAATTCTTGGGTGTACTTAATCTTAATATCTTTTTTTAAATTCTTGGGTTTCTGAACTTTAGCTTTTTTTGCAGGGGAGTTGGGTGTCACAAGAATGTAGATAATAGACAAAATCACAACAACAATCGATGTTACAAGCACTCCCAGAATGACGAGCTCTAAATTTTCATTAATGTAATTCTTTGCTATGTCATAAAACTCATGAGCTTTTTCGATCAGTAGATTAATTTCATACATAGGTTAATTATAATTTGGAATAAATGTTTTGTATAAAATAAAAAGGCTAGATTTTCGCACTAGCCTGGCGGAGGAAGGTCATTTTAGGGGATTAACAAAAACCCTTCATCACTTAAAAAGACCGGTGGCCAAAAAAAAGGTCAGGCAAAATAACTTTTTCAATGCTCAATCCACTTTATATAGTACAAGGATTGAATGCTCATTATCTTGTGATTAATTGCTAAGTATATCTTCAGTGTTATATCCCCTAAAGCCCTAGATTATCCTCCTGAGATCTAGGGCTTTGTCTTATTTGCATCCAGTCAGCGACAATGAATATTAGGACATTTGCAATGAGGATTGAAAATACAATATGTGAAAAAAAATGCGCGCCCCTTAAAATTTGAACCGAGCTCAAAAGAAAAATAAGTGCATACATAATCAATACTTTGGAGATTTTATACCGCATAATAAAAATGATGCTTACAAGTGGAAGAAAACTCCCTGCATGAGCTGAAGGTAAACATTGACCAGCTTGCCAATCCATCGGTGCGGTATCAAAAATTCTAAGGTAATCATACATACCGCCATAAATGATTAAATCTCGTGGACAGTGCATAAGTGAAAAATGCCTTAATGCATTAATTACCAGCGGAACCATTAAAAACATTAGGCTCACAAAATAAATTTGTTTATTAGAAAATGAAAAGATTTTTTTATTCTTAATAATCAAACTCAATGCTTGAAAAACAAAGGTAAGACCAATCAAGATTGATAAATACTTAGGGTAATCATGTAATATGCGGCCCCAATCATTCGACTGCAAGATAAATTGTTGTTCTTGTTCAAGATAAAAGAGATTAGATATAAAAAGATCGAAATCAGTGAATTGAATCATTAAAGATAGACTAAGAAAAATTAATCCACTGATAAAAATTGCTTTGATGGTTGAATTAAGCCGCATTACTCTAAAACAACCAATGGCTGAATGTCTTTATAAACATCCGACTCAATTTCTAAAATACGCATAATTAAATTACTGACATTATTGTGTGTATATTCTCGATCCACTAGCTTTTTGGAGGGCTCATACAAAATATCCGATGATTCAGATGCCCATATAATTAGAGGTACGTGTTTTTGACTCTCAGGTGCTATAGCCATCGGCAATCCATGCAAATAAACATTGCCTTCTCCAAGCGATTCACCATGATCACTCATGTAAATCATAGTGACTTCATAGTTGGATTGATAAGTTTTTAATTTTTCAATCAATGATTTCAAAAAGAAATCGGTATACAAGATCGTATTATCATAAGCATTAATGATTGCCTCATCCGAACATTTGGCTAACTCTTCACTTTGGCAAGCTGGCTTGAAATGTTCAAATTCTTTAGGGTATCGCTTAAAGTAAGCTGGGCCATGACTGCCCATTTGATGCATGACAACTAGCACATCTTTTTTATGAGATTGATTTAAAATAGTTTCAAGCTCTGGAATCATACCCACATCACGACATTCAATGTCACAAACTGTATTAGTTTGTTTGGATTTAAAGCTTTTATAAAAAATACGGTCAGCGACATGCTTGCTATCAGAGTTATTATCAAGCCAATAAACGTCAACACCAGCTTTTGCCAGCACATCTAACGCATTTTGTTCATAGGGCGCATTCCCTTTCTTAAATTTACTACTGTCAGCTAAAGAAAACATGCATGGAACCGATATGGCAGTCGATGTACCGCAAGATGTCACATGTGAATAATTCAGCAACCTTTCAGTATTAAGTAAATGGGGTGTCGTTAAACGCTCATAACCATTAATAGTCATGTGATCATATCTTGCCGTCTCACCCACAACAAAAACTATCAATTCTTTTTTATGCTCATTTTCTAAGTTAATTTTTGCATACTGAGCTTTTTCTTTATAAGCCTTCTTTGGGGCAAGACTCATAAATCCTTGTTTGAATAAATTGAATAGAGGGTAGCTTGGGTTTTGATAGTAACGAATAATTTTATGTTCACGGATAAAGCTGTAAGTATCTTTTGAAAAAATAAAACCCATTATAAGAACCAAAAGAATTGACGCGCTAATAATAAAAAGTCGACTTTTAAGCCTCTCTTTAAAAGACTTTTCAAAGATGGCTTTATTGCTTATTAAAAGATAAATAAAAGGTAGGGCCAGCACTAAAATGTACATGAGCAATTTAGGTGATATTAAATCTGTCGCTTCGCCTACATTGGTCTCAAAAACATTTTGCCACATCACCGTATCAAAAACGGTCATGTAGGATTGATTAAAGAAACTAAAAACAGATGCTGAAAAAAATAGAAAAATGAATAACCAAAAGGTAGGAATTAAAAGATTAAGTGCTGCTATAAAAATAAGTTGTGTTAAAAAAAGGATTGCGATAGCAATAAAAAAGAAAGGTTTATTTACAAACCAGTAAGTATCATGCACTAGCTTGAATAAGGTAATGTTATTGATAAAAAAAAGGGCTGAAGTTAGCGTAATAAAAAACTTCAGCTCTTTGCTAAGCGATAAAAATTTCATTAATGAAGTTTACTTGATTTTTTTAAGCAATTCTTTCACTTCATTCATTCGCCCAGCATCTGCGACTTCTCGGCCTGGTCTAGGTTGAGCTTCTAGAGCTTTCTGAAGGTATTTTTTAGCCTCATCTTTTCTATCTTCGTCAAATAAAAACTCAGCATATAAAAAATTAGGGTCAATACCCTCGGGGTTAATTTCAAGACTCTTTCTAAAAAAATCTTCAGCCTTATCGCTATCACCAAAGCCTAATGGAAAGCCAGGGACTTTAGCATATAACACAGCCAGGGATGTGTAAGCTGAACCAGATAATGCTTGAGGGTTGATTTCAATAGCTTTTTCCAAGCTATCCTTGGCATTAAAAACAAATTTCAACGCAAATGGATTGATGGCGTTTAATGATCCTGCATAGGATGACTCAACAATACCGTGCCAAATTAAAAACTCTGGGTTATTTTTATTTGCAGCTATTAAACTATTTGCTTTTTCGAGCAACTGATCATACTCAGTCTGCTTCGAATCAGAACTAGATGAGTATTTTATTTCAGCCCATCTTGTTTGTAAAAATTTAACGTCGTCATTCATCTCGGCGAAAGCATTCGTCACAATAAATAAACTTAAACATAGAATGATTTTTTTCATTTGATATCCTTTTTTCTTATAAAAAGCGTTTGATGATATTAAGTTGCTTTGATATGGCTTTATCAGGTATGGCGGGTAATAAATTATTAATAAAGACAAAAAATGATTCTTTAAACCCTAGGATTTTTTGCCATTTTTTTTGTTTGATAAATTGATAAAAAGCATTCGCCACCTGTTCCGGCAAATCTGATTTATTTCCTAGTAGCTTATTCATCTCATCAATATTTGAAGTATTGAATGAAGTTTTAGTAGCCCTGGGTGCAAAATATCGAACCTGAATATTTGTATCAGCGAGCTCTCTTCTCAAAGCCTGAGAAAACCCCCTCAATCCAAATTTACCGGCACAATAACTAACAAATCCTGGATAACCAAGATAACCAAAGACAGAACCTGTATTGATAATTTGACATGATTCATCATGCTTTAACAATGGAAGTATTTTTTTGATAAGATGCATTGGGGCAATTAAATTAGCCTGCATCATGTCAGAAAAATCATCATCGCTTAAATCGTGAAACAAACTAAATTTATTAAATCCCGCATTGTTAATGACCAAGTTAACCTTTGATAGGTGTTGTGCACGATTAAAAATTGTTTCTCTAACATTAGGATGATTAATATCGCCTGGTACGCAATAACATTGTGCTAAATTAAGTTCCTTTTTTATATTTTCTAAAATATCGGCTTCAAGACCATTAATAATGGCCCCCTCAATATGAGGTGCTAACTTTTTTAAAATAGCTTGACCGATTCCTCCAGTCGCGCCCGTCATAATTAATCGAATTTTATTCATTTTTTATTCCTAATTTAACTTCATCTGTGGAATGGCTCGAAAAATATCCCCGTAAAGCTTATAAATCGATTTAGCAGAGTCAATAATGGCTTTTTGATCTTCCTCAGATGACACTTGATTAATTAATTCTGCAAAAAAATCAACATGTTCTAGATCCAAGCTGCCGTGTGAGAGTAAATATGAAAATGCTTTGTTAGATAATTTCAAACTTTCTGCAATCTTGGTTGCAGCCGTGGTTGCAAGTTCGGTGCTGGTTCCCTCTAAAACATATACCATGCCAAAAAAACCCAGGGGATTTTTTCGGTCTATTTGATGATAGGCAAACGCCACCATAGCCTCTGTGGTGATATCAGCCTTTGAGTTTTGGGTCTTTTCACTATCGCCGCCTGCATTATTAATGTCATTTAAAATCCACTTTTCATGACCGTACTCTTCTTCAATATAGTGTGTTAAAGCTTTTTTGATCCATTCATAACGATCATTGAGTCTGCTGCCACAAGCCATTAACAATGGCACGGTATGCTTTACATGGTGATAAGCTTGGTTTAAAAATAAAATGTATTCATCTTTGCTGATCTCACCTTTAAGCGCTCTTTGAATAATCGGTGCGCTGTAGAGCCCTTTTTTTTCTTCTTGAGTTTCTTGAACTAATCTCTCATAAAATGTCATGCAATTTCTCTTTCTTCTATATGGTTAAATTGTTGATCCTGAAATTTTCTTAATATGTTGTCTCGCTTTAAGCGGCCATTAATCGTGAGCGTTTGATCTTCAAAGCTAAAAGGCTGTGGGCAAATCAAATACGATTTGATTTGAGCGTAATCAGGTAATTTGGTGTTGGTTAAAATAATAAGCTCCTCTAAATCAACAAATGAAAGGCTGTTATCATAGGGAACAATAATCGCTGATAAAAAACTTTGATCAAAACATGTCACACAAGATTGATAAATTTCAGGATGTTCATTAAGTAAAGATTCTGGCCACTCAGGTGAGACATTTCGACCAAAACTTGTAATGAGAATGTTTTTACTTCGCCCCTCAATTACCAAGCATCCATTTTGAAAGAATCCCAGGTCACCTGTTTTAAACCATCCTGCCTCGTGTTGCTTACGATCTAAATATTTAAAGGGGTACTTAATTTCTATTTCGATTTCCTTTTGGTCATTAATTCGGATATTTCGATTTGGAAGCGCCTGTCCCACAGAGCCGATTAATTTTTGTTTTGGTGAATTAACCGTGACGACGGAATAACATTCGGTTAGGCCGTAACCTTCATATACCGGCAGTCCTAAATTTTCTGCATCCTCTAAAAGATTTTTTGGGGTTTTAGCACCGCCCACAGCGATGAATTTTAAAAAGCTGGTATCTCTTGGATGAAGGTGCAAGTAGTTAACCATAGCTTCGAGCATGTTTGGCAGTAAGATTATGCTCTCAGGTTTATGCTTAATTAAAGCCTCAAAACATTGATCAACATCAAACTGACTTGAGCCTAATAAACCTACCTCCATTGTAGGCAAAACAATAAGCTCACCTCCTGATTGTGTCATCGTATAAACGCCGCCAATATTTTCTAATAAAACACCAAAAGGTAAGAGTGACATATGCTTTCTTAGATTAAGATCCTGCAATTGATTTAATAGCCCTTTTGCAACCTCCCATTGACCCTCTGAGCTTAATTCAACACCCTTAGGCTCAGATGTGGTGCCAGAGGTAAAGCTTATTTTTTGAAAATTGCTTTGATTTTTAGCCAAAAGGTTAGCCTTATTTGAAATCACCATGTCATCTAAAAAGAAATAATCATTGTCAAAGCCAAGGGATACATTTAAATTTTGATCATGGCTTATGAACAACTCTACCTTGGCTTTTTCAATTAAAAATTGTTTTTGTTGAGCTGTAAAAAAACTTGGGATTGGTACAAAAGTTTTATTTTCACGATGAGCATACAGATCTAAAATAACCCAATCAATGGTATTGTCCATCAGGACGCCCATGACCTTAAAGTTAATGCCAGCTAATATTTGAGATACAGCATCAAGCTTGGCATTTATTTCAAAAGCATTAAGCGTTCCATTAAGGTCAGTGATTTTAAAATCTTGATGCAAGCTCAACATTAATCAGGAACCTTTATAAAATATACATTAGGTTTTGATTGATAATAGGATCCCCAATCTGTTTTTGGGTCGTAATCTTTAATTCTTTCTTGAATTGCAGGTCCAAGAAGAATAGGTTTTAACCCTTCCTTTAAAAAAGAGTTATAGACAATTTTGTTGGCCACACAAAATACCCATTTCGCGCCCATGGACTTTAACGTTGGTATTGAAGTTTGGATTAGATCTCTAGTTGCTCCTCTTCGAGTGGCCGAGAGATTAGCAAGCTCGATGATTTGCTCTCTTAAAATAGGCTGTTTTATTTTTTTTGCAATCTCAATTTCAATCGCTTCATCAAGATAATATTCTACAAATGATTTCTTATTTTTTTTAAGTTTATTGAAACCTAGGGTCGCTAAATATTGATTGTCAGAATTAACACAAGCAATGATTGTGTCTGCAAATCTTTTTAAATTAGCTTTGTAGGCTACAAAAAAATTATCACGTATAAAGTTTTCAATATCGTATCTTTGTTGATCTTTTTTATAGCTTGTAATCAACTTATAACAAGCTTCGTTACGGTATAGCTTAGGCTGAATCATGATAGCCCTCCTTAAAAAATTAAATAAAAAATTTAATTAATTTTTATGGGGCTTGTGATTGGAAGTAGTCAGGAACTAAATTGTTGTTAGGTTGTTGATAAACTACAACAAAACTAATTTGGTTTTGTTTAAATAAATTATTAGCTAATGGTATGACATTGATAAAGTTTCCATCTTTATCCAATGTATCCGTTGTATTTTCAATATCAAGCGTATTTTGATCAAGATGGTCAAGACCAATTTGAACATGCTGATTGGCATGAAGCGCTTGTGCAAGTTGCAAAGCAAAAAATACAAATAAGATTTTGAAAATATTTTTCATAAAATAAATTTTAAGATTTAGGCGAATAATATCATTTAATGTTTCACAAACACTAAATGAGAATTATTACCATTTGATGAAATTTCGAGAGTTAGATGATCTTAACAAGATCCTCAACCACTGTTTTGGCATCACCAAATAACATCATCGTTTTGTCCATGTAAAAAAGTTCGTTGTCTAGCCCTGCATAACCTGGGGCCATTGATCTTTTATTCACAATAATGGTTTTTGCTTTTTGAGCTTCAAGAATAGGCATACCATAGATTGGGCTACCCGGAGTTTTAGCGGCTGGATTCACAACATCGTTCGCACCAATCACCAACACAACATCTGTTTGACCAAATTCACTATTAATATCTTCCATTTCGACCACTTGCTCATAAGGGACATCTGCTTCTGCGAGCAAAACATTCATATGGCCTGGCATACGTCCAGCCACAGGATGAATGGCGTACTTAACATCAATGCCCTTCTCAATTAACTTCATAGTCAGCTCCTGAAGCGCATGTTGTGCTCGAGCAACGGCAAGACCGTAACCTGGCACAATGATCACTGAGTCAGCATTGCCCATTAAAAAGGCAACATCATCGGCTGAGCCAGATTTATAACTTTTATCCCCATCCGTATCTGAACTTTCATTGACATCAGCGCCGAATCCGCCCAGCAAGACTGAAACGATCGAGCGATTCATAGCTTTACACATAATGTAAGAGAGAATAGCGCCTGATGAACCCACACATGCGCCTGCAATAATAAGAACTGAATTATTCAAAGTAAAACCGATGCCTGCAGCAGCCCATCCTGAATAACTATTGAGCATCGATACCACCACTGGCATATCAGCACCACCAATTGGGACAATCAACAACACACCCAAAATGAGTGCAAATATGACCATTACGATGAAAGCCAAAATAGATTCATTTTGAAAATAAATCGCCCCAAATCCAATCATTAAAATAGCTAGAATTAAATTCAATAGATGTTGGCCTTTAAAGACTAACGCTTTGGCGCCAAATTTTCCTGACAGCTTTCCAAAGGCGATCACTGAGGCCGTAAAGGTAATCGCTCCAATGAATGCGCCAATAAATAGTTCGACTCTTTGCGCTGTGGTATGAACTTCAATTGGGTTTAATACGGCGGCTAGAGCAATGAGCACGGCAGCCAAACCAACAAATGAGTGCATTAAAGCAACTAGCTCAGGCATTTTGGTCATTTGAACTTTTTTAGCTGCAACAAAACCAATGGCGCCACCAAGTGCGATCGGTACTAAGATCAACAGGGCAATTAGATTCTCACCAATGATTAAAGTGGTGATGACCGCAATGGCCATACCTATCATGCCAAAGAGGTTACCTTGTCTTGCAGACGTTGGGGACGATAGCCCTTTTAGGGCAAGAATAAAGAAGATAGCCGCAACTAAATAGGCAATGATAGAAAAAGATTGTTCAGTCATCGGACTTTATTTCCTTATTAACCTTGTCTTTTTTCTTAAACATCTCGAGCATGCGCTGCGTTACAAAAAAACCACCAAAAATGTTAATAGAGGCAAAAAAGATAGCAAAAGCTCCTAAAATGCTGCTAAATGTTATTAAATTACCGTTAATTTCAACAACTTGTAAAATAGCGCCCACTAAAACAATGCCTGAAATGGCATTCGTCACGGACATTAAAGGGGTGTGCAGGGCTGGGGTCACATTCCAAACGACGTGATAACCCACAAAAATCGCTAAAACAAAAATAGTTATATTCTGAAGTGTTAAAAGTTCACCCATGATTATTCCTTATTTAAATGTTTCTCCATCTTTGGTAATTAAACTGCCTTTCACTAATTCATCGTCCATATTAATGACAACATTTTTATTCTCATCAACAAGAAGTTGAACAAACTCAACCATATTTCTTGCATAAAGCGAGGAGGCGTCTGCACTCAAAAGGCTTGGTATGTTGGTATAACCTATGATCGTTACGCCATTAATATCAATAATTTCATCAGGTTTGGTAAGTGGGCAATTGCCTGATCCATCGTGAGCTTGGCCTGCTGCCATATCCACAACCACTGAACCTGGTTTCATTTTTTTTACGGTTGCTTCTTTTAATAATACTGGTGGCTCTCGGCCTGGAATCAGCGCAGAGGTAATAATGATATCGGCATTAGCTGCTTTTTCTTCCACCAGTAAACTTTGTCGATCCAGCCAGCTTTGTGGCATCGCTTTAGCATAACCACCTTCACCAGAGGCAATTTGTTTTTCCTCATCTGTTTCAAAAGGGACATCAATAAATTTAGCGCCTAACGATTCAATTTGTTCTTTTACTGCAGGCCGCACATCAGACGCTTCAACCACGGCGCCCAATCTTTTGGCTGTTGCAATTGCTTGTAAGCCAGCGACGCCTGCACCTAAGATCATGACTCTTGCAGCCTTAACGGTACCTGCCGCGGTCATGAGCATCGGCATAAATTTTTTATAATGATCTGCGGCTAAAATCACTGCTTTGTATCCTGCGATGTTGGCTTGTGAAGAAAGCACATCCATGCTTTGCGCTCGGGTAGTCCGAGGTAAGGCTTCAAGTGCAAAAGCCGTCACTTTTTTAACCGCTAATTTATTTGCGTGGTCTTTATTAAAAGGCTCTAACATGCCCACTAAAATATGATTTGATTGTAAAAGGTCAATGTCATCATCTTCAATAGGCCTTACCATCAAAATCAGATCGGCAGAAAAAATTTGATCTCTGGATTTAATTGACGCACCCACTGACTCATAATCTTTATCAACAATTGAGGATAATAGGCCAGCACCTTGTTCAACCAAAACCTCATGGGCTTGGCCAACAAGTTTTTTGACCATATCAACAGAGAGGGCCACTCTGTTTTCAAATTTTCTTGTCTCTTTTAAAACGCCAATTATCATAATGCTAAAAACTATATTAAGGGTTAAAGGTTTCTAGATCAACGCCTTTAATAACTTGAGCTATTTGATCTATCGCATCTTTTTTTACAGAGCTTTTTCTAAAAGCCAAAGCAACCCTTCTGAAAGGTACAGGCTTTTCAAAAGGAATGACATTAACCAACGGGTTATGATGTTTAAGTGCTACCGCGCTTTTGGGTAAAACAGATATACCAAGATTAGAGGCAACCATATTTCTTATTGTTTCTAATGAATTACCCACCTGTATTTCACTTTTTTTAGACAGTCCTGGGCAAGCCTCTTGAACTTGTGTGCTAAAACAATGGGTATTATCTAATAATAAAACTTTTTCATTAGAAAGCTCTTTGCTAGAAATTCTTTTTTTGTTTGACCAATTATGATTGCTAGGGACAACCGCAACAAATTCTTCATCATAAAGCTCGATAGTTTCAATCCCTGGCACTTCAAAAGGGAGGGCGATGACCGCAGCATCGATGTTTCCTTTTTTTAACTTATCCTGCAAATTATTGGTAATATTTTCTTCAATCTCAAGCGGCATATCAGGTGCTGATTGTCTAAGTTGAGGAATAATTAAGGGTAAAAGATAAGGAGCGATTGAATAAATTAAGCCCAGCTTAAATGGTTGGCTTAAATGTGAATCACCTAATTTAGCTAATTCTTTTATTTTTGCAGCTTCATCTAACACCACAATCGCTTGATTAACAATGGATTGGCCAGCATTAGTGACTGTTACATCAGTTCGACTTCGCTCAAAAATAACTAAATCGAGTTCTTCTTCAAGTTTTTTGATAGCTAAACTAAGCGCTGGCTGACTTACAAAACATTTATCTGCTGCTTTTCTAAAATTTTTTTCACGTGCTACTGCGACTATAAATTTTAGTTCGCTTAAGGTCATGTTAAATATCTAAATTGCTTACGCCCAGAGCATTTTTTTCAATGAAATTTCGTCTAGGCTCAACGTTATCGCCCATTAAGTCTGTAAAGGTTTCTTCAAGTGTAATCATATCTTCAATGGTGACTTTAAGTAATCGCCTTACCTCAGGGTCCATGGTTGTTTCCCATAATTGTTCTGGGTTCATTTCGCCTAGCCCTTTATAACGCTGAATCGATACATTTGCCTTGGCCTCACTCATCAGCCATGCTAGGACATCATGAAAATTATTGACCGGTTTAGATTTTTCACCCCGCATAATAACCGCACCTACACCTATTAAATTTTGTGTAAGCTGAGAGGATTTTATAATTTGCTTATAATCGCCGCTTAATAAAAATTCTTGGTCAATGATGGAGGTTTGAAGATTGCCATGTATTAATTGATTAATTTCAATAAAAAATGCATTGCTTTCAGCATTTTGTTTGACTTCAAAATTAATATTTTCAATCGGCATTAATACTTTTAGTTGATCAACATAAGCTTGAACAGTCTTTTCACTATCTAATGATAATTCACCAATTTGATGTATGGCTCTGATCAATAACTCATTGTATCGTGAAGCAAGTCTTCTAATCACAGCTTCAGTGAGCACCATTTCTTGAGCAATATTATTTAAAGCATCCCCAGAAATTGTTTCGCCATTTTCTTTTGTAAGCAAACGAGCATCATTTAATGCTGCATTGACTAAATATTGATCCAGCTCTTGCTCGTCTTTTAAATATTTTTCTTCTTTTCCTTGTCTGACTTTAAAAAGTGGTGGTTGAGCAATATAAATGTGGCCTCGCTCGACAAGTTCGGTCATTTGTCTAAAAAAGAAAGTTAAAAGAAGGGTACGAATGTGCGCACCATCAACATCAGCATCCGTCATGATAATAATTCGGTGATAACGTAATTTGCTTACATCAAAACCTTCATCAGAATTTTCTTTTCTCTGTCCAATGCCGGTTCCAAGCGCAGTAATTAAGGTTGCAATCTCTTGTGATGATAAAATTTTATCTAATCGGGCCTTTTCAACATTAAGGATTTTTCCTTTTAACGGCAGAATAGCTTGATTTTTTCGATCTCGCCCTTGTTTTGCTGAGCCTCCAGCTGAATCACCCTCCACTAGATAAAGCTCACAAAGTGCCGGATCTTTTTCTTGGCAATCCGCGAGTTTTCCGGGTAACCCCATAGAATCCATTGCACCTTTTCTGCGTGTCATATCCCTTGCTTTTCTTGCGGCTTCTCTTGCGCGAGCTGCATCAACAATTTTTCCACAAATCGTTTTAGCGTCTTGTGGATGTTCAAGCAGATAATCGGTTAATTTTTTAGCAACTATATCTTGGACAACGGGTTGAACTTCACTGGATACTAACTTATCTTTCGTCTGCGATGAAAACTTTGGTTCGGGTACTTTGACTGACAAAACGCAGGTTAAGCCCTCACGCATATCATCACCCGTTGTTTCCACTTTGGCTTTTTTAGCCAGCTCATTAGAATCAATGTAGGTGTTAATGGTTCGTGTCATCGCCGCTCTTAGCCCTGTTAAATGTGTGCCACCATCTCTTTGCGGTATGTTATTGGTAAAACATTGAACATTTTCTGCGTAAGAATCATTCCATTGCATACTGACCTCAACTGTCATACCATCTTTTTCGCTGGTGGCATAAAAGGGATTTGTATGCAAGGTAGTTTTTGAGCGATTCATGTATTCAACAAAGCCTTTAATTCCACCCGATAGCGCAAAATTTTCTGACTTCCCTGTTCGATGATCTATAAGCTCAATCTTGACACCATTATTTAAAAACGAAAGCTCACGAATCCTTTTAGCAAGTAACTCAAAGTGGAAATCTATATTAGTAAAAGTTTCGATGGATGGTAAGAAAGTCACTTCCGTGCCCGTTTTAGAGGTATCGCCTGTCACCTTTAAAGGTGCTGTTCTCTCGCCACGTTTAAATTCAACCTCATGCACCTTGCCTTGTCGATTAACTTTCAACTTTAACCAGTCTGACAACGCATTGACAACTGAAACGCCCACACCATGAAGACCACCTGAGACTTTATATGAGTTTTGATCAAACTTACCGCCTGCATGAAGTTCAGTCATCACAATTTCAGCGGCCGATCTTTGCTCCTCATCATCTTTTTTTATTTCGGTTGGAATACCACGGCCATTATCTGTAATAGTGACTGAATTGTCTTGATGAATAATAACTTTAATATCATCACAATGGCCTGCTAGTGCTTCATCAATTGCGTTATCTAACACTTCAAAGACCATATGATGTAAACCACTGCCATCGGAAGTATCACCAATGTACATGCCTGGTCTTTTTCTAACGGCATCTAAGCCTTTTAATACTTTAATATTTTCGGAGGTATATTCGTTACTTAAATTTTCTTCTGACATCTAAATTCTCATGGGCATAACTACATATTTATAGTTTTGATTATTAGGAATGGTAATTAAGCAGCTGCTGGATGAGTCATGAAAAGCAAACTCTAAAGTATCAAACTGAATGTTTGTTAATACATCTATAATATAGTTAACATTAAAGCCGATATCAATTGAGGGTCCTGTGTAAGCAATTTCTAGTTCTTCCTCTGCTTGTTCTTGGTCGCTGTTTGAGCTGATTAATTTCAGATTATTACTTTCAATCACAATTCTAATACCGCGATATTTTTCATTAGAGAGAATAGAGGCTCTTTGCATGGAAGAAAGTAATTGTGCTCGATTAATGGTGAATTTATTTTCATGGTTCTGGGGAATAACTCTATGATAATCAGGAAACTTACCATCAATTACTTTGCTGATTAATTCAATGTTATTAAATGTAAAAATAATTTGGTTCTTAGCAAAAATTACAACCACTTTATCATCATTATCTTCTAAAAGTTTTATAAGCTCTAAGATTGTTTTTCTTGGAACTATGGTTTGAAAATTTTCTTTTTGCCCTTTTTGTTCTGTTGATGTAAAACTTAAGCGGTGTCCATCGGTACCTACAATGTTTAATTTGTTTCCATCTAACTCAAACAATAATCCATTAAGGTAGTATCGAATGTCTTGTTGCGCCATAGCAAAATCAACTTGTTTTAATACACCTTTGAGTTGATTTTGTGATAATTCAAAAGATAAATTATCCCCATCTGTTTTTTTCATTAAAGGATAATCTTTTGAGGGTAGTGTTTGCAGATTAAATTTACTTTTTCCAGCTTTCACCAAAGCTTTATTCTCTTCAATTTGCAAATTCATTTTACTTTGGTCGGGGAGGGCGCGCGTAATATCAAATAATTTTCTTGCAGCAATCGTTGTAGAAAATTCATCTGTTAATTCGGAATCAATTTCTAAAGATATCTGCATTTCTAGATCCGTTGCTGTAAATCTTAATTTATTTGATTTACCTTCAATTAATAAATTTGAAAGGATAGGTAACGCATGTCTTTTTTCTACAATTCCTGAGACATTGGATAATGGTTTTAAAAGTATGTCTCTATCTATATTTATATTCATAATAGTTTTATTTAAAAATAATAATAATAATTATATGTTGAAAAACGGTGAATCATTTAAAAATTCTATTTAAAAACATATGAGTATCTCTTTTTGATTCTTATGAAAATCCTATTTAAAAATTGTGGATGAATTGTGGATAAAAAATATTTATTTTTTTTTATTTAACTTATCCTCTTTTTATCCACAATATATTCATAAGATAAATTTTTAGCCTTTAAGCACTTGAGTTAAAAAGCCTAAATCTTGGCCAATTATTTGGTCATTTAATCTTAAATGTTCTATTTCATCACATGCATGCATAATGGTTGTATGGTGTCTACCACCAAAAGCTTCTGCAATTTCTGGAAAGCTTAAATTTGTAAGTTCACGAGTAAGCGTCATAGCGACTTGTCTGGGTCTAGAAAAATTCCTTGATCTTTTTTTGCTATGCATGTCAGCAACTTTAATTTTGTAATAATCTGCAACAGTTTTTTGTATGTTTTCTACACTTACTTGTCTTCCTCGAACAGCAATGAGGTCTTTGAGTGATTCTTTAGCTAAAATAATATCAATAGGCTTGTTAGTAAAATTTGACATGGCTACGATTCGATTAAGAGCACCCTCAAGCTCTCTTACATTGGAGCGTATTTGTTTAGCAACAAAGAAAGCTACATCTTCAGGTAGTTTTAATTTTATTAGTTCCGCTTTTTTGAGTAAAATTGCAACCCTCATTTCAAGCTCAGGCGGTTCAATTGCAACAGTTAAACCCCAGCTGAACCTGGTTCTTAATCTTTCATCTACACCTGCAATTTCTTTGGGATAACTATCACATGTAATGATAATTTGTTTTTTATTTTCAATCAGCGAATTAAAAGCATAGAAAAATTCCTCTTGAGTTCGGTTTTTTCTAGCAATAAATTGAATATCATCAATTAATAACAAATCCAGAGAATGGTATTGTTTTTTAAAGCTATCAAAAGACTTATTTTCATAAGCTTTAACAACATCATGAACATATCTTTCTGCATGAAGGTATTTAATTTTAAAATCAGGCTGCTTTGTTTTTAGATTATTTCCTATCGCTTGTAACAAGTGTGTTTTTCCAAGACCTACCCCACCATAAATAAATAAAGGGTTGTAGGATTCACCTGGATGATCTGCAATTTGTTTTGCTGCAGCGGTTGCTAGTTGATTTGCTTGACCTGTCACAAAATTTTCAAATAAAAAATCTTTATTAAGTCCAGTTGTTTTTTCTTTTTGTTTTTTATCGTTTTGTTTATTAGTTATTGGACTGGATATTTCGGTGACTTGTTTATTTTTGTTTTGTATGACGGTAAATTTGATTTCTAACTTAAGTTTAGAGTCTTGAACTAAATTTTGAAGATAGCCTTGCAAGCGATCTTTAACCCATTGAACAACAAATTGATTGGGTGCGATGATTTCAAAAATGGCTGGATTCTCATCATCTGATTTCAGACTCAGTGGTTTTATCCATGTATTAAACTGTTGAGCGGTGAAATTCTTTTTACAATGCTCAATAAAATCTACCCAAAGGGTATTTTGGCTCATTATTCTTCTTATTATTTTTTTTGTAAGGGAAAATCATATTATCCCAAATGGCTAAAGTTATCCACAGGCATATTATAAATAAACTGAATTATTAACATTGACATAAATGGCTAATTAGAGTATCTTTCGCCCTTTCAAAAAATATTTATTTGGAGTCGTAATGAAACGCACATATCAACCATCTAAGATCAAAAGAGCTAGAACTCACGGCTTTCTTGTGCGCATGAAAACTCGTGGTGGTCGAGCTGTAATTGCTTCTAGACGCGCTAAAGGAAGAGCTCGTTTAGGTCTTTAATTTATCTTTTGATAAATAAGCAATACAAACTATTAACAGCGGATGATTTTTCATCCGTTTTTAATTTTAAGCGCCGAATTTCTTCTCAACATTTTTTCTTACATTTAGCTCCAAATAAATTTAACAACGATAGAGCAGCAGTCATTGTTTCTAAAAAAGTTGAAAAGCTAGCCGTGAAAAGAAATTATATGAGACGTTTAGTTTTAATGTATACACTTCACCAATTTCCTAATCTTGTACAAAAGTTCGATTTTGTTTTTAGGGTAAAAGAATCATTTTATCGGCATGATGCGCAAGTTATAAAATCTGAAATTGATAGTTTATTAAGCAAGGTTACTTTGTGAGTCAATTATTAATTTACATAATTAAATTTTATCAGCTTGCACTGAGTCCTTATTTTGGTAATCAATGCAGGTTTACTCCAACTTGCTCAGTGTATACAATTGAGGCCTTAAATAAATTTGGTTTTTTCAAGGGTAGTTGGTTAGGTTTTAAACGTATTTTAAGATGTAACCCTAGGTGTTCAGGCGGTCATGATCCTGTCCCATTAAAATAAAGGTTGTTATGGATACAAAGAGATTAATTTTATTTGTTATTTTTTCGTTTTCACTTTTGCTGTTATGGGATTCTTGGCAAAAAAAACAAGGTAATTATGAAAATGTTATTGAATCATCTAATCAAGACCAATCTATCCCATCTCTAGATACGCCATTGTCAAACGCCAATGATTCGATTGATTTGAATTCATATCAATTAGGTGAGGGGCAAGATATCGCCATTAAAACAGATAATTATGATTTAAAAATTTCCGAAGTCGGAGGCGACATTCGAGAAATTCGGCTATTAAAACATTTTGATGATGCTGACCAACCGTATTTACTCATGTCAGATCGAACCAATCCTCTGTTTTATGTTTTTCAATCAGGGTTTTCTGGTAAATCGCTGCCTTCCCATAAAGTTAATTATCAGTTTGAGCAAACTAACTACGAGATGCAAGGTGACTCTTTATCAGTCCCTTTAACTTACGAAACAGCGGATTTAAAGGTTGTTAAAACCTATACGTTTAAAAAGGGTAGTTACGAAATCCAGGTGAGCAACCAAGTTACAAATAAAACGAACGGCGATTTAAACCCTAAGATTTACTATCAATTTTTACATGACGGCAGTTCCAATCAAGGCTCGGCAATGATGCCAACATTCACAGGCGCTGCTTATTACACTAAAGACCAAAATTTTAATAAATTGGGCTTCTCTGATATTAAAGATGAAACTTTTTCTTTAACAAGCAATGATGGTTGGATAAGTATTATTCAAAGGTATTTTGCTTCTGCAATTATTCTTCCAGATTCGGCGGCAAGAAAATTTTATGCTAATAAGGTTGCAGATAATATCTATTCAGCAGGCGTAATAAGTCAGCTGGGCAATATTCCTTCTGGTCAGTCTAAAGAGTTTTCAGTTAATATTTTTTCAGGACCTCAGTTAAAAGATGATCTTATTAACGCAGCCGAAGGACTTGAATACGTTGTTGACTATGGTTGGCTAACCTTTATTGCATCACCTTTATTTTCTGTGATGTCTGGTATTCATTCAATGGTTGGTAATTGGGGCATAGCCATTATTCTTTTAACCTTGTTAATCAAGTTATTGTTTTACCCTTTATCTGCCTCAAGTTATCGGTCAATGGCGCAAATGCGGGAATTAGCCCCTAGACTGCAAAGCATGAAAGAAAAGTTTGGTGAGGATAAACAAAAAATGCAACAGGCTATGATGGAACTTTATCGTACTGAAAAAATAAACCCCCTTGGTGGTTGTCTTCCTATTCTTATCCAAATACCAGTTTTCATTGCTTTATATTGGGTTTTATTGGGCGCGGTTGAGCTCAGACAAGCCCCTTTCTTTGGCTGGATTGAAGACCTATCTATCAAAGACCCCTATTATGTGCTGCCCATACTTATGGCGGCATCGATGTTTTTACAAACCAAGCTCAATCCAAAACCAACTGACCCTATGCAAGCTAGATTAATGATTATGATGCCAATCATATTTAGTGTATTTTTCTTTTTCTTCCCAGCAGGTCTTGTTTTATATTGGTTGGCAAACAATATTTTATCGATTGCCCAACAGTGGTATGTCAATAAAAAAATTCATGCCGAGGCTTTAAAGAAGAAAGGTAATGGCTAATACAAACGATACCATTGCAGCGATTGCGACAGCATCGGGTATTGGCGGCATAGGCATTGTAAGAATCTCAGGAGCAAAATCTTTTGAGATCGCACAAAATATATGCAATAAATCTATCCAGCCTAAAGAAATCATTTTTCAAAGCTTTCATGATGCCCAGGGCCAATTGATTGATCAGGGTTTGAGCTTATTTTTTAAAAATCCACATTCTTTTACAGGCGAGGACATTGTTGAGCTTCATGCCCATGGTGGCCCTGTGGTGATGCAATTACTGCTTAAAGCCGCTATTGATTGTGGCGCACGCCTAGCAGAGCCAGGTGAATTTACTAAAAGAGCTTATTTAAATAATAAGATTGATCTTGCACAGGCTGAGGCAGTGATTGACCTTATTAATGCCTCAACGGCACGCGCTGCAAACAGTGCGGCTCAATCATTAACAGGTAAATTTTCATTTAAAATCAATAATTTATTAGATGATCTAATAAAAATAAGGAGCTATATTGAGGCTTCATTAGATTTTCCTGAAGAAGATATTGATTTTATTGAAGCAGGCAAAATTAAAGAAAAATTAGAAAGCTTGCTTAATGAGACAAACAATATTCTGGCAAACGCACAACAAGGCAAACTCTTAAAGGATGGCATTAATTTAGTATTAATAGGTCAGCCCAATGTTGGTAAGTCAAGCTTGCTTAATCAATTCGCAGGCGAGGATAAAGCCATTGTAACTGATATTCCTGGCACTACTCGTGATCCAATAAGTAGCCATTTATCTATTAATGGTATCCCCATTAATTTGATTGATACAGCAGGGCTTAGGGACACAGAAGATGTGGTTGAAAAGTCTGGTATTCAAAAAACTTGGGATAATATTAGGTCTGCAGGTCTAGTTTTGTTTATTGTTGATGCTAATACCGGGATAAGTAAATATGAAAAATCTATTTTAAATCAATTACCTGATAATATCTCTATCCTATGGGTATTTAATAAAATCGATTTAATAGATCTATTACCCAAAATTGATAAAACAGATGATCAAACTCATGTTTATATCTCAGCAAAACATGAGCAAGGGCTAGATCTTTTAAAAAATGAAATTTTATCCAGGATAGGCGTTAACTTAACTGACAGCAATGAGGAGCTTTTCACTGCCAGAAAACGACATTTAATCGCCCTTAATCAAGTAAAAGATGCCATTCAGAAGTCGCTTGAGCATATTAGCTCAGCTGAATTATGTGCTGAAGAGCTTAATGAAGCGCAAAAAGCGCTTTCAAATATTACAGGTTCTTTTTCTTCAGATGATTTGCTTGGTGAAATTTTTAGTCAATTTTGTATTGGAAAATGATGTTCCACGTGAAACATAACTTTAGTATGAGTTCCACGTGAAACATTTTATGTTCATCTTTTATTGTTTCAAGTAAAATTTAACTAATTATGAATTACCCTGATAAATTTGATGTCATTATTATTGGTGGAGGTCACGCTGGCACCGAAGCTGCGCTTGCGTCTGCTAGAAAAGGTGTTAAAACACTCTTACTGACGCATAATATTGAAACTTTGGGTCAAATGTCATGCAACCCATCTATTGGGGGTATCGGTAAAGGGCATTTGGTCAAAGAAATTGATGCTATGGGCGGCATTATGGCAAAAGCTATTGATGCAGGCGGAATTCAATTTAGGATACTTAACCAAAGCAAAGGGCCGGCTGTTAGGGCCACCCGAGCGCAAGCAGACCGAGTTTTATATAAAGCCGCTATTCGATCAGCGCTGGAAAACCAAAATAATCTTTGGCTTTTTCAGCAATCTGTTGATGATGTCATTATTGATAAAGATCATGTTGTAGGTGTTAAGACCCAGGCGGGTATTAGTTTTTTTGCGCCGAATGTGGTTTTAACTGCGGGTACTTTTTTAGCAGGATTGGTTCATATTGGAATGCAAAATTATGAGGCAGGAAGGGCAGGTGATCCCTCAGCATCTTCTTTAGCTCTAAGGCTCAAAGACTTAGGCCTTCCTGTTGGACGACTTAAAACGGGTACACCACCCCGTATTGACGGCAGAACGATTGACTATACACAAATGATGGAGCAGCCTGGAGATAATCCAACACCCTATTTTTCCAGTGTCCATCCACAAAATGAGCATCCACAACAAATCTCTTGTTGGATTACGCATACTAATGACCAAACTCACGACATTATTAGGAGCGGATTAGACAGGTCACCCATGTATACAGGCGTTATTGAGGGCGTGGGCCCGAGGTACTGCCCATCTGTAGAGGATAAGATACAAAGGTTTGCGGATAAATCGTCGCACCAGATTTTTATTGAGCCCGAGGGTTTAAATACACATGAAGTTTATCCAAACGGAGTGTCTACAAGCCTCCCTTTTGATATTCAATACCAATTTATTAGATCTATTAAAGGTCTTGAGGGTGCACATATTTTAAGGCCTGGTTACGCTATTGAATATGATTACTATGACCCTAGATCACTAAAATCGAGCTTGGAAAGCAAACAAATACAGGGCTTATTCTTTGCAGGACAAGTCAATGGAACAACAGGCTATGAGGAGGCTGCAGCGCAGGGCCTTATTGCAGGTTTAAATGCTGCACTCAGAGCCTTGGATCAAGAATCATGGACTCCTAAGAGGGAAGAATCATATCTGGGTGTGATGATTGATGACTTGGTAACAAGAGGTGTAACAGAGCCATACCGAATGTTTACAAGTCGAGCAGAATATAGACTTTTACTTCGCGAAGATAATGCTGATCAACGATTAACCCCGGCAGCTAGAGAGCTTGGGCTCATTAATGACGCTCAATGGAAATACTTTTCCCAAAAACAAGAGCAGATTCAGAAAGAATATCAGCATCTTTCAAAAACTATTTTAAAACCAAAAAATTTAAATAAATCATTACAAAATAAGTATTTAAATAAAGAATTAGAAACAGAATATGCAGCATTTGACCTGCTTAAAAGGCCGGAATTAACTTATGAAAACTTATATGAATTAATGGGAGAAACATCTAAGGTTGATAAAGTTGTAGGTGACCAGGTAGAAATTTTAGCCAAATATTCTGGTTACATTTCGCGTCAAAAAGAAGAGATTGAGAGAAATAAAGGACATTTAAAACTAAAAATTCCTCAAAACATAGACTATAAAAACATCCATGGATTAAGTATTGAGGCTAGGCACCTGCTTGAAAAGCATCTTCCTGAGACGGTTGATCAAGCAAGCCGAATTTCAGGTATTACACCTGCCACGATATCAATTCTGCTTGTATTTTTAAAAAGAAAAAGAGCCAATGAAAGCAGCCAGCGAACAACTAAAGCGGCTTGAGGAAAATGACTTATTAAAATCAGGAATTACCTTATTAGATCTGGATAATCATGAATATTTATATACTAAACTATTGATATATATAGATTTATTAATAAAATGGAATAAAACGTATAACCTCACATCGCTAACAACAAAAGAAGATATTATTACTACTCATTTATTAGATTGTTTATCAGTTGTAAAAAAAATAGATGGACAGAGAATACTGGATGTAGGAAGCGGCGCAGGTTTACCAGGATTAATGATTGCATTGGCAAGACCCACTACTCATTTGTGTTTGATTGATAAAGTGGCTAAAAAAACATCTTTTATGAAGCAAGCCGTGCTTGAGCTTGAGCTTAGTAATGTTGAGGTCATTCATGGCAGGGTGGAGGATCTGAGAGTTAAAAACCCATTTGATATGATTGTCTCAAGGGCATTCAGTGAGGTTGAAAAATTTATCTCCTTAACTCAACATTTGATAAGCAAGCAAGGCGCATGGTTGATTATGAAAAGTAAAAAAATAATGACAGAAGATCTTAAAAAACTAGATAAAGCATTTGAAGTTGAACCTATCATCGTCCCTTATTTAGAGGCCGAGCGGTATTTGGTTAGAATTAATAATAAGGCTTAAGGATATATTTTGAAAATTTTTGCAGTATCAAATCAAAAAGGTGGAGTGGGTAAAACCACAACGACTGTTAATTTGGCTTCTGCGCTTGCAGCTAAAAAACAAAAAGTACTTTTGATTGATCTTGATCCTCAGGGTAATGCGACTTCTGCATCAGGGATTTTAAAAAAAGAAATTAAACAATCTATTTACGATGTCCTTATTCAAAAAATTAATCTTTCTTCTGCAATCTTAAAACCCAATGATGAAAAATTTGATGTGGTGGCCGCTAACCAGTCACTTGCAGGGGCTGAAGTTGAATTGGTTGATTTTGATAAAAGAGAATTTATTTTAAAAAATGAAATTAATAAGCTCAATGGCTATGATTACATCCTCATAGATTGCCCACCTGCATTGAGTCTACTTACCGTTAATGCCTTGGTTGCTGCCCATTCAGTTATTATCCCAATGCAATGTGAATATTTTGCTCTTGAGGGACTCTCTGATTTGGTTGATACCATCAAACGCGTAAAAAAACACTTGAATCCAAATATTGAAATTGAAGGACTTTTAAGAACGCTTTTTGATAAAAGAAATACATTAACAAAGCAAGTCTCAGATCAGCTGGCTGCCCATTTTGGTTCTAAAGTCTATAAAACAATTATCCCAAGAAATGTGAGATTGGCAGAAGCCCCAAGTCATGGACAATCAGTGATTAATTATGATCGTTCTTCCAAGGGTGCTAAAGCTTATGTTGAATTAGCTGATGAAATTTTATTAGGAAATGGTTATGAAAACTAAAGGTTTAGGACGCGGGCTAGATGCCCTTTTAAGTAATTCAGAGGATGCCAATGACAACAGTCAGGGGCTGATGCATTTGCCTATTGATAATCTTTCTCGAGGTAAATACCAACCAAGACGAACGATGGATCAAGAGCAATTAAAAGAACTTGCATCATCAATTGAGGAACAAGGGATTATTCAGCCTATTTTAGTAAGGGAATTAGGTGATAGTAAATTTGAAATTATTGCTGGAGAAAGACGTTGGCAAGCAGCAAAAATTGCTGGGTTGAAAGAGGTGCCAGTTTTAATCAAAGATATTTCAGATAATGATGCCCTGGCATTGGCATTGATTGAAAATATCCAAAGAGAAAATTTAAATGTGATTGAAGAGGCTCATGGCATAAAGCGTTTGATCGATGAATTTGGCATGACGCATGAAGTGGCGGCAGATTCGCTAGGTAAATCTCGTGCCACGATTACTAATTTACTCAGATTGTTAAACTTAAATGAGCGCGTACAAGAGGCATTACTTAACAAAAAGATTGATATGGGCCATGCTCGCGCCTTAGTTTCACTTCCTATGAGTGATCAAGTCATGTTGTGCCAAAAAATAATTGCTGAACATTTATCCGTTAGAGACGTAGAGAGAATTGTTTCTGATAATTCAACACAAGCTAAGAGAAAAAGTCAGTCAAAGTCTGATGATTTACGTATCCTTGAGAATGAGATTTCTGAAAAATTTGGTTTAAAAGTAAGCTTCCATCACAATTCAAAAGGGCATGGCTTTTTAAAAATTAATTATGCCAATCTTGATGAAATTCAGAGTTTTTTAGACAAACTAAAATAATCATCTATAAGACTTGACTTAACAGCTAAATACAGCGAAAATTTCGGACTTTGTTAGACAATGATATTAAATTCTTATCCCACAGAAATTAAAGTAGCGATCAAGAAAATTTTAATCATTGAGATAATTTTAGCATTCGTATTATTGTTTTTAATGAATTGGCATGCAAGTCTTTCACTACTTTTAGGTGGCTTGAGTGTGGTGGTTGGAATTCTTGTTTCATCCCCAATAGCTTACAGGAAACAAAATGCTGATAAGCCTTCAGGCATTATTTTTAATGCGCTAAAAGCTGAAGCAATAAAAATATTAACCATTGTAATTATGCTTTGGTTGGTTTTTAAATTTTATGATTACAAAATACCCTTTGTAATTGTAATTGGTTTAGGAATTGCAGCCTTATTTTCAGGGGTTGCATTAACAAAGCTTGAAAAATAATTAAGGAATAAATCGTTGGCTGGAAGCTCATATAATTCACCTGCTGAATATATTGGACATCACTTATCTAATAATGAATTTCATCTTAGTGATAACCCCTTTCATACATTACATTTAGATTCATTTGTTATGGCAATTATTTTAGGATTATTGTCTATTGGTCTTATTTGGTTAGTTGCTAGAAAAGCCTCATCAGGCGTTCCTACCAAAACACAAGCTTTCGTCGAACTCATTTTTTCATTTATTGATAGTCAAGTTGCTGCTATCTTTCACGGAAATCGCCACAATTTTGTTGCACCTGCAGCTCTAACAGTATTTATGTGGGTACTTTTAATGAATGCCATGGATTTTTTACCTATTGATATCATGGCAAAATTTTATGCACTTATTGGTTTGCATGAATGGAAACATGTCCCAACCTCTGACCCTAATACAACGTTTGGATTGGCCTTAGGAGTCTGGTTTTTAATGATTTATTTTGGTATTAAGGTTAAAGGCATTGGCGGATGGCTTCATGAGATCTTTTGTGCACCCTTTGGAACATCAGTTTGGGTATGGCCTGCAAACTTCCTCTTCAATTTGATTGAATACATTTCAAAACCACTCTCACATTCACTTCGACTCTTCGGCAACATGTATGCGGGTGAGGTGATTTTCTTACTCTTAGGCTTATGGGCTGCGAACAGTGTTTCAGGAATAGCATACAGTGCAATTCTTGGTGCTGGCTGGTCGATTTTCCATATTCTAATTGTGGTTTTGCAAGCTTACATTTTCATGATGTTAACGGTGGTATATCTATCGATGGCGCATGAGGGACATTAATTTTTTAATTTTTTTATAAGGAAAGTATTATGGAAACTGTTCAATTTTTAGCAATGATCCAAGCATACACAGGTGTAGGCATTGGTTTAATTATTGGTTTAGGTGCGCTAGGTGCTTGTGTGGGTATTGGTATCATGTGTGCTAGCTTTTTAGAAGGTGCTGCTCGTCAACCAGAAATGATTCCTCAATTACAAGTGAAAGTATTCTTGTTACTTGGTCTGATCGATGCATCATTCATTATTGGTGTTGGTCTTGCGATGATGTTTGCATTTGCTAACCCACTCTTAGGTGTTGTTGCTTAATTATAGATTGAGCACAAAATTATTACGGAGAAACAATGAATATTAATTTTACTTTGATCGCGCAAGGCCTGGCCTTTGCAATATTGATCTGGTTTACAGTTAAATTTGTTTGGCCGCCTCTTCTAAACGCCATTGAAAAAAGGCAAAAAGAAATTGCCGACGGACTTGCTGCAGCTCAAGAGGGTAAATTATCACTTGAGGTTGCAGAGAAAAAAAATGCAGAAACTCTTGAGGCTACTAAACAGAAAAGTGCTGAAATTGTTGGTCAAGCAGAAAAAAGAGCTTCTCAAATTATTGATGAAGCAAAAACATCTGCAAAAGAAGAGGCTGACAGAATTATTGCTAGCGCTAAATCTGAAATCGATCAAGAGATTAACAGGGCGAAAGAGACACTTCGTGGTCAAGTTGCAAGCCTTGCGATAGCGGGTGCTGAGAAAATTTTATCTAAAGAAATTGATAAGAAAGCTCATGCAGACATGCTAGATAAATTAGCGAAGGATCTATAAGCGTGGCTGAAGTCTCTACAATAGCACGACCTTATGCATCTGCAATCTTTAAGATTGCCAAAGATAATAAAGAATTAGCCAATTGGTCTGATTTTTTATCTTTATTAAGCGCAGTGATTTCTGATGAAACGATGGGTGCTTATTTACAAGATGCCAAAGTGTTTGATACAGATAGAGAAAAAATATTAACAGACCTAACCAAAAATCAAATGGTTAAGCACGGTGAAAATTTAATTAAGTTACTTATTGAGAATAAGCGACTTATGGTTCTACCAGCGATTGCATCTCATTATGAGGAGCTTAAGTCTGTTGAGGAAGGCGCTATTGAGGCTCAAATTATTGTGGCCGAAAAACCTGACGCAAAGATTATTAATAATTTAGTTTCTAGTTTAGAGAAGAAATTTAATAAAAAAATTGAAAGTAATGTAGTTGTAGATAAAAGCATCATAGGTGGCACTAAAATTATTGTCGGTGATTCAGTGATTGATGCTTCAGTTAAAGGACAATTGAACAGTTTAGCTTATACCTTAAAGTCTTAAGCTTAATATCAGGAGATACGAATGCAGTTATCAACATCAGAAATTAGTGAATTAATACAAAGCAGAATAAAAGATTTTACCGCCAGCTCTGAAGCAAAAACTCAGGGTACCGTGGTATCTGTGACGGATGGAATTGTTCGTATTCACGGCCTTTCAAATGTTATGTCTGGTGAGATGATTGAATTTCCAGGCAACACCTTTGGTTTAGCTTTAAACCTTGAGCGTGACTCGGTGGGTGCTGTGATTCTTGGTGATTACGAGCACATTACTGAAGGTGACTCATGTAAATGTACGGGTAAGATTTTAGAAGTTCCCGTTGGTCCGGAAGTTGTTGGTCGCGTTGTTGATGCACTTGGTAACCCTATTGATGGAAAGGGCCCAATCAAAACCAAAGTGACTGATAAATTAGAAAAAGTAGCGCCTGGTGTGATTGCACGTAAATCAGTTTCACAGCCAGTCCAGACTGGACTTAAAGCGATTGACTCTATGGTGCCAATCGGTCGAGGCCAAAGGGAATTGATCATTGGTGATCGTCAAACAGGTAAGACGGCAGTTGCTGTTGATACGATTATTAATCAAAAAGGCCAGGACATGAAATGTATTTATGTTGCTATCGGCCAAAAAGCTTCGACTATTATGAACGTGGTTCGTAAGTTAGAAGAAAATGGGGCAATGGAGTATACAACGGTTGTTTCTGCTTCTGCATCTGATTCGGCTGCATTACAATTTTTAGCACCTTATGCGGGTTGTACCATGGGGGAATATTTCAGAGACCGCGGTGAAGATGCATTGATTATTTATGATGACTTATCAAAACAAGCGGTTGCTTACAGACAAATTTCACTTCTTTTAAGAAGACCCCCAGGTCGTGAAGCTTATCCTGGTGACGTTTTTTATATTCATTCAAGATTGCTTGAGAGAGCTGCACGTGTGAATGAAGAATATGTTGAAAAATTTACTGGTGGTAAGGTTAAGGGCAAAACAGGATCATTGACAGCTTTACCTGTGATTGAGACTGCTGCGGGTGACGTTTCTGCGTTCGTACCTACAAACGTGATTTCGATCACTGACGGACAAATTTTCTTGGAAACAGACTTATTTAATGCAGGTATTCGTCCTGCGATGAACGCAGGTATTTCTGTTTCTCGTGTGGGTGGTGCAGCGCAAACTAAAGTGATTAAAAAATTAGGTGGCGGTGTGCGTTTAGCACTTGCTCAGTATCGTGAGCTTGCTGCATTTGCGCAGTTTGCTTCTGATCTTGATGAAGCTACACGTAAACAATTGGATCAGGGCGTTATGTTTACTGAGCTTATGAAACAACCCCAGTATTCACCTCTCTCAGTATCGCAAATGGCAGTCACTTTATATGCTGCTAATAACGGTTACATTGATGATGTTCCAACTGACAAAGTGTTAGCCTTTGAACATGAGCTTCATGGTTTTTTAGCTACTAAGTATAAAAAATTAATGGATAGCATCGAGACGAATAAAGATTTATCTGATGATG